>Ga0102832_1000425_pt1 | contig 73612 bp, 73 predicted proteins | sample EBPBio282013_DNA_FD_88942 | JGI IMG/M metagenome (GOLD analysis project Ga0102832, IMG submission 88942) | Wastewater treatment Type I Accumulibacter community from EBPR Bioreactor in Madison, WI, USA - Reactor 2_5/28/2013_ DNA (Illumina Assembly) | ecosystem: Engineered > Bioreactor > EBPR >...
ACCGAGAGAACTACCGGCTACGCATGCTCCTGATCGCCGGAGGACTCGACCAGCCCCCACCCCAAGTGTGAAGAGCCGCATTGGGCGGCCGCGGGCCGGGCGATGACAACACCTCGTCCTCGGGCTTCCTTGCGCGGGACGCGATGCCGATGGCCTCCCCCGGCCCAGCGTGATTCGGTTTGTTGACGCGAACAATGTCATCCGTCCCGCCGAAATGTTGGCCGGTCGGACGGATTCGTCGATCGCCTGGGGTGGGGGCTTGCTGGCCCCGCCACGCTGCTTGAGCCCGCTGGGCGAGCAGGCTAGCCGCCGGGGTGGTCAGGCTGCATCGGTTCCCAATCGAATTGGATGTGACGACGTTGTACGCCGGGCGCCCGATCAGTGAGGCGTCGAGGCGCATCAGTCGGGCCTCACCGCCGGACAGCACACGGTAGTCGGCTTTGCCGTCTGCTGGGCGTCGCCCCCGGGTCGTCACTCCGCTGGACTCAGGGCTGTCCCGGTTCTGCGCGTACTGGCCGTTGCACGAGCGGATGAGAAGCTGTGGACGACGAGCTGGGCCTGGTCGCGGTCGGCCAACGACTCGAACCCGGACGGGCGGTGATCGCCTGCCGGGTGGCCGCCCTTGATGACTGGTGCCACCGCTGCGGCCAGCACGGCCAGTTGCGCGACACGGTGGTGCGTCGGCTCGCTCACGAACCGCTCGAGTGGAGGCCGACCGTGCTGGAGGTGCTGGTCAGGCGGTACCGGTGCGCTGACTGCGCTCATGTGTGGCGTCAGGACACCAGCCGGGCCGCCGAGCCCAAGGCCCGGCTGTCGCGCCGCGGGCTGCGGTGGGCGCTGGAAGGGATCGTGGTCCAGCACCTCACCGTGGCCCGGGTCGCCGAAGGCCTGGCGGTGTCGTGGAACACGGCGAACGACGCTGTGCTGGCCGAGGGCCAGCGGGTGCTGATCAACGACCCGCACCGGTTCGACGGTGTCACCACGATCGGGGTGGATGAGCACGTCTGGCGACACACCCGCCGCGGCGACAAGTACGTCACCGTGATCATCGACCTCACCGGTCCCCGCACCGGCGAGGCTGCTCGACATGGTCGAGGGACGCTCCAAGAACGTGTTCAAGCAGTGGCTGTCCGAGCGTGACCAGGCCTGGCGAGACGCCGTCGAGGTCGTGGCGATGGACGGGTTCACCGGCTTCAAGACCGCCACCACCGAGGAACTGCCTGACGCGGTCGCGGTGATGGATCCCTTCCACGTCGTCCGCCTCGCCGGCGACGCCCTCGACAAGTGCCGCCGCCGGATCCAGCAAGACCTCCACGGCCACCGCGGCCGGGCCGGCGACCCGCTCTATTCGGCGCGCCGGACCCTGCACACCGGCACGAGCCTGCTCACCGACAAACAGAAGAACCGGCTCGATGCCCTGTTCGCCAACGACGACCACGCTGCCGTCGAGATCACCTGGGCCGCCTACCAGCGAATGATCACCGCCTACCGCGAACCAGACCCCGCCCGCGGCCACGACCTCATGAACAAGCTGATCGCCAGCCTCAGCAGCGGCGTCCCCACCGCGCTCGTCGAGCTCCGCAAGCTCGGCCGGACCCTGAAACAACGAGCCGTCGACGTCCTGGCCTACTTCGACCGGCCCGGCACCAGCAACGGCCCCACCGAAGCCATCAACGGCCGCCTCGAACACCTCCGCGGCAGCGCCCTCGGCTTCCGGAACCTCACCAACTACATCGCCCGCAGCCTGCTCGAGACCGGCGGATTCAGACCCCAACTACACCGTGGATTGTGAAGAGCCTGATCTGTGCGGTCGCGTGGACGCCTATCGATGATCATGTTAGCGGGCGGAGCGCTGTTTCGCAGCGATGAGCGCTGATTGGCTGGCTCGATCTACCGCGCGCGGTTCTTGGGCTGGTCGAGCCTGATACCGCCAAGGGTTTCGAGCTATGCCGCACGACTCATTGATGGAGTCTGGTCCGATACCAGTATCCCACCAGCGCTGGCCGAGCCGCTCGGCGGCGCGTAGATCTTGCGGGTCGGATAAGCGCCGTTCGCAAGTGCAGCGAGAATCCGTATCCGTAGCCATCTTAAAGTGCCAGTTGGGGGCGAGGGGAGCCGTTGGCGGCCCTCCCGACTGGCGGATTTGTCGTCGAGACGTGTTTGCGATGCGGGTCGGATCTTGTTGACGATCTCCGCGGTCGGCCTTCGAGACAACTTCGGGCGAGGGTCAAGTCATGCGTACCATTCCACGTCAACCTGCGTGAAGCCGCAATCGCTGGCGATTGCTCGCAGTTCGAGTTCGACCAACTCGACCAGTTCCTCGTCGTCAACGAGAGACACATCAACTAGATGCACGCGCACCGAGGTCGAGCCAGTCGCCGCGAGGTCCCGCATTTCCTTTAGGGTAATCGGCATTGGTCCATCGGTAGCGGAGACAACAACTGCACCAACGGTTTGCGCCGGGCGGGCCGAGAGATTCCGCGGCATCTTGGGGGTGGAACCGAAGAAGTTGGTGAAGAAACCCATGCTGTTTCCCTTCTCAATCTGAATGGTTGTGGTCTGAGGTCAGCTCGAGCACGACCCTGGGTTCACCGTCAGGGGTCGGGCTCACACTCACCAGAGTCAATGTTTCCCCGCCCGAGAGCCGGGCGGGGAGGCCGTCGCGCAGCGTGCACAGGTCGTCATGGTCTACCGACCGCGCCAACACCTGTGCGAACGACGTCTCGCCCACGACTTCCGCGCGCATGACCCCGAGGGCTATTCCCTGAACGAAGACCTGGCCGCCGCGGGGCAGCTCAACTCTCGTCATCGCCAGCTTCTCCCGTCCGGTGAGGTGTACATCTGGAAGAGTGCGCGGAAATCCGCCTCCGGAAGGAGCAGGTCGGCGGCGCGCACATACTTCGCACCTTCCTCCTTCCCCCTCACACCCCACGGATTGACGAGGTGCACAACCCGCTCGGTGACGCCCGTGGCCACGCTCACCCGATTCTCGAAGCCCGCCACCGCATAGGCGTGGCCCGGTACGGTTCGGACAGCTCGCGTGACCCTGGACAACCCCGCGAGCGCCAACGAATCGGGGCCACCCACGTCCTGCCAGGGGCGCACGCCGATCTCGGCATACCAGGGCGTTCCTCCGGGGATCGTGCCAGATGCCCGGCTCGTGCTAACCACCACAGGGCCCTGCGCGAGCGCGGCCTCCACCGACGCGAAGTTGACGTCGGTGCTCTGGTGATACCCCCTGCCGGTGAGCAGGGAGAGGACAAGCGCTGAGTCGGCGCCGTGCAGGGAGCCGTAGCCACCGCCGAGATAGGAGGCGAGGGCCTTCTCGTAGAGCGTCACCCAGCTGTACTCGGGAGCGGACGATCCCGGAGCGAACGACTTTGCGGCATGCCGAGGGGCTGAGGCGTCCACTGATAGGTGCACCTGGCCCGAAGGGGTGAACAGGCGGATGGAGTAGCTTCCATCGGGGTTGCGGCCCACGCCCTCGGCCAGCGCGCCGGGATCGACCATCCCGAGCGCTTCCAGGGCTGCGATGAGGCCGCAGTCACCCAAGCCGCCCTGGGCGGCCCGCGTGCCGGTGATCGCAGCCACGCTTGTGGCGATGTCACCGGAGAACTCCAACCAGTCGCCCATCGTGTCGGGCGCCACCACGTCCGGCGCGCCAGAGCCCACCGGACCGGAGCCCGGGGGTTGACCCGAGGCTGCAAGCTCGATGATGCTGTCAGGTCCGGAGATTCCACCGGCGCTCTGCGCTACCGTTCTCGCAACGAAGGCTCGCCCCTGCGCTCCCGCTTGAAGCAGCAACGACGCTGCCTGGCCCATCTGTTGGGCCGCGTACTGGAACTGTGCGGCCAAACTCACCGAGGCCCGATCCGTCCGGCCGTCGTCATCTTTCACGGCCGCTGCCGCGGCGGCTGCCCGCCGTAGCTGTTCAGCTTGACCGGCCACCGATCGGGACATCACAAGAATGTCCTGGTTGACCGCATCGAGGGTGCGGCAGAGGTCCTCAAGGTCACTCACGTCAGGCGCGAGCTGCCCAGTCGTTCGCTGCCTGGCTGGCCTGCTGGAGCGCCGCGACCGCCGATTCGAGCTGCTTTTCGGCGGCCTGGAGGGTGGCGATCATCTGGCGGTCCACGCCCGTCGCTGTCCCGCCGATGGTCGCTTGGACCTGCCCGACGGCCTGGGAGAACTTCGTCCGGAAAGCGGATAGCCCGGCCGCTGTGGACTTGGCGTCTGAACCGATCGAGACGACCTGGGACCTGACCTGGCCTAGTTGGGACATTGTTGATCCTTCCCTTTCAGTTGACGAAGATTAGGGCGAGTACGAGCACCATCAGGGCGATGGCCGCGCCGCCAAGGATGAGTGGTAAGGCGCCTCGGCGCGGTGCTGTCGGCTCAGGCTTGACTTGGACCGGTTCCGGCTCGACGGCCCGCGGCGGCGGGGCGTTTCGGATCTGGTCGGAGAGGGTGTTGAGGGCGATCACGGCACGGGTAAGGTCTGCGAGAGCGCGCTCGACGTCAACCGCCGCGACATTCGAAACGGTCTCACTCGCTCTCATCCGGGGTGGAATCTGGGTGTCCTCCGCGAGCCCGTCAACCGCGCGGCGCGCATTGCCCAAGCTCTGGGTGATTCGCTCGGCAGCATTCGATGCGATCTCGTTGGCCCGCTGTTCAGACGCCGCAGCCCAGGACATCGCGCTCCGATAGGCGTCGTCAGCAGCATTGAGCGCCTCCGCCAGATCCTTTGGTACGCCCGAGATTGCCTCCACCGCTGCGGTGTAGGCCTTGTAGTCTGGTACGCGGTTCACGTATTCGAGGCTTCCCGCGAGTTGTCAACGGAGGGCCTGGGCGGGATTAGCACGGCAGGCTCCGAGGACAACCGCACGTCTCTCACCAGTGCCCTGCACTCGGGCGATGCCCAGGTCACGAACGGCCCGAAGGCGTCGATCACTGCGTCCGGCGGCACCCGGAACATCATCATCACATCCACCAGTCCGTCGACGCCGTAGTTCACCGTGTGGTCTCGATATATCTTCGGGGTTCCCCACCAACCAAGTAGATGCACGCCGAGGGGGGCACCCTCGCGCCAGATTGTGTGGAGCGTGTCCAGCGGACGCGTCCCGGTGAGCACATCGAAGGTGGTCGCTCGGGGTATCCGGTCGCCTCCGAAGACGACCGCGAAGAGGGGCCCACCCGCGCCCTGGCTCTCCTGGCGTGCCTGGAGTTCGCGATCGAGTTCTGCCAGTCCCGCACTGATGGTGGCACGCCGGTAACGCAGTGTGGGGACGCCCGCCGCAAGAAGGCTTGCCTCCAGTTCACTCACGGCACCCAGGTCGGGATCGCCATCCGCCAAGGTGTCGAGCACAAGGAATCGCGCAGCGCCAAGCGGACTGGTGTCGGCCAGCGATCGCGCCACAACATTCAGCGCCTCGGCCGGTGGAGACCACCTGCCGTTTGGACGCTTGCCCGTTCCCAGGATCGACAGATGCCTGCCGGGCTCATCTCCGAACCCGACCCAGACCGGGCTGGGGTCGACGCCGATCGACAGTCCGAGCAGCGCGGCTGGCTCGGAGGACGGCTGCCCGGTGGGGATCTCCTCCCCGTAGGCAGGTTGACTGCCGCCGTCGAAGGTGGCTGGCACATGTCTTGCACCGTCACGTTCGACGAGCGCTTGGCGGATTCTGACCAACTCTGCAGGCTCCGCGAACGCCACGACGCCCCGACTGTTGGCCTCGACCTCGCCGAAATCGCGGTTGACGACGATCTCGCCGCGATAACGGAGCCGCGCGGCCTCTGTGTTGGTCTGTGAGAGTGTGGCCCGGGACTCGGCTGCCGAGTTGTACAGGGCGAGCCGGATCGGGAACTGGGAGAAGATTCCGTCCCGCTTCGCCATCAGGGCAGTGATCCCCGAGAGGGTCTGCGAAGCGAGGACCAGATGTATCCCGTAGGCGCGTCCCCTGCGGGCCAACCTGTCAAGAGCGAGGACGGCTTCCGCAGCGATCTCGTCGTCGTCCTCGAGAAGCACCTGAAACTCGTCGATGACCACGACGATTCGGGGCATCTCCACATCCGGGCGCTGCCGCCGGAACCGAGTCAGATTGTCGCCGAACGGCTTGATGATAGTCGCTCTGCGCTCGAACTCCTCGACGAGGTACTTCAGGACGGCGAGCCCGTAAGGCCGATCGCTCTCCAGACCGAGCACGCGGGCATGCGGAAGCCAGGATCGCGCGTCGCCGTGTCGCGCCAACGGGTAGAGCGTCACGCCGTCCTTGAAGTCGAGGAGGTACATGACGAGTTCTGAGGGGCTGTAGCGGATCGCCCAGCTGTGGATCATGGCCATGAGCAGGTTCGACTTGCCTTGCCCGACTGCGCCGGTCACCAACACGTTGTGTTTCTGCTCCACCTCATCGCCAAGCACGATCTCGATTGCTTGGTGACCCCGTCGCCCGATCGTGGCGGCGATACGCTCGACGGATGACTCCGCCCAGTAGGTGTCGGGCTGGAGGGCCCCGAAATCGACCTTGGGAGCGGCGGCGTTCCGCACCCGAGCCGATAATGCGGCGATCGCTGGCTCCACCACGGCCGCGGGAGGGCAGGTGCCGAACCGGATGTCGAAAGTCTCGTGGCCCGTGGCCGTGCCCGCCTCCAGATCGAGAACGGCCGCGGCCTTCAAGACCTCACTCGAGTCGACCCGATCGGGGACAGGAACACCCGGATCGTGATGGATTAGGAAGCTGATACCGCAGGCCGGTCCAGTCTTCAGAAGGGTGACCAGGCGCGCGTTCAGATCCTCGTCGAAACCTCGCGGGTAAGACTGGATGGTAACCACTCGGTAGGTCTCAATTGGCTGACCGGTTGAGCGGCGGAACCGTCCTAGATCCGTGCGTTCCCCGCCGTACATATCGGTGATCCGGCGAACGTCGCGGGCGAGTTCATCGAGGAGCGCGCGCAGTTCAGTCGGGTCGGCAAGCGGTGGGGTGACCAGGTCCTCCTTGGCTTGCCGAAGTTGTGCGAACATGGCCAGTGTCGAGGAGAGGTCGGGGTCGAACGACGACAGAGCCACTTGTCCGGCACCGGTTCCGAAGAGCGATCGAAGCAGCAGGTCCTGGAGCAGCGAACTGGTGCGCTCGCGTAGCCGATCCGGGGCCCGCACCACCAGATTGCCGTGGTTGAGCCAGGGCACGATGAGTGGTGCTTGCACCGCGCCAGCATCCCCGAGCGACATCCGCAGCGTACCCGCTCTGAGGTACTCGGCGGCGTCCAGCACCTCGGCCGGCTGAGCCTCGAACCCCCCCGGCCATGGGCGGGAGAGCACTCCAGGCGCCAGCGATTCGCAGAGGGTGTCAAGTGCCGCGGTATGTCTTTGGACGATCTGCCTCTGTACGGTGATCGCGTCCCGGCGTGAGGCTTCGCGAACCTTGGCGGCCTGGGCGCGAGCCGTCCCGGCGTCGCGCGACGCACCGGCGGCAAGTCCCGCAGCAAGGCCCGCCGCGCGGTTTGCCAGCAGCACCACCTCGCGGCAGCCCGCCGCCAGTCGCTCCAATTCAGCCGCTGTCGCCATGGCCGGTCAGCCCTCCCATGCGAGCCCGGCAGCCGCCGTGGGCCGGCTCGACACCACGACGTCCGCAGGACGCAGCACCACTTCGCCGAGCAGGTACCCCGTCCGAAGTTCAGCGACCACCCGGTTGGGCGGAAGGTCTGAGCAGTCCTGCGATCGCGCACCGTTGTGGTGCCTCGGATCGAAGGACACCGGTTCGTCCCCCTCGAGCAAGGTCGGGATCCTTCGCACCCCGTGACGCTCGAACAGTTCGGACAGTTCGTCGACGATGCTGACAGACACCTCGTCCTGAAGTGGCATCAGCCGGTCCAGTATCGGGATGAGATCCCGGAAGATGGGCGCCAACACGGTTGCTGCGAGCCCGCTGCGCTGGAACTCCACCTCCTCCCTCAGAAGTTCGATAGCCTTCGCCTTGGCGCTGTCATTCAGCAATCGGCGATGGAAGAGGTCGCGCAGCGCGCGAACCTCTCCCAGCACTTCGATCGAGGCATCTTCCGACGAAGTGGTCATACCCCGGCGCGGGCAACCGATGACGACTGCTGATGGAACTGCCAACGCGGCTTGCGGTGCCGCGCGACGTACGCAGCGATTGCACCGCCGGCCAAGATCAGTCCGAAGAGGATCATGCCGCCATTCCCTGACATGAGCGAGAACAGCCCGATCAACACAGCGCCCACGTACCACAGGACGTTCGAGGAGTGTCGCCAGATCACTTCGGCAGCTTGATTGGCGAAGTCGAGGTTCTCGCGGATCGAAGCCCTCAGCTTGTCGTCGTCAAACTTCAGCGCCAATGCTCTGTTGCTGAGGTCGCGAGTGACCGCGATCTGACTCTCCGAGGTGATCAGGAAGCTCCCGTTGGTGAGCTTGGACCACTTGGAGAGAGTGACGTCGTGCAGCGCCGCGGCCAAGTAGTAGGAGAAGAAGGGGTTGTCGGGTGCTTGCCTGACCACATCCTCCATCAGGTTGAGCGCCTCCCCCGGCCGGCTGGTGAGGAGGTAGAGGTTCGCAATCGCCGTCTTGTACACAAGTTCGCCCGGGTCCAGGCGCAGCGCAGACTCGTATTCACCCAGTGCCGCCGAGAACTCACCGTTCGCACACAGAGCGTCGCCGTAGTCGAAGTGATAGGTGGCGTTCTGCGGCTGAAGCCGGATGGCCTCCCGGAACTCGAAGCCGGCGTCGCGGTAGTCGCCGAGCATGAAGGACGAGTTGGCGCGGATCGACCAGGCCTCGTGGTCGGCGCCGTTGACGGCGATGGCCTCCCGTGCGGCGTAGTTGGCTGAGTGGGCATTTCCAGCTTCGATGAAGTCGCGTGCGCGTTGCAGCCAGTTGGTGGCGCCGGCCGAGGTTCCCGCTGAGCTCTGTTCAGCCTGCGCGCGCGACCGCTCGCTCGAAAACGAGGCGTCATACTGCTGCCGCCGACCTTGGTCGAGCAGCACCCGTTCCGCCTCGGCCAATTCCCGGATGCGGCGCTCGGCGAGCTGCTTTCCGGTGGGATCGGCTTGGCCTGCCCGCTTGTTCCACAATCGCCGCTGGACGCGGATGCCGTCACGAATCCGAGCGGCGTCAGCTGTCTGGGGCAGGTTGAGAATGTCGTAGAAGTCGACCCAGGAAGTGGTGGCGGTCATGTCAGTTCACCTCGGTGTTCCGGTTTTGGATATGGGCGTTTTCAATTGCTTCAGGATCAAGGTTCGCTTCGTTGCAGACCTCGAAGGTCGAGATCAGCTTCTCGGCCGTCAGGTCGTAGACACTTATGAAGACGATCTGGTCGATGTCGTAGGCGTATTCGATCCCGATCCCGGCACCCTTGGGATAAGGTGGGATCGGGATGGTCTGCACACCGATTTCCTTGACGAACGCCGGGTCGGGGTCATCTCCCTGCGTGACTCTGAGCCGGATTTCGGTCTGGCCGTCAACAACCGTGCTGAACGACTCGGCCGATTTGGCAGGGATCTTGGCGTTCCGCGGAATGATGATGAAGTTTCGCTGTTGGTCCGTGTCAGAATCGATCGCGATCGTGCCGAGGCCCCATATGGGAAACCCGGACTGGCGATTCGAAGCGCCCAACGGCGCCGTTCACACCCCTGAGACTGTATCGGCGATCATCCTCAAGCGCCTTAAGGAGGATGCCGAACTTTACCTCGGTGAAGGTCAGGTGAGCGATGTCGTGATCACCGTGCCGGCGTACTTCGACGACGCCAAACGCCGCGCGACGCGTGATGCCGGCCGAATCGCCGGGCTCAACGTTCTGCGTGTGCTCAACGAGCCAACAGCCGCGGCCCTCGCCTACGGCGCTGATGGCGGGCGAGACGGCACGATCTTGGTCTTCGATCTCGGCGGCGGCACCTTCGATGTCACTGTAATGACCGTGTCCGGCGGGATCCTCGACGTGAAGGGGACTGACGGCCTGCACGAGCTGGGCGGCAAGGACTGGGACGACCGGGTCATGATCTGGCTTAACACGGAGTTCCAGGCGCAAGGCGGGATAGACCTCATGGCGAGCTTCGAGGACGAGGCAGGGCTCCGCGAGCGTGCCGAAACGGCGAAGCGAACACTCAGCCAGACGACCACAACGAAGGTCGCGCTCAGCGGAGGAGGCGTGACCAGGACCATCTCGCTGACGCGCGAAACCCTTGAGGAGATCAGCTCGGACCTTCTCAACCAGGCCCGCGACCTGATGATTTCGCTCATCGAGGAGCTCGGGCTGAACTGGACCGACCTCGATCAGATCCTGCTCGTTGGTGGCTCCACCCGAATGCCGATGGTTGCTACCATGATCGAACATGTCAGCGGGAAGAAGCCGACCCGAGCCGGCAATCCCGACGAGATGGTTGCCCTCGGTGCCGCGATCCAGGCGGCGCTCGAGCGGCCCGCGACGACAATCGCCCCCCCCTGGTTGTAAAGGACGTTACTTCGCAAGGCGTTTCACCCACTCAACCGTGTCGAGAGGGTTGACGGCCGCACTGCGCTTTGCCATCTCGCCGACCAGCACGGAGCCGTCCTCTTGGAAATAGACCACTGACGGCGTGATCCGGCCACCCTCACGATTTGTCAGCATCATCGGCGAACCGGACTCCCCCAGCATCGCAATCGCAGAGTAGGTCGTGCCGAGGTCGATGCCAATCGCAGGGCCTGCCATAACTACTCCCCCCTCGGGGCCAAACATCGTTGCCGACTGGCTCCGAGCCGACGGAGCCAACCCCCGCGCCGATGCTATCAACGCCACCTCCGGGTCGGGCCATCAGTCTCACAATGGGCGGACTTGCTGAACGAAACTCGTCGGGACCCACGCGCCGCGAAACAGTGTAAAGGGGCCCAGGGAGGCGAGTCGCCTCGTGGAAGACCCGGAGAGTGGTGTGTCGTTAAGACCCTGCTGGCAAGGGCGGGAACGCCCCTTGCCAGCATTCCGGCGGACCGACCTGATCAGCTGGCTGACCGTCGGACCTCGGGACCGGTGTTCGCTCTTGTTCCGGACGTCACTCCATGCTCAGAGTGGCCGCGCCGTCGAGCGTCCAACGAACCAGCCGGTGGGCAGATGCTCGATGAGACCGTCCGCGATGGTCACACCGGACGCGTAACGGCGTTGAAGGCCAAGGTTGGCCGTGACGAGCCCGATGAACAGAGAAGGCGGTTGGTGGTCGTTGACCGAATGGTGCCCCGGGTGGTGTTCGTTGTCCTCTCCGACCAGCCGAACCACACACCCTGCGTCGAGGTCTTCAGGCCCCTTCGGCATCCAGCCAGGAGCCGAGGTGTGCCGCCGCCCGCACCAGTTTGCGCTGTGTCGTCGGCGCGCGGCCCTCCTTGACCAGAAAGTCGATCACCTCCATCATTACCTGTCCATGGCCCCGTCTGAGGTGTGTCCTTCTCCTAGGGTAGTGGCGTAAATGGGAGAATGCTCACGTGGGGGAGGTCACATGAAACTTGACGACAAGCTCGAAGATCAACTCATCGCGGCTGCTCATGCCGGGGCGGGGTTGGCAGGTCTCACCGGCGAGCCGCTCACCCTGCGCGTTCAACAGGTGGTCGGGCTCTTTGCTGCGGAGATCGCTCCCCTGATGCGAAGCGACGATCGACCCGTGTTGATGTTCATGGCCAGCCTTGACAACTACGCCAGGCCCGGTTGTCTCCTCCTGACCGAATCCCGAGCCGTTCGAGTCGGGCTCAAGGTCGGTCTGTTCAGCACCAAGATGGTTCCCCCAGACACCGTGCCGTTCGATGAGCTTCGGGCGGTTGGGATCCTGTCCGCGCAACCACACATGCGCAAGGACGTCTGCTGGATGCCGATTGAGACCAACGGACCCAGCCCGTGGTTTGCAGCGATCAATGACAGCCCCCAGCAGCGAGCGTGGAACTCGGCGGCGGCGGTGATCCTCGGACGCGCGACACTTACCTTCAGCGACGACCGGATCGCCCGCATCGAGGTTCCCGCCGTCGAGTAGTCCAAATACAAGAAGTCGCCCGGAATTTCGGAGCTATTTGGGGAGATTGTCGGCTCTCAACGTGGGGTGGGGGTTGGTCGAGTCCTCTGGCGATCAGGGGCATGCGTAGCCGGTAGTTCTCTGGCTCTTCACAGTGATGATGGCCGTGCTGCCTGGTTCGTGAGAATGGGGCGGAAGTCCCTGGGTGTCTGACTCTGCTCTTCACTGGCCTGTGCCCTGCAATTGATCTGTCGGCGCCCGGGGGCGAGCGCACCGGCCGGACGGAGCGTGACCTGATAGGAGCTTGGCCGCGCCTCGTCACTGTGCTGTCCGCCCGACCGGCTGTTGCGTTCAGTCCGATCGACGTCGAACAGAACGGAACGACATCCATGGTAGGAACGATCAGCGCTGCCGTCGTGGAGGCGGGAGAAGTCACCGGCGGGGTGGATACCCACGCCGACACCCATACCGCCGCCGCGTTGGACCACCTTGGCCGGGTGCTTGGCCAGGCGAGCTTCCCGACCACTCGGGTCGGCTACTGCGACTTGTTGGTGTGGCTGCGGGGCCACGGCACGCTCGTCGCGGTCGGCATCGAGGGCACGGGCTCCTACGGCGCCGGCCTGGCCCGCTACTTGCGAGGCGAGGGGGTCAGGCTCGTCGAGGTCGACCGGCCCGATCGCCGTGCCCGGCGCAGGCAGGGTAAGTCCGACCCGGTTGACGCGGTCGCTGCTGCCCGCGCTGTCCAGGCCGGGACAGCGACGGGAACACCGAAAAGCCGCGACGCGGTGGTCGAGTCCATCCGTGCCATCCGGGTGGCTCGAACCGGTGCGATCAAGGCCCGCACCGCGGCGATCAACGCGCTGCGCCAAACGATCATCACCGCCCCCGCCGAGCTGCGCGAGCAACTGGCTGGGCTAGGGTCATCAGCGCTGGTCGTGGCCTGTGCCCGGCTCCGTCCCACCGGGGACCTCACCGACCCGGTCCAGGGGGTCAAGACAGCGCTGCGTCGCCTGGCCAAACGCCACCAGGACCTGAGTGAGGAGATCGCCGACGCCGACCGCGAACTCGAGGCCCTGATTGCGGCAACCGCGCCCCACCTGGTCGAGCGGATGGGTGTCGGTCCCGAGGTTGCCGGACAGCTGCTGATTACGGCCGGCGACAACCCGGACCGGCTGACGTCCGAGGCGGCGTTCGCCGCGTTGTGTGGGACCAGCCCGCTGCCAGCCTCCTCAGGTCGGACCGATCGACACCGACTCAACCGCGGTGGCGACAGAGCGGCCAACAGCGCTCTCTACACCGTCGTCATGGTCCGGATGCGCTATCACCAACCGACCCGTGACTACGTGGAACGGCGAACCCAGCAAGGGCTCACCAAGAGGGAGATCATCCGATGCCTCAAGCGCTACGTCGTGCGCGAACTACTGCCCCTCATCCGCGAAGCACTCGACCAGTCGCGATCCGCCACCGCGGGTTGACAATCTATAGGAGCATCTGCGGAGGTGTAGGCGGGGTCTGAATCCACCGGTCTCGAGCAGGCTGCGGGCGATGTAGTTGGTGAGGTTCCGGAAGCCGAGTGCGCTGCCGTGGAGGTGTTCGAGCCGGCCGTTGATCGCTTCGGTAGGGCCGTTGCTGGTGCCGGGCCGGTCGAAGTAGGCCAGCACGTCGGCGGCCCGCTGTTTCAGGGTTCGGCTGAGGGATCGGAGTTCGACGAGCGCGGTCGGGATGCCGCTGCTGAGGCTGGCGATGAGTTGCTCCATCAGGCCATGGCCACGGGCAGGGTCGGGTTCGCGGTAGGCGGTGATCATTCGCTGGTAGGCGGCCCAGGTGACCTCGACGGCGACGTGATCATCGTCGGCGAACAGGGCATCAAGCCGGTTCTTCTGCTTGTCGGTGAGCAGGTCGGTGTCGGTGTGCAGGGTGCGTCGCGCCGAGTACAGCGGGTCGCCGGCACGGCCGCGGTGTCCGTGGAGGTCCTGCTTGCTCACGATCTTCCTCGACCCCGCGAAGGGGAAGGGCGGGATCCCGCACGTCGTCAACGGCACGGGAGGCTCCTCGACCATCGCCAACCCCAGCACCCCGGTCACCGTGGTGGACTACCCCGCGGTGCCCTGACGCAGAAGGGGCCGTGGAGGCCCCGGTTCAGCCCAGGGCTTCGAGGGCCGCGTTGCCCGGCCCGAAGTGCTTCAGCAGGACGGGGGGTTCGACCGTGCTGCGGTTGGTGACGCGGACGCCCCGGCGTGCGGCCTCCTCGGAGACGAAGAACTCGTCCTCGGTCAGGTCGCCGAAGCGGATCAGCGTGGACGCGGCCGCATCGTGCGCCCCGAAGGTCCCGTGGCCCTGGATGACGATCGCCCCGTAGGCGTCCGTGTTGGTGAGGGTGACGGCTGCCCCCGGCCGGACGACGAGCTCGGTGGCGCTGAACGCGGGCGACTTGTGGACGATCCACCGCTCGGTGTAGCCCGGATCGGCGTCTGCCGCCTCCGCGACGTCGAGGACGTCGTCACCGCGCTGGCTCAGCTCGCGCCGTACGCCATCGCGCCGACCGTCGTGGTGCACACCAAGTACTGGTCGCTCGCGCAGGGCGAGCGTGCGAGCGACTTCGCGGCCGCCCTCGCCGGTGGTGTCGACCTCGCCAGCACCCGCTACTGCCACGGCGACGACTTCACCGCGGACGATCTGGCCGGCATCCGGGGCGGACCGGTGCACCCCGGCGGGCTCGCGTTCGCCGCCGGCATCGTGGAGCGGCTCGGGGGCCGGGTCGCGTGCGTGCCGGGACGGCTCCTCGACGAGCCCTCTCCCACCACGATCGGGCTCGGGGACACCTTCGTCGGCGGCTTCCTCGCCACCCTCGTCCACGGCCCGCTCGGCCCGGGGTCCTCGGCGGAGAACGCCTGAGCAATCCTGGAGCGTTTTCCTGTGGACGACGTCGGCGATCCAGCCGCCGGGCATCTTTGAGGAGACCCTTCCCGGCGATCCGCGCACGGGATTGTGCCCGCCATTGGGCAGGCTGGGCACATCATGAATCCTGAGCCGATCGAGCTGTTCGTCCGGGTGGTCGACCTGACGGGTGTGCTGATGAACGCGATCCTGGGCGGGGTGATCGCCCGGGCCAAGCGGTTCGACCCGGTCGGCTTCCTCACCCTCGCGATCATGTCCGGGCTCGGCGGCGGCATGATCCGTGACGTGCTGCTGCAGGTCGGGCCGCCGCTCGCGCTGACCGATCCCGCCTACCTGCTCGTGGCCATCGCGGGGACGGTCGTGGCCTTCATGGTCCCGGTGAGCAGGCGGCTGTGGGACCCGAGCTTCCCGTACCTGGACGCCCTCGCGCTCGGATGCTGGTCGGCGGCCGGTGCGTCGAAGGCCCTCGCCGCCGGCCTGGGCTGGCTGCCGGCGGTGATGATGGGCACCATCACCGCGATCGGCGGCGGGATGCTCCGGGACATCGTGCTGCGCAAGACCCCGGCGGTCTTCGGTGGCAACACGCTCTACGCGACCTCGGCGATCCTGGCGTCGCTCGTCCTCGTCTTGCTGCAGCCGCTCGCGGGCGGCGCTGTGGCCACCCTGGCGGCGAGCGTCGTCGGCATGTTGATGACGCTGCTGGCGCGCCGGCTCGACTGGCGGCTCCCCGAACCGTACGCGTGGTCACCGAAGCGAGCCCTGGCGATGCTCCCGCGTCCCCGCTGGCGGCTCAGGGGCAAGCCGGCATCGGGCCGTGGCCGGCACGGTCCGGCGGACCGGCCGGCCTGAGCCCGAGCGCGTCCCTGCGTGGGTGTGGACCGAACTCCCTGGCGCGTCCCGGCCCCTGGCCGATTCGCACTCAGGCCGGCTTGACCGCCCGCACGATGGCGCCGTGCATCTGCGGGGCGACCTCGTGGGTGAACACCACGTCGATCCCGGTGAAGCCGGCCGCCGTCAGCCCGTCCACGTACTCCTGCCGCGACAGCGCTCCGGCGACACAGCCGACGTGGCTGCCGCGCTCCTCGCGGTCGGCGACGCTCAGGTGGTCCTCGGCGACGACGTCCGAGACGCCGACGCGTCCGCCGGGGGTGAGGACGCGGAACATCTCGGCCAGGACCTTCGGCTTGTCGACGGACAGGTTGATCACGCAGTTGGAGATCACCACGTCGACCGCGCCGTCGGGGAGCGGCAGCTGCTCGATGCGTCCCTTCAGGAACTCGACGTTCGTCGCCCCGGCCCTGGCCGCGTTCGCGCGGGCCAGCTCCAGCATCTCGTCGGTCATGTCGACGCCGTAGGCGAATCCGGTGGGGCCGACCCGGCGGGCGGAGAGCAGGACGTCGAGCCCGCCGCCGGAGCCGAGGTCGAGGACCCGCTCACCGGGGTTCAGATCGGCGACAGCGGTGGGGTTCCCGCAGCCCAGGCTCGCGGTCACCGCCTCCTGGGGAACCTGGTCGGCCTGCTCGCCGTCGTACAGCGCCGAGCCGAACACGTCACCGCAGGCGTCGCCGCCGCAACAGCCGCTCCCGCCGCCGTCGAGGTCGTCCAGGACGTCCAGCGTCCGTCGCCCCGTCCCCATCGCCGCCCGGGCCGCGGCCGCGTACCGGTCCCGGACCTGCTCCACCACATCGTTCGTGCTCATCGCCGTGCTCACTTTCTCGGTTCGATCGTCAACAGTTGCCTGGCCGGTGCGGGATCGAGGAGCTGCCGGATCGCCTGCAGCGCGTCGGTGTCCACCCAGTACCAGGTCTGGCGCCCGTCCCGCTCCCGCTCGAGGAAGCCGGCGTCGAACAACGCACCCAGGTGGTGGGTCACCGTCGGCTGGGTCAGGCGCACCTGCTCCGCGAGGGCCCCGGTGGTCGCCCGTCCGCCGTCGGCCGAACGGATGAGGCTCAACAGCCGCAGCCGCGCCGGGTCCGCCAGCACTTTCAGCGCCGAGGCCAGGGCCAGTGCGTCGTCCGGCTCGAGGGGGGCCTGCAGGACCGGTGAGCAACACAGCTCGCCCACCAGGTTGAGCCGCCGGGGAACCTCTTGAGAACTCATAGAGGTATGTCTATCATATCGACTGCCATCAAACAATCGATGGCTGTCTATGGAACTGGAGCTCGCCGTGGTCGACCACCTCGCCACCCTCGCCGCCACCGTCGCCAACGACGTCTGCACCACCCTCGTGCACAACTGGCCCTACCTGCTGGCCAGCGTCCTGGTGGCCTCGGTCGTGCAGGTGTACATCAACCAGGACCGGCTCGCCGCCTGGTTGCGTCGCCGCACCTGGGTCGCCATCCTCGGCGCCGTCGCGCTCGGCGCCCTCACGCCGTTCTGCTCGTGCGGCACCACCGCCATCGTCCTCGGGGCGATGGCCTCCTCCGTGCCGTGGGCACCGATCGTGGCGTTCATGGCCTCCTCGCCGCTGACCAGCCCCGAGGAGTACGTCTTGTCGGTCGGCCTCTTCGGGCCCGCCTTCGCCACCACCTTCTTCCTCGCTGCCGTCGCCGTCGGCCTCGTCGGTGGCGGTGCTGCCTGGTGGCTCGAACGCCAGGGCCTCCTCGCCGGCCAGGCACGCATGGCCACGAACGCGGCCACGGACTGCGGCCCGTCCTGCGGCACGGGCGCGGAGGCGACCGGCTCCGCAGCAACGGGGACTCCGGGCGGGACGCGGCTGCTCACCGTGGTCGAGCGGCCGGCCGTGGTCGTCGCGCAGCCGACGCGGCTGCGCCGGTTCGGCGAGGCGCTCCTCGCCAACACCCGCACGCTGGCCGTCTACTTCCTGGCCTTCGCCACCCTCGGCTACCTCGTCATCCGCGTCCTGCCCACCGGCCTGATCACCGACTGGCTCGGCACCGGCAACCCGGTGTGGTCGGTCCCGCTCGCCGCGCTCCTCGGGATCCCGGTCTACCTCAACACCGACGCGTCCCTGCCGCTCGTGGCGAGCCTCCTCCACGGCGGGATGGCCCCCGGGGCCGGCATCGCCTTCCTCATCACCGGCGCGGGCACCAGCGTGGGGGCGATCAGCGGAATGCTCGTCATCGCGCGCTGGCGCGTCGTCGCCCTCGTGGTCGGCACCCTGGTCGTGACGGCGATGGTCACCGGCTGGCTCGCCGCGCTGTGGCTGTAGCCGGCGACTGCCCCGTCGCCTGCCACGGGCGACGGACCGGCGTAGCGTTGAGGGAGAGGAGTGCGACGAGCGAGGCGGTGGGTGTCGGCGTTGCCCGGTCGCCGGGCAGCCATCGGGCCACCCGCCTTCGCCGGTCAGCGGCAGCACGCCCTCGGGGGAGCGCCGGCATGCGGAAGTACCTGGAGTGGGCCCAGCGGGAACCGACCACTGCGCAGGTGGTGGCCACGCTGCTCCCCGCCGGCGTCCTCTTCCTCGTCGCGCTGCCCGCCGGGATCGTGGTGCTGGCGGGCCGGCTCGACCACGCGCTGGCCCTGCCGCGGCTGCTCCTGGGCCCCGTCAACGCCGTGACGGGCCTCGTCCTGCTCGGCGTCGGGGGCTTCGTGGCGCTCTGGTCGGTTCGGGCGGAGGCACGGCTCGGCGGCGGGTCACCCGTGCCGATGATCCCGACCCGGCGCCTCGTCGTGGTGCCGCCCTACGCCTACTGCCGCAACCCCATGGTCCTCGGGACCGTCCTCGCCTACCTGGGGATCGCTGCGTGGCTCGGCTCAGCCTCCGCGGTGGCGATGGTGCTCGTCCTCGGGGTGCTCCTTGTCACCTACGTGAAGCTGGTCGAGGAGAAGGAGCTGCGCCTGCGCTTCGGTGAGGAGTACGAGGAGTACCTGCGAACCACGCCGTTCCTCCTGCCACGGTTCCCCCGGCGGGGCAGCCGGGTCGGCCCTACTCCATGACCTTGGTGGCCTCGGCGAGGTTGAGCCGGAGGATGCGCAGCACGGGTGGGATCTCCGACAGGAGCATGACGACGAGCAGCCCGACCAGAATGATCGCGACCGATTCGGGCTTGATGTACGCGGTGAGGGTGAACGCTTCGGAGGACAGCTGGGCGTACAGCAGGTCGGCCGTCCGCAGCCCGAGCAGGACGCCCAGGGGAGCCGCGACGAGGCCGAGCAGGAGGTTCTCGATGGTGATCATCCAGGCGATCCGTCCCGGCCCTTCCCCGATCGTCCGCATGGTGCCGATCTCGCGGGTCCTCTCGGTGACGTTCGCGTTCAGGGTGTTGTAGACGACCACGAAGGCCATTGCGAGCCCGAAGGCCAGCAGCAGGCCCTGGTAGAAGTCCATGAAGCCCATCATCTCGGTGAAGCGCGCGAGCAGTTCGGCCTTGACCGAGACCGAGAGGGCGCCGGGGGTGTCCGCGAGCCGGTCCTTCACCCCGGACGCGTGGGTGGCGGCGGTGGTCACGTAGAGCGTGTTGTAGCGCTCCGACAGGCCGGTGAGCCGCCTGCCGACGTCGAGATTGACGAAGACCGGGGCGCCGAGGGTCTCGGTGCTGATGGCGGCGACCGGGAGGTCGATCCACTGGTCGCGCACGGGCGTGCGGACCCTCGCGACGTCACCGATGCCGAGCTGGAGCTTCTCGGCGAGGGTGCCGGTGATCACCATTCCGCCGGAGGCCAGCGCCTCCTGCGCGGAGCGTCCCTCGACGATCTGGAAGCCGTGGAACCCCGCCGGCGGCTCGGCGCAGGTGAGCGAACCCTGGTAGGTCCCGCCGTCGGTACGGAACTCCGCCGGCAGGACCAGGGCCGTCTGCACGTCCGTCACGCCGGGCCAGTGCGCGACCTCTGCGGCCCGGCTGCGTCCGAAGGGCTCGGCGAAGACCGCCTGGACGTCCCACCGCTCGCTGAAGCTGTCGAAGCGCTCCAGCATCTCGTCCATCGCGTCGAACATCGACTGTGTGGTGACCGCCAGCAGCATCGCGAACGCCACGCCGACCACCGTGTAGAAGCTGCGCCGCTTCTGGCGGAACAGGTTGCGCAGCGGGATGCGAACCACCAGGGCGGCCGGCAGCACCGGGGAGAGCAGGCGTTCGAGGAGGGGGACCCGGCCACCGGCGAGGGCGGCGTTCGGGTCGGCGTGCATCGCCTGGGCCGGAGGCAGGCGCGACGAGCGCAGGGCCGGGACGATACCGGCCAGCAGGCAGGCCGCGGTCGAGATGGCGGCCGACCCGGCCACGATCTCGGGATAGACGTGGTGTTCCAGGAAGGGCACGCCGAGCATGTCGACGTACTGCTGGGCGATCAGTCGGGCGAGGACGTCCCCCAGCACGAAGCCGAGCGCGGCTCCGAGCGCGGCGACGACGAGGGCGAACGAGAGGTACTGGCACAGCACCTGTGCGTGGCTGTAGCCCAGCGCCTTCTCGAGCCCGATCTCGCGCCGCTGGGACGTCACGAGGCGGGACAGGGCGATGAACAGCGAACTGGAGGAGATGGCCAGGATGACGGCCGGCAGGAACAGGGCCATCACCCGGTTCTGGTCGATCTCCTCCGCGAGCATGAAGCTCGACGGCTGGTCGGCGCGGAGCGTCGAGGCGACCACACGGGACCGGCCCAGCTCGTCCTCGACAGCGCGGAGCACGGCGCGCACGTCGGCCTCGGGCTCGGTGACGACGGCGACGTCGGTGATCACCCCCGGCCGTCCGACGAGCCGCTCGGCGTCGTCGGCCCTCAGGAACAGCACCGCGAACTCGCGCGGGGACGGCAGCGCGCCCTTCTCGGGCACCGCGTACATGTACTCCGGGCTGGCGGCGATGCCGACGACGCGCACGTGCTTGTGCTGCCGTTCCGTTCCGAGGGTGAGCTCGTCGCCGGGACGGGTCCCCGTCTCCTGGGCGAACTTGACGTGCAGGATCGCCTCCGAGCCGCCCCGGCGGGGCCACGCCCCCGCAAGCAGGAGCAGGTCGTTCACCGCCGGCCGTCCCGTGTTGGGCAGGCCGACCACCCTGGCCAGGGCGGTCTGGTCCGACCTCCCGCCCAGCTGGAGGGACACGTCCTGGATGAGCCGTCCTTCCGCCGCCAGGACCCCGGGCAGCGCACGGACGGCCGCCACCTTGACGCCGGCCGTGTCGCTCACGGAGACCGAGAAGTCGGCGAACCTCAGCTCACGATTCGCCCGCTCGACCGATCGCGTCAGGTCGAGGTAGCCCGCCTGGAAGGCGACGAAGGTCGAGATGCCGAGGCCGACGACGACGACGAGGCCGGCGAACTGGCCCTTGCGGGCGAGGACGTCGCGCCACACCTTCAGCAGGAGCATTCGCATCGCGCCTCACCACTCCACGTCCTCGGGCGGGATCGGGTGGGCGTTGACCTCGATGCGCGAGATCCGTCCCTCCCGGAAGTGCAGCACCCGGTCCGCGGCTGCGGCGAGCGGCTGGTTGTGGGTGACGATCACCACTGTCGTCCCCAACAGCCGGTTCACCTCCCGCATCGCCGACAGCACCAGCGTCCCCGTGCGGAAGTCGAGATTGCCCGTCGGTTCGTCGCCGAGCACGAGGGCGGGCTTCTTGGCCAGCGCCCTGGCCACGGCGACCCGCTGCTGCTCACCTCCGGACAGTTGGGACGGGAAGTGCTCCAGGCGCTCGGAGAGGCCCACCTTCGCGAGCAGGTGGGCGGAGTCCTCCCGGCCGCGGTCGTCACCCCGGCGACCACGACCGGAGAGCTGGAGGGCGAAGTCGACGTTCTCCCTGGCCGTCAGTGTCGGGATCAGGTTGAAGAACTGGAAGACGAAACCGACCGTCCGGCGCCGGAACAGCGTGAGTTCGCGCTGGCCGTAGTGGGAGATGTCCTCCCCGTCGATGATGATCCGCCCGGCGGTGGGGGAGTCGATCCCTCCGATGAGGTTGAGCAGGGTGGTCTTGCCCGAGCCGGAGGGCCCGAGGATCACGACGAACTCACCGCGATCCAGCACGAGATCGGTGTGGTTCAGGGCCGTGACGTCCACTTCGCCCATGTGGTAGGTCTTCACGACGTCCTCGAGGACGACGAGCGACTCCGGCGTCACCGTGACCTTCGACATGGGAGCGACCCCCTGGAGGCAGGGCGCTGACGGCGGGCCCAGGGGCGCCGGTGCCTACCCGACGATCGTAACCCCGGTGCGACCCCCCCGGGTGCTGGACGAACGGACGATCAGCTCGGGCTGGAGGACGGTCTGCCGGTGGACGTGGGCCTCGTCGCCGGCGGAGTGCTCGAACAGGAGCTGGGCGGCGAGGTAGCCCAGCTGGTCGGTGGGCTGGCGCACGGACGTGAGGGGCACCACCCAGTCCGCGGCGAAGTCGATGTCGTCGTAGCCGACCAGGGCGACATCGTCGGGCACCTTCACGCCGGCCCGGCTGAGCCGCCGGTAAACGCCGAACGCCATCATGTCGTTTCCGCAGAAGATGCCGGTGGGGAGTTCCCCCTCGAGCAGGTGCTCGGCGGCCAGGACGCCGTCCTGGATGCCCAGCCCGTCCTGGGTGATCTCGACCAGGGCCGTGGACGGGTCCAGGCCCGCGGCGAGGATCGCGTCGCGGGCCCCCTGGGCGCGCTGGACGTGCTGGCGCAGTCCCTGGCCACCGCCGACGAAGGCGACGCGCTCGTGACCGAGTTCGAGGAGGTGTTCGACGGCGAGCCGGGCACCGGCGACGTCGTCGACCGACACCGAGCAGTCGTCCCCGGCGGTCTGGTAGTCGAGGAACACGACCGGGAGGTGCCCGGCCTCGATGCGGGCCCGGTCGCCGCCCTGTCCCGTCCGCGCCGGCGTGAGCAGCGCCCCCCGGACGCGCTGCGCGCCCAGGATCTGGAGCAGCTGGGACTCGCGGGCGGGATCGTTGTCGGAGTTGCACAGGATGACCACGTGTCCGGCCTCGCGCGCCGCCCTCTCCACCGCGCGGGCCGCCTCCATGAAGAAGGGGCTGACCACGTCGAGCACGACCAGGCCGATCACCTGGCTGGCGGCGCCCGTCAGCACCCGGGCCTGCTGGTTGGGGACGAAGCCCAGCTCCTTGATGGCGCGCTCCACCGCACGTCGCGTGCGCGCGCTGACCAGTTCCGGATGGTTGATCGTGTGCGAGACCGTTCCGACGGACACCCCGGCCCGGGCGGCGACGTCCTGGATCCGGACGCCGGTGCCGTTCTGCGTCCTGGCCATCCGCCCCTCCCGCCGATGTTGCAGGCAGAGCCTAATGGAGCTCCGCCCGGCGTCCCCTCGGTACCAACTTGATAACGGCCGACCGTGCCCGGTTGCAGGTCGTCGTGGACGAGGATACTGTCTGAAGCGCTTCAATACATGAAGCGCTTCAAAGAGCATCGTCGCTTGGAGAGCCCATGTCGGACACCTCAGCTGTCCCCACCGCCCGCGCCGTCCGGCGCTGGTTCGTGCCGGACGCCTACATCCCGCCCAGGAGCACCGATCCCGAGGTCTCCCACGAGTCGATCTGCGTGCTCAACGCCGGGCCGGAGCCGGCCGTCTTCACCGTCACCGCCTATTTCGCCGACCGCGAGCCCGCGCAATCCGGGCCGATCACGATCGCCGGTCGTCGCGCCGTGCACCTGCGCACCGACGTGCCGGACGCCCTCGGGGGACTTCGGCTCGAACGCGGCGTCCCCTACGGGCTGGAGATCGCGTCCACCAGCGCGCTGCAGCTGCAGTACAGCCGCCTCGACACGGCCCAGCCCGCCTACTCGCTGATGACCGCGCTGCTGGACGGCGCACCACACCACACGCTTCAGGGCTGACACCGGCACGTCGCCGGCAGCTATCGAAGGACGCCAAACAAGGAGGATGCAATGAAGCAAAGGCGCTTTACCGCCGGGGCCGCCAGCCTGGCCCTCGCACTCGGTCTCACGCTGTCTGCCTGCAGCAGCGGCACCGCACCGAGCGCGGGCCCGAGCGAGTCGGCCAAGGACAAGAACTACACCATCGCGGTCGTTCCGAAGGACGCGACGAACCCGTGGTTCGTGCGCATGGAGACCGGCGTGAAGCAGTTCGCGTCCGACACCGGCCTGAACGTCTACCAGAAGGGCCCCTCGGAGACCGACGCCACCATGCAGGCGCAGGTCATCCAGGACCTCATCGCGCAGAAGGTGGACGCGATCGCGGTCGTCCCGGTCGATCCGGGCGCCCTCGAGACCGTCCTGAAGCAGGCCATGGACGCCGGCATCGTCGTCGTCACCCACGAGGGCGCCTCGCAGCAGAACACGATGTACGACATCGAGGCCTTCAACAACTCCGCCTACGGCGCGTTCATCATGGACAACCTCGCCGAGTGCATGGGCAAGGAGGGCGTGTACACCACGATGGTGGGCCACGTCACCAACGCCTCCCACAACGAGTGGGCCGACGGCGGTGTCGCGCACCAGAAGGAGGCCTACCCGAACATGACCCTCCTCGCGGAGGAGCCGCGGGTGGAGTCGCAGGATGACGGCGAGCAGGCGTACCAGACGGCCAAGGAGCTGCTGAAGAAGTACCCGAACCTCAAGGGCATCATGGGCACCTCCTCCTTCGACGCTCCCGGCGTCGCCCGCGCGATCGACGAGCTCGGCCTCAAGGGCAAGGTCTGCACCAGCGGCACCGGCATGCCGGCGGCCAACAAGGAGATCCTGGTGAACGGTTCGGTCTCCGCCCTCACCCTGTGGGATCCCGCCAAGGCCGGCTACGCGATGGCGTCCCTGGCCAAGAAGATCCTCGACGGCGACAAGATCGAGGGCACCGTCGACCTGGGCGTCGAGGGGTACACCGAGATGAAGTTCGCCGAGGGCAGCAACAAGGTGCTCGAGGGCAACGGCTGGATCGTGATCAACAAGGACAACGTCGACAGCTTCGGCTTCTGACGTGATCCGGTGGGGGCCGGACGGCACCATGTCCGGCCCCCACCGCCCCCCTGGACCGGAGAGGGACGGCGGCGTCCTGCCGCCGCCCCTCACCGGCTGCACCACCTTCAAGGAAACCCATGTCTGAATGCGTCCTCGCCGTCCGCGGGGTGAGCAAGTCCTTCGCTGGCGTCCAGGCACTCAGCGACATCAACCTCGAGATCCGGCCCGGCGAGATCCACTGCCTGGCCGGTGAGAACGGCAGTGGCAAGTCGACCCTGATCAAGGTCATCTCCGGGGTCCACGACCCCGACGAGGGCACGATCGAGATCGGCGGTGTCGTCCACAAGCGACTCACGCCCGTCGAGGCGATCGCCGCCGGCGTCCAGGTGATCTACCAGGACTTCTCCGTCTTCCCCAACCTCACCGTGATGGAGAACCTCGCCCTCAACACCGAGCTGGCCAGCAAGCGGAAGCTGGTGAACTGGCGCCGCTTCCGGCGCATCGCCGAGGAGGCGGTGGCGAAGATCGACTTCTCCGTCGACCTCGACCAGCTGGTCGGCAAGCTCTCGGTCGCGGACAAGCAGCTGGTCGCGATCAGCCGGGCACTGATGAGCGACGCGAAGCTGATCATCATGGACGAGCCGACGACGGCGCTGACCAAGAAGGAGGTCGACGCGCTGTTCCGGATCATCCTCGACCTGAAGGCGCGCGGCATCGCCATCCTCTTCGTCAGCCACAAGCTGGAGGAGGTCTTCGAGATCAGCGAGCGCTTCACGATCATCCGCAACGGACGGGCCGTGGCCACCTGCCTGCCCGAGGAGCTCAACCGCAGGACCTTCACCCAGTACATGACCGGACGGGACTTCGAGGACGCGCACTTCCAGGTCGGCGAACTGCCCCCCGAGCCCGCGCTGGAAGCACGGGCGCTGACCGTCACCGGTGCCTTCTCCGACGTGAGCTTCAGCCTCCGCCCGGGCGAGATCCTCGGCATCACCGGGCTGCTGGGGTCGGGAAGGACCGAGCTGGCGATGACGCTGTTCGGGGCCTACCGTCCGGACGCCGGCGAGCTGCTGGTGAAGGGCAGCCCGGTGCGCTTCAGCGGCATCCGGGCCGCCATCGCCGGCGGCATCGGCTACGTCCCGGAGGACCGGCTCACCGAGGGCCTGTTCCTGGAGCGGTCGATCGGCGACAACATCGTGATCGCCCAGATCGACCAGCTGGTCACGCGCGGGCTCCTCGACCGTGAGCGCAAGACCGCGTCGGCGGCCGAGTGGGTGCGCGACCTGAAGATCGCCACCCCCGATCCGGAGAACGCCGCCAACACCCTGTCCGGCGGCAACCAGCAACGGATCGTGCTCGCCAAGTGGCTGGCCACCCGGCCCGACGTCCTCATCCTCAACGGGCCCACCGTGGGCGTCGACATCGGCTCCAAGCACGACATCCACGAGATCCTCCGGGAACTCGCCGGCTCCGGGATGGCCGTGATCATCATCTCCGACGACATCCCGGAAGTGATCCAGAACTGCAACCGCGTCCTGCTCATGAAGGCGGGCCGGATCACCGACGAGATCGACCCCGGCACCGTCACCGAGCGGCAGCTGGCCGCGCTCATGACCGGCGAGTCCGACCAGGAAGGAAAGCACTGAGATGAGCGCCCTCTTCCAGAAGGTCATCCGGGCCAACGAGTTCTACGTCTTCCTCGTCATCGTGGCGGTCTGCCTGCTCATCCAGGTGCGCAGCGGCCAGTTCTTCACGGCCAACAACCTTGTCGACCTCGCCAACGCCATGGTGGTCCCGGGACTGTTCGCGATCGGCGCCTTCCTGGTGATCGTCTCCGGTGGCATCGACGTCTCCTTCCCCGCCCTGGCCTCCCTCGCGGTGTACGCCGTCACCCGGTTCCTCGTCGACTCCCACTACGAGGGCGGGATCCTGCTCCCGTTCGCGATGGTCATCGGGCTCGGTGCGCTCCTGGGCGCGTTCAACGGCCTGTTCACCTCGCGGCTGGCGGTGCCGTCCCTGATCATCACGCTCGGCACGGCCAACGTCTTCTCCGGGGTCATGCAGGGCGCGCTCAGCTCGGTGCAGATCGCGAAGATCCCGCCCGCGATGGCCGAGTTCGGACGCAGTTCGCTGTTCGTCGCGACCAACCCGGTGTCGGGGCTCACGTCGAGCATGCCCGTGTCGTTCCTGATCCTGGTCGTCGTCGCGGCGATCGTCTTCTTCCTCCTGCGCTTCACGATGTTCGGACGCGGGATCTTCGCGATCGGCGGGGACGAGAGCGCGGCCTCGCGGGCCGGCTTCAACGTCCGCCGCACCAAGTTCTGGCTCTACGTGATCGTCGGCGTGATCGCCGCGGTGGCCGGCCTGATCCGCACCTGCGGGATGGGCCAGATGCACCCGACGAACCTGCTCGGCATGGAGATGATGGTCATCGCCGCCGTGGTCCTCGGCGGCACGGCCATCACCGGCGGTACCGGCTCCCTCACCGGCGTCATGCTCGGCACCCTGCTGATCGTCATCGTGCAGAACAGCATGATCCTGCTCGGTATCCCGACGTTCTGGCAGCAGTTCTCCCTCGGCCTGCTGATCATCGTCGGCACCGGGATCTCGGCCCTACAGATCGCGCGGTCCGGCAACGGGCTCCGTGCGGTCCTGCGATGAAAGGCGCTGCCGTGCAGACACTCCTGTCACGATCGGGCTCCCTGCGGGCCCTCTCGCGGGACACCCACCTCACCCGCCTGCTGGTCATGCTCGCCGTGCTGGTCGGCTTCTTCGCGATCGTCAAGACCGAGGGCTTCTTCAACCTGCTCACCTGGCAGTCGATGGCGATCCAGTTCCCTGAATTCGGCCTTATGGCGCTCGGGGTGATGCTCACGATGATCACCGCGGGGATCGACCTGTCGGTGGTCGGCGTGGCGAACATGGCGGCGATCGGTGCGGCGGTGGTGATGCTCGGCATGGCCCCGCGCGGAGCCGACCCCGCGACCGCGACCGGCGCCATCGCGGTGGCCATCTGCCTGGCCCTCGCCACCGGTGCCGCCGCCGGCGCGCTCAACGGGTTCCTCGTGGCCAAGGTGCGGATCCCGCCGATCCTGGCCACCCTGGGCACCTTCGAGCTGTTCACCGGCATCGCGATCCTGATCACCGGTGGCAAGCCGAAGAGCGGCCTGCCCGCGCTGTACGGGGAGGTGTTCGCCGGCAAGCTGTTCGGGCTCATCCCGGTGCCGTTGATCGTGTTCGCCGTGGCCACCGTCCTGATCTGGCTCCTGATGACGCGGACGGCCTTCGGGACGAAGATCTACATGCTGGGGACGAACGCGACCGCCGCCCGGTTCAGCGGGCTCAACACCACGAGCCTGCTGGTGCGCACCTACACGCTGTCTGGCCTGTACGCCTCGCTGGCCGGCCTGGTGATGCTCGCCAACTACAACTCCGCCAAGGCCGACTACGGGTCGACCTACACGCTGCTGGCGGTGCTGATCGTCGTGCTCGGCGGGGTGAACCCCAACGGCGGCAACGGTCGCCTGCTCGGCGTCGTCCTGGCGATCCTGATCCTGCAGATCCTCTCCTCGGGCCTGAACATGTTCCCGAACATCAGCAACTTCTACCGGCCCCTCATCTGGGGCGGGGTGCTCCTCGCCGTCATCACCGCCAACCACCTCTCCGGAAGGCGCTCATCACACCGAACCTCGAAGGGACAAGGACAAACGAAATGAAGACGGTCAAGGACAGGCATGTCGTCGTGGGGGCTGACTTCGCGGGCTTCCCGTTGAAGGAGGCCGTGAAGAAGCACCTGGTCGAGCGGGGCTGGGACGTGGAGGACGTGACCCCCACCCTCGAGGACTGCGACATGTACCACCGGGTCGGCTTCCTGGTGGGCTCGAAGATCTCCGAAGGCGAGTTCGAGAAGGCGCTGGCCTTCTGCGGCACCGGCATGGGCATCCACATCGCGGCGAGCAAGTGCCCCCACGTGCACGCCGCCGTGGCCGAGACGCTCCCGTCCGCCAAGCGGGCGGCCACCGCGAACAACGCCAACCTGCTGGCGATGGGCGCGTTCTGGACGGCGCCCCGGCTCGCGCAGGCGATGGCGGACGCGTTTCTGGAGAGCTCCCTCGGCGAGGGCTACGAGGACTGGGACGGCTTCTACGAGTACCACTGGATCGGCTACGACGAGTGTGAGAATTTCGACTACGAGGCGTACCGGTCCAACGGTTTCCGCGTGCCGAACCCCGCCTCGGCGCCGCTCGGTCCGGAGCCGCGCGGCCTGGCCTACTGACGCACCGCTGCGGACCGGGAGGGGACCATGGGCACCATCGCCGTGATCGGCTCGGCGAACGCCGACCTCGTCGTCCAGGTCGACCGGCGCCCGGCGGGCGGGGAGACGATCCTCGGCTCCGACCTGGTCGTCACCCCGGGTGGCAAAGGCGCCAACCAGGCGGTCGCCGCGGGGCTCCTGGGCGGGGACGTCCGGTTCGTGGGCGCCGTCGGCGCGGACGCGAACGGCGACCTGCTGCGCGGCTCGCTCGCCGACGCCGGCGTCGACGTGTCGCGGCTCGGCACGGCGGACGCGGCCACGGGGGTCGCCCTGATCTTCGTCACCCCCGACGGCGAGAACTCGATCGTGGTGGCACCGGGCGCCAACAGCACGGTGACGCCCGCCCACGTGGCCGCCTGCGAGCCCGGGTGGGCGACCGCCGACCTGGTCGTGATGCAGCTCGAGGTGCCGATGGCCACGGTCGAATGCGTCGCGGCCACCTGCGCCCGCGCGGGCACCCGGTTCCTGCTGAACGCTGCCCCTGCGGCCGTCCCTCCCTCCGCCGTGCTGCGGGCCTGTGACCCGCTCGTCGTGAACCGCAGCGAGGCCCTGCTCCTGCTGGGGGACGACCCGGGCTCGACCGCCGACCCGGAGCAGCTCGCCCGGCGGCTGGCGCTGCTCGGCCCCCGGAGCGTCGTGCTGACCCTCGGTGCCGACGGCGCCCTCGCCCTCGAGGCGGACGGGAGCGTGCACCACCAGGCCGCCCGGCGCGTGACCGCGGTCGACACCACGGGGGCGGGGGACGCCTTCGTGGGTGCGCTGGCCGTCGAGCTGGCCGCCGGTGGGACGCTGGCCGCCGGCCTCGCACGGGCCACCGACGTCGCTGCGGTGTCGGTGCAGCGGCCCGGGGCGCAGTCGTCCTACCCCCGGGCGTCGGAGGTGGGCCGGGCATGAAGCGCGGCGGCATCCTGAACCCCCGGCTCAACCTGCTGCTGTCGCAGCTGGGTCACACCGACACCGTGGTCGTGGCCGACTGCGGCCTTCCCCGGCCCCCGGGCGTGGAGGTCGTCGACCTCTCGCTCGTGTTCGGCGTACCCACCTTCGAGCAGGTGCTGCGCGCGCTGTCGACAGAGCTTGTGGTGGAGCACGCGCTGATCGCCGGTGAGGCGCTCGACCGCAACCCGCGGGTGGGCGACCTGGTTTCGTCGCTGTTCGTCCGGCCGGACACGGTGGACCACGAGGAGTTCAAGCGGCGCACGCGCGAGGCCCGCCTGCTCGTCCGTTCGGGAGAGGCGACGCCGTACGCGAACGTGATCCTCACCTGCGGGGTGCCCTTCTAGGCGGAACGCCGGCAGGTCACCGTCACACCAGGATGACCTCGACCCCGTCGTCGCGGAAGATGTCGAGCAGTTCGGCGGGGGCGTCGTCGGTGATCACCAGGTGGGTCAGGTCCGCGGGAGTGCCGAAGCGGAAGTTCGAGGACCGGTTCAGCTTGTCCGCCACGGTGACCAGGATCCGGCGCGTGGAGGACTGGATGCTCGCCTGCTTGATCTGCGCGTCCTCGTACAGGGTGGACGTGAGTCCCCTCGTCGCCGACGCGGAGCAGGTGCCGAGCACCAGGGCGTCGGCGCGCATGTTGCGGACGGCGTCCACCGCCTGGCTGCCCAGGAACGCGAGGGTGTCCGGTTCCACCGGGCCGCCGGGGACGATCACGCGGGCGCCGGGGGTCGAGCCGAGGACCACGGCGGCGTGGAGGGACAGGCACAGGGCGGTGATCGGGCGTCCAGCGAGTTCCTGGGCGACCGCGTGGCAGGTGGTGCCGTTGTCGATGATCACGGATTCGTAGTCGGCGATCAGGGCCGCGGCCGCCGTCGCGAGGCGGGCCTTGAGGTCACGGTCCTCCGCGAGCTGGAGGCTGAACGGGATGCTCTCGCCGTGTTTCACCGTCCGCGCGGCCCCACCCGGCACCCTGCGGAGCGCTCCGTGGGCCTCGAGATGGGCCAGGTCGCGCCGGATCGTCACGGCGGAGGAGCCGGTCAGCTCCACCAGCTGCTCGACCCGCAACCGGCCGCCGGTCTGGAGCGACTGGATGATCAACTTGTGGCGAATTGATCGTTGCACGTGATCATTCACTCACCTACGGTCACGGTATGCAACGCGTGACCAGCCCCACCCTCCGCAGCGACCGCACGGTGATCGCGGCCCGCAACGGCGACCTCGCGGTGTTCGCCGTGAACGGCTTCGCCTTCGCCTCGTGGATGTCGCGGGTGCCGGACGTGAAGGAGGCGCTGGCCCTGACCCCCGGCATGCTGAGCGTGCTGTTGCTGTCGGTGTCGGTCGGCTCACTGCTGGGCCTGCCGGTGGCGGGCCGGATCGCGCACCGGTTCGGGGCGGCGCGGACGGTCCGCCTGGGCCTGTCCCTGCTCGCGCCCGGGATCGTGCTGGCCGGGATCGCCGTCCAGACCCACGCGAGCATGTACTGGGTGATGCCGGGCCTGTTCCTGCTCGGGCTCGGTTCGGGGGTGTGGGACGTCGCCCAGAACCTCGAGGGCACCATCATCGAGCGGGCGCTGGACAAGGCGATCATGCCGTGGTTCCACGCCGCGTTCAGCGGCGGCACGGTGCTGGCCGCCCTGGTGGGTGCGGGCCTGGTGTGGCTGCGGGTGCCCCTGGTGGCCCACCTCGGCGTGGTCGCACTCCTCACCGTGGTCGTCGCGCTGTGGGGGACAGGCCAGTTCCTGCCCGCCTTCGACGACGCCGGACCGGCCGTGGATACCGCCGCCCGCCAGGCCGGGTCGGCCTGGCTCGAGCCGCGCACCCTGCTGATCGGGGTCATGGTGCTCGCCGCCGCGTTCGCCGAGGGCACGGCCAACGACTGGATGGCGGTCGCCTTTGTCGACGGTCACGACCTGGACAACGCGCTCGGGGTGGTCGCCCTGGCCGTGTTCCTTTCGTTCATGACGGCCGGACGGATCCTGGGCACCCGGCTTCTCGACCGCTACGGCCGCGTGGTGGTCCTGAGGGTGCTGTTCACCGCGGCCACCCTCGGGTGCCTGCTCGTGGTGTTCGGCGACACCTGGCTGGCGTTCGTCGGCTGTGCGATCTGGGGCGTGGGCGCCAGCCTCGGCTTCCCGGTCGGGATGTCGGCGGCCGCGGACGACCCGGCACGGGCACCGATGCGCATCTCCGTCGTCTCCACGCTCGGCTACACCGCCTTTCTGGCCGGGCCGCCCCTGCTGGGCTTCCTCGGCGACCACTTCGGAGTGCTGAACTCCCTGCTCGTCGTGGGCGCGGTCTCGGCGCTCGCGATCCTCGTGGTCCCGGTGGCCCGGCCGCCCCGGTAGCGTCCGGCGGCTCGTCGCCCCCGTCCGGGGCGCGGCTACCGCAGCGCCCAGTAGATGCCGGCCTTGCGCACGAGTTCCGCGCGCGTGGGCGCCTGGAACTTCTCCCTCAGTGTCGCGACCTGCTTGCGCACCGTGTGCACCGACACGTGGAGGCGCCGGGCGATCTCGGGCACCGAGGCGGTCGTCGCCAGCAGCGGGAGCAGCACGGCTTCGCGCTCGGTCAGGCGGAACAGGCCGGGGCCGCCGGACGCGTCGTCCGGCTCCGGCCCCAGGCGGTCGCGCAGCAGCGCGAAGGACGCGCCGGCGGCGGGATCATCGGCGAGCGGGGCGCACAGGCCGGGGCATGGGCGAGGTCTACGAGCTCCTGGCCGACGGCTACGAGGCCATCCGCCGGCTCGACCGGGTGTCGGTCGACCAGTGCCTCGCCGCGGTGACGACGGAGGCCGCGACCGCCGCAGGCGTGTGGGCGGTGCGGGTCTCGCTGGCGGCCTGGCGCACGGCCTTGTGGGGCGACCTCTCCACCGGGGTGGCCGAGCTGTCGGAGGAGATCGCCCGGTTGTCCATCCGGGGACGCGAGCACGCGGAGCCGATGGGCGCCAACCTCCTCGGACGCGCCCAGGCGTTCCTCCTGGCCAAGAGCGGCGCGCTGGTCTCGGCCGCCGAGGTCGCCGACACCCTGCCCGAGCCCGTCCGGCTGGTCTCGACGGCCCGTGTACACCTGTGGGCCGGTCGCTACCACGACGCGGGCCGCCTGGCGGACCTCGGTCCGCACAAGCCGGGCCTGGAGATCGTCCAGCGGTACCGCCTGGCGTCGATCCGGATCGCCGCGACGATCCTCGAGGCCGGGCCGACGCCCGAGGTACGCCGGGAGGTGGCCAGGGAGGTCGCGCGCCTGATCCGCACCGGCAGCTTCCTCTACCTCGCCCTGCTCCCCCTGGCCGTGCGGAGGCTGATCCTCGAGGTCGCGGAGGAGGAACTGGGCACGGACGACCCGGGGCTCGCGCTCCTGGGGCAGCGGCTCTCGGGCCTCAACGACCAGGACGGGGGAGCGACGCGCCCCCTCCGCCTCACCGAGCGGGAACTGGTCCTGCTGCCGTTGCTGGCCACCAGCGACCCCGTCCCGGTCATCGCCCGGAAGCTCAGCGTCTCGCCCAACACGGTCCGCAAGCAGGTCGTGACCCTCCGCGAGAAGTTCGCGGCCTCCACCCGCGGGGAGATGATCCGCCGCGCCCGCACGGCGGGCCTGCTGGACTGAGGCAGGACGCCGGGGCGGACGCTTCCCGGCCCTGGACCACGGCTGGGCCCGCTGGGAGTCTTCGCGCCAGCCGCCACTGCCGGCCCGACTCCCAGCCCGCGACCGACCCTGCCGGCGCCCCCTCCGTACCAGCACTCAGTCGACGGCTTCGGTTCCTGCGACCCGAAGAGGTCCTGAACAACGTTAGTGACGTCGTGGGGCGGCGCACAGACCCCGGTCGGGTGACCGGAGGACCGTGCCGCCGCGCCGGCGGTCAGGCGTTCTCCGGCTCTGAGCCGGTCTCGATCACGCGGGCGGCGAGGTCCCGGAGCTTGAGGTTGCGGTCCTGGCTGGCCCTGCGCAGGCGGTCGAACGCGGCATCGGGTGGCAGCCGGTGCCGTTCGACGAGGATGCCGATGGCCTGTCCGATGTGCCGGTGGGCCTGGATGGCCTGCTGGAGGTGGCTCTCCCGCTCCGCGGCCTGCTGGCGGGTGAGCAACCGGTCGATGGCCAGCCCGAAGGCCTGGGCGAGGAGGTCGGCCACGATCATCTCGTCCGGCAGGATGCGCCGCGGACGAGGGAACTGCACCCACACGCGGCAGCCGGTGGTGCTGGTCTGGGGGACCAGCAGGATGCCGGGGCGCAGGCTGGTGGCGTCCGCGCTGATCGTGCCGGCCAGGCCGGTTCGCGCGCCGTCGCCGAGTTCCTCCGGCGTGACCTGCCGGCGCCCCGAGAACAGGTACCGGTGGTCGAGGTCGAGCTGGGTGGTGCTGCCACCGTCGAAGAGGGTCTCGAAGCCCTGCTCGCCGATGCTCAGCAGGCTCTCCAGGTCTTCCGTCGTGGCGAAGTCGACGCTGAGCCGGGCCGCCGCCGCGCGCCGCGACTGCGCGTGCGCCTGCCGGGTGAAGTCGCGGAACGAGCGGACGACCGCGGTGACCGCTCCGGCGTCGTCCAGGATCACCGCGTCGGCGCAGGACACCCAGACCGGTCGCCGGGCCCGGTCGCGGTACTCGAACTCGGTGGTGCCCTCGCGTCCCCTGATCGCATCGCGGAGCCGTTCGCCGATCTCGGCGTGGGCGGCCGCGTCCTCCTCGGGCGTCGGCCACCAGGGGTAGGGCGGGAGGATCGGGCCGTCGGCCATGGTGTAGCCGAAGAGGTCGACGAACGCCTGGTTCATCTCGACGACGAGACCGTCGGTGTCGAAGACGAGGACGCCCTCGTGGAGCGAGCTGAGGATCTGGACGAGCCATGCCTCCCTCGAGGTCCGCTGGCGGTCGGCCGGATCGTCGTAGGCGGAGTCCGACCCGGCCATGCTCCGGTCCATGGGAATCCTCCTCGTCCGCAAGGCGCGGTCCCGTCCCTGCGCGTGCCAGCGTAGCGACGACCGGACGTCGCCGTGGCCAGCACCGGCGGTTCCAGTGATATTTTATACATATTGATATGTGTAAAAGGAGGCGGCGATGTGCAGCTACTGCGGGTGTGACTCCATCGAGGTGATCGGCCGGTTCATGGCCGAGCACGTCGAGATCATCAACGCGACCGGCGACCTGCGCGCCGGCGTCCACTCCGGGGACAGTGCGGCGTTCGGCGTCGCCCGGGCCCGGGTCGCCGCCCTCCTGTGGCCCCACACGGAGGCCGAGGAGTCCGGCCTCTTCCGGATCATGGCCCAGGACGAGGTCTACGCGTCCCACATCGAGACCCTGTGCGGGGAGCACCAGACGCTCGCCGGCCTCCTGGCGGCCATCACCCCCGGTGACCGCGCGGCCATGGCGCGGTTCGAGGACGCCCTGCGCGACCACATCGACAAGGAGGACAACGGGCTCTTCCCCGCCGCTGCGATCGCACTCGACGGCCCGCAGTGGGTCGAGGTGCACCAGACCACGCCCCACTCCCACGACGGGGGAGAGCCGCACGTCCACCACCACGCGGGCGGGCACGACCACCACGGCGCCCACCCCGCGACGCCGGCGACCAGGGGCTGAGCCGGGTCACGCCCGTCCGGCCGTCGGGCTTCACGGAAGCTTCACACCCGCCTCACGGCCGTCCCATGCGCCGGCGGTTGACTCGTGGCATCAGGTCATCGAGCCACGAGGAGTGGAAATGAACAACAAGAAGATCGCCCTGGGCGTCGGCGGGACGCTGGTCGTCCTGGCCACGACGTTCGGGGGTGCAGCCCTGGCCAGTGCGGAGACGCCCGCCCCGTCGCCGACCCCCACCACCGCGCAGGTCGGCTGGGGCGGAGGGCGCGGCGCAATGGCAGGGATGCGCAACGGCGCCGGCTACGGCGCCACCGCCAACGCGGCCGACCTGGCCGCGAAGCTCGGAGTGAGCCAGGACGCGGTCAGCGCCGCGCTGGCGAAGTACCACGCCGCGAACCCGATGACGGTGCGGGGTGCCGGGCTGACCGCCGAGCAGCAGGCCGCCGAGCACGAGAAGCTCGCCTCGTTCCTGGCCGGCGAGCTGAAGGTGGACCGGGCGACCGTGCTCCAGGCGCTGACCACCCGGCAGGAGACCCGCCAGGCCGACCGCACCGCGCAGCTGGAGGCCACCCTCGACCAGGCGGTGAAGGACGGACGGCTCACCCGGGCGCAGGCCGACGCCATCCTGGCAGCCCACGCCTCCGGCGCGATGCGCGGCGGCATGGGCATGGGCAGGGGCGTGGGCCGCTGAACCGACGGACGGCCGGTCACCCAGGGGTGGCCGGCCGTCAGCCTGCCCGGCTGTCGCGTCCCCCGCGCCCGGCCCGCTTCGCTACGTCTGTTTCACGACGCTACGTGAGTTCGCGCAGCGTCGTGAAATACGCGTAGCGAAGCCGTCACGCGAAGCCCTCGGGCGCGGCCGTCACGCGAAGCCAGTGTGGCGGAGGCGGGCGTCGGCGTCGCTAGCCCGTGTTCTGGAGGCCGGCGGCGGCACCGTTCACGGTGAGCAGCAGCACCTCCGACCAGTCGTGCCCGTCGCCGGCCGTGCTGCCGGCGGATGAGCGCAGCACCCGCAGCGCCCGCAACTGGATGTGGCTCAGGGCGTCGATGGACGGGGCCCGCAGCGCCAGCCGGTGCCGGAGTTCCGGCTTGCCCTCGAGCAGGTCGGACTGGCCGAGGGTCTCCAGCACCAGGTGACGCGTCCGCTCGTACTCCTCCAGCACCCGGTCGGTCACGTCGGGACGCCCGCCGAGGGCGAGGAACTGGGCTGCCAGCCGCGGGTTGGCCTTGGCCAGGCTCATCTCGGCGATGTCGACCAGGCTGGCGAACAGCGGCCAGTCCCGGTACGCCGCGCGGAGTTCGTCGACGTCGCCCACCGCCGCCAGTCCGGAACCGAGGCCGAACCACCCGGGCACGTTGGCCCGCACCTGCGACCACGCGAACACCCACGGGATCGCGCGGAAGTCGCTGAGGTCGCGTCCGGTGGCCGCACCGCTGCGCCGCGCCGGACGCGACCCGAGCCGGAGCTGCCCCAGTTCCTCCAGCGGGCTGGACGCGGCCAGGACGTCGGGGAAGCCGGGCGTGCGCACCAGCGCGAGCCACGCCTCGCGGGACGCCTGCTCGACCGTGGCGGCGAGGCCGGCGAACCGGTGCTCCGCCGCGGTGTTGTGCCGGGTGACCTGGGGCGTCCCCGCCACCAGCACCGCGGACGCCAGCCGCTCGAGGTGGGCCTGCGCGAGCGTCACGTCCGCGTACCGGGCGAAGATCACCTCGCCCTGTTCGGTTACCTTCAGCCGCTCGTTGAGGGAGCCCGGCGGCTGGGCCAGCACCGCGCGGTGCAGCGGCCCGCCGCCGCGTCCCAGCGATCCGCCCCTGCCGTGGAAGATCGTCAGCTGCACGCCCGCGCGCCCGGCCCAGCGGACGAGCTCCGCCTGCGTCCGGTACAGCGTGAGCGTGGCCGCCGCCGGGCCGATGTCCTTGGCGGAGTCGGAGTAGCCGACCATCACCTCCACCTGGCGGTCGCGGTCCTCCAGCCAGGCGCGGGTGCTGGCCAGGTCCATCCAGGCCGACAGCGTCGCGCCCGCGGCGCGCAGGTCGGCGCCGGTCTCGAACAGGGGCACGACGTCGAGGTTCAGCGGGCGTTCGCCGACCGCGAGCCGGGCCAGCGCGCGGACCGCGACCAGGTGCTCCGCGGACTGGGAGAAGCTCACCACGTACCGCCCGCAGCACCGCCGGCCCCAGCGTTGCTGGAGCCAGCCCATCAGCCGGAAGGTGTCCAGCACCTCGCCCGTCGCCTCGGTCAGCGGCCGCACCTGCTCGGGCCAGCCGTGCACGGCGAACCGGTCCAGCACGGCCAGGCGCTCCGGGCTGCCGGGCGCGCCGGGGTCGTCGTCGAGCTGGTCCAGGAGCTCCTCGAGGGCTGCGGCGTGCACCGCGCTGTGCTGGCGCACCTCGAGCTCGGCGAGGTGGAAGCCGAAGGTCTCCGCCTGCCACAGCAGGTGCTGGAGCTCGCCGTGGGCCGCCCGCGCGTCGCCCGCGGCCGAGAGGCTGTCCTGCACCAGGCGCAGGTCGTGGACGAACTCCGCCGGCTCGCGGTAACCGAGGTCGAGGCTGCCGCGCAGGGTGGCCCCGAGGCGCGCCGCGGCGAACAGCAGGTGCTGGCGGTGCGGTTCGCCGGGGGAGGAGCGGACGATCGCGGCGACGGTGTCCGGGGCGGTCACCGCGGCCAGCGCCAGGGCGTCCCGGAGCGCGGCGGACGGCGGGGTCGTCTGCTCGCTCATCGTGAGTGTCCGCGCGATCCGCTCCGTGGCCACCCCCAGCGCCCGCAGCACGTGCTCGGCCTGGATCGCGACCGCCTCGCGCGTCACCTCCGCGGTGACGAACGGGTTGCCGTCCCGGTCGCCGCCGATCCAGGAGCCGAACCGCAGGAACGCGGGCACCGGGCTGGGCTGGCGCCCGGCGTCGGTTCCCGGGACGGCGGCCTCGACCGCCCGGTAGACCGCGGGGACGGCGCGGAAGAGGGTCTGGTCGAACACGCCCATCACGGTGCGCACCTCGTCGGTGGGTGCTGGCGCGGTGCGGCGAAGCTGGGCCGTGCGGCCGAGGATGTCGATCTCCTCCAGCATCCGGCGCCGGGCGAAGCCCCGCTGCAGGGCGCCGTTGCGGGGGTCGTCGTAGGCGTCGAGGTGCTCGGCGATCCGCGACAGGGACGCGGTCACGGCTCGTCGCCGGGCCTCGGTGGGATGGGCGGTGAGGACCGGATGGATGCGCAGCCGCTCCAGGCGTTCCAGGGCGTCCGCGCCCAGCCCGGAGGCGGCGGGCCAGCCGGGGCCGTCATCCCCGTCCTGCCGGCGGCGGTGCAGCCGCGACTGGTGGCGCTCCTCGGCGAGGTTCACGAGGTGGAAGTGGACGGTGAGCGCCTGGGCGAGCGCCGCGGCGTCCGCCACATCGAGCTGCCCGACGATGTCCATCGCGGCGTCGCCGGCATCGCTGAGGGACGCCATCAGCTCGGCGATGCGTCCCGCGCCCCGCTCGACCAGCGAGTCGCGGTGCAGCCCGGTCAGCAGGGCGACGTCCGCCTGCAACAGGTCATCGAGGGACGCGCCCCACCGCGCCGTGTCACCCTGCTCCACCATGTCCTCCTGTTTCCGGAATCGCCGTTCGCCTATCCTTCCGCCATGGCCGGTGACCACGGATGGACCTTCCTGTCGAACCACGGGCACGTGCTCGTCGCGATCGCCCGCGATCCGCAGGCCCGGGTCCGCGACCTCGCCGAGCGGGTCGGCATCACCGAGCGGGCCGTCCAGCAGATCATCGCCGAACTCGTCGGCCAGGGCTTCGTCGTCCGGACCAAGGCCGGGCGGCGGAACCGCTACGAGATCGTCGAGGACGCCCACCTCCGGCACCCCCTGGAAGCGGGGGTGACGCTGGGGCAGTTCCTCCCACTCCTCAGTCAGCAGAACGATTTTTCCTGAATCCTATATCGGTTGAGTGGGGCGTCACCAGAGCGTCGTCGCTGCACGGGACGGCTGAAAGGAATTGCGTAGGGCCTCACCTGGCAGCCCGCCCCCGTCCGCGGGCGGTCACTGGGCCCGTTTTCCCCAACGTTTCGGAAGATCGCTGGCATCTCCGCACCTGCGGCAATAGCATCCTGGCTGTGACGTGGATACGGATCAGTGAGGCGGCCGGGTTCCTCGGAGTCAGCGACGACACCGTGCGCCGCTGGATCGATTCCGGGCAACTCGCGCACAGCACCGACGCGAGCAACCGGATGGTGGTCGACGGCCGCGTCCTCGCCGAGTTCGCGGTCGCGCAGGCGTCCCCGGCGAAGGACCGCTCAGGGGTCGGCCGCTCGGCGCGCAACCGGTTCGTCGGACTGGTCACGCACGTCGAGTCGGACAAGGTCATGTCCCAGGTGGAACTTCAGTGCGGGCCGTTCCGGGTCGTGTCGCTGATGAGCACGGAGGCCGTCCGCGAACTGGGCCTGGAGCCGGGGTCGGTGGCGGTCGCGGTGATCAAGGCCACCACCGTCATCGTCGAGACCCCCCACCGGGCCTGAGGGGCACCCGTGCGCCCCTCCCTTCCCGCGGCCGTCACCGCCGTGCTCGTCACGGTGACCGTTGCCGTGTCCGGCTGCAGCGGGCCGGCCGCGACCCGCGCCGCCGGCGGCACGACGGTCACGGTGTTCGCCGCGGCCTCGCTGAAGGCCACTTTCACCAGGCTGGGCAGGGCGTTCGAGGCCTCCCATCCCGGCACCGCCGTGGTGTTCAACTTCGCCGGCTCCCAGGCGCTGGCCGAGCAGATCACCCAGGGGGCCCCGGCGGATGCGTTCGCCTCCGCCAACGAGGCGAGCATGGCGACGGTGGCCGGCGCAGGCCTCGCTGCGGGCCGGGCGAGGCCCTTCGCCACCAACACGCTGACGATCGCCGTGCCACCGGACAACCCGGCCGCGGTGGCCACCTTCGCCGACCTGGCCAGGCCGGGGCTGAAGCTCGTGGTGTGCGCGCCGGCCGTCCCGTGCGGCGCGGCCACGCTGACGCTGGAGGAGGCCACCGGGGTGACGCTGGCGCCGGTCAGCGAGGAGCAGGCGGTGACCGACGTGCTGGCCAAGGTGCGGGCCGGCGAGGCCGACGCGGGGTTGGTCTACGCCACGGACGTGATCGCGGCCGGCGATTCGGTGAGGGGCATCGCGTTCCCGGAGTCGTCCAGGGCGGTCAACCGGAACGTCATCGTCGCGCTGTCCGGCGGCCCGCAGTCAGGCCTGGGGCAGGAGTTCGTGGACCTCGTGCGCAGCGCCGAGGGCCAGCAGGTGCTCGCGGACGCCGGCTTCGGCACGGCGACGTAGTCCCGGTGCGCTCTTCGGGTCCGCGACAGGGCCGGGTCGCCCGCGATCCGGCCTACTCGAGCCTGCCGGGGTGGGTGCTCGTGCCTGCCGCGGCGGGCGCGGCGTTCGTGGTCGTGCCGCTGCTGGCGCTCGGGCTACGCGTGGACTGGTCGCGGTTCGGGGAGCTGCTCGGCAGCCCGTCGTCGCTCGCCGCGTTGACGCTGAGCCTCCAGACCTCGGCGGTGGCCACCCTGGCGTGCCTCGTCCTGGGGGTGCCGATGGCGCTGGTGCTGGCCCGGCGGCGCTTCCCCGGGCGGCAGGTGGTGCGCTCGCTGGCCCTGCTCCCGCTCGTCCTTCCGCCGGTCGTGGGCGGCATCGCCCTGCTCTACACCTTCGGCCGGCGCGGCCTCCTCGGGCAGACCCTCGACGTGCTGGGGGTCCCCGTGGCGTTCACCAGCGTGGCCGTCGTGCTGGCCCAGACGTTCGTCGCCCTGCCGTTCCTCGTGGTCTCCCTCGAGGGGACGCTGCGCAGCGTGGGGCAGCGGTACGAGGCGGTGGCGGCCACCCTCGGCGCGCCGCCGTCGACCGTGCTGTGTCGCGTCACCCTGCCGCTGGTGCTGCCCGGGCTGCTCTCGGGCGCGGTGTTGTCCTTCGCCCGGGCGCTGGGGGAGTTCGGCGCGACGATCACCTTCGCCGGCAGCCTCCAGGGGGTCACCCGCACCCTGCCGCTGGAGATCTACCTGCGCCAGGTCGACGACCCGGACGCGGCCATGGCCCTGTCGCTCGTGCTCGTCGCGGTCGCGATCGGCATCACCGTGGCCACCGCGCGGCTCGGTGAGCGGGCACACCGATGACGCTGGCGTGCGCGGCGACACTCGCCGCACGGGGCTTCGACATCGACCTGGAGGTGGGCGAGGGGGAGCGCGTCGCGGTCCTGGGGCAGAACGGGTCGGGCAAGTCGACGCTCCTCGGCGTGCTGGCCGGCACCCTGCGTCCGGACGCGGGGCGGGCGTCCCTCGACGGGCGCGTGCTGTTCGACCTCGGGCCCGGCCGGCGGCTCTGGCTGCCGCCCCACCGCCGCGGCATCGCCCTGCTCGCGCAGGATCCGCTGCTGTTCCCGCACCTCACCGTGCTGGACAACGTCGCTTTCGCCCCCCGGGTCGGGGGCGCCCCGCGCGCGGACGCGCGCGCCCGGGCCGAGCGCTGGCTGGAGGAGGTCGAGGTGCTGCCGCTCGCAGGGCGGCGTCCCCATGAGCTCTCCGGCGGCGAGGCGCAACGGGTGGCGCTGGCCCGGGCGCTCGCCGCCGAGCCCGCGCTCCTGCTGCTCGACGAGCCGATGGCCGCCGTCGACGTCGCCGTCGCCCCGATGCTGCGGCGGGTGCTGCGCCGGGTCCTGGCGGGGCGGACGACGATGATCGTCACCCACGACCTGCTGGACGCGCTCCTGCTGTCGGACCGGCTGGTGGTGATGGAGGAGGGCCGGGTCGCCGAGTCCGGGCCCACCGAGGAGACCCTGCGGCATCCCCGGGCCGGCTTCACCGCCCGGCTCGCGGGGCTGAACCTGATCCGGGGCACCCGCGACGGCGGCGGGGTGGTCGGCCGGGACGGCGTCCGCATCGACGGCACCACCGGGGACGCGCCCGCGTTGCGCGACGGCGACCCGGCGGCGGCGGCCTTCGCCCCGGCGGAGGTGTCGATCTACCTCAGCCCTCCGACCGGCAGCCCCCGCAACCACCTGCCGGTCACCATCACCGAGGTCGAACCGCACGGCGAGCTCGTCCGGGTGCGCGGCGACGACCACCACGGCCACTCGATCGCCGCCGACGTGACCCCGGTGTCGGTCGCGGAGCTCGACCTGTACCCCGGTCGCGACGTCACGTTCGTCGTCAAGGCGGCCACGGTGACCATCTACCCCGCCTGACGCCCGGCGCCGGAGACGGCCGTCCTCTGTGGGGCGGCGAGCCAGGCGGCCAGCGCGGTGGTCACCGGGATCGTCACGACCAGGCTGATGGACGCCACCAGGGTGGCGACGACCTCCTGGGCGATCGTGTTGAACGTGAACAACTCCAGGATCGTGAAGTCCAGCCGCGATGCGAGCAGCAGCAGCGCGAGCGCCGTGCCGACGTAGGCGAAGGCGATCGTGTAGACGGTGGAGGCGATGTGGTCGCGCCCGATGCGCATGGCCTGGCCGAAGACCGTCGACCGGGACGCGCCGGGAACCGCCCGCCGCAGCTCCCACACCGCGGACGCCTGGGTGATCGTCACGTCGTTCAGCACGCCGACCCCGGCCAGCACCATGCCGCACAGCAGGATCCCCCGGACGTCGATCCCCGGGAACTGGTAGGGAAGCTGACCCATCACCTCGTCCTGCCGGGGAGTGAGGCTCGTCGCGGGGATCGCCCACCACGCGAGGGCGGCCACCACGGCGATCCCGGCGAAGGTCCCGAGCAGGGCCGTCGTGGTCTTCACAGAGACGCCGTGCGCGAGGTAGACCACCGCGAACATCACGACCGACGACGTCACCAGGGCCACCAGGAGGGGGTCCCGTCCTGCGGCCAGGGATGGCAGCGTGAAGAGCCACACCATCGACAGCGCGACGGCCAGCCCCGCGAGGGCGGCCACGCCCTTCCATCCGGCCACGGCGACGACCGCTGCCACGAACAGCACGGCCAGGAACAGCAGCGGGCCGCCGCGCTCGTAGTCGAAGAAGGTGCCGCCCGCCTGGCCGTCCACCACCATGACCTGCACGCGCTGGCCGACCCGTGCCTCTGCCAGGGGTGCGCTCGGGTCGGCCGGCACGTCGAGCGTGGTGCCGTCGTCGAGCCGGACGACCATGTGCCCCGCCTGCCCGTCGCCGGGGACGAGCTCTGCGATCGTGCCGGTGACCAGGGCGGCGTTGTCGTCGATCCACGGCTGTCGCGGCGGCGCGTCCCAGGGCCACAGCCACGCCACGCCGACGACGGTCGCGATCGCGAGGATCGCCATCACCACGGCCAGGACCCTGGTGACCGCCGGGCTGGCGCCGCTCGGGCCGCCGTGGGAGTGCGCAGTCATCGGGTCCGGTTCCATGCGGAGATTCTCCCCTGCGCCGGCGCGGGACGGCACCCGGTGCCCGGCTACCCCGACCGGCGCCCCTCGGCAGGCTCCGCCAGGGGCGGCCGCCGCCGCCCGTGGATCCGGTCCGCAACGACCGCCGCGATCCGGAGGGCGTCCGCTCCGACGCCGTAGAGGATCCCGGAGCCACGCGTCCGCTGGAAGTGGGTGCCGCAGAAGTACAGGCCCGGAACCGCGGTCGCACCGTCGTCGGTGACCGGAAACCCGAGGTCGTCGAACACCGGTGCGTGGACCCAGCCGGCGAAGCCCGGGCGGTAGCCGGTGGTGAACAGGACGGCGGAGACCTCCGATGTCGACACGGACGCGACGGGTTCCGCGCGGAACGCCGGCGGCGGCTCGAGCTCCGGCACGGCCAGGCCCCGCCCGGGCAGGGTCCTCCGCATCAGCTCGCAGAGGTCGGCCCACCGCGCGTCGCCGAAGGCGACCGAGGCGGCCAGGTCGTCGCCGAAGCGCAGTTCCGCCTCGTCCGCGGCCACCAGCCGCCCGGCCAGCCGGACCCCCATCGCCTGCAGGGTGCGGTAGTGGAGGTCGTGGCCCCCGTCGCGGCCGGTGGCCTGCGGGTTCGACACCAGGCGCGCGGACGGTGCCGGCAGCGACGACAAGGGCGCGTCCAGGAAGCCCGCCTCGGCCAGCCAGTAGAGCGTGTCCCGCCCGTCCAGCCGCCGGGGGATCCATGGCGCGCGCCCGCACGCCAGCATGACGTCCCTGCCCTCGCGGTGCAGATCCTCGGCCAGTTGGCAGCCGGTCTGCCCGCTCCCGACGACCACCACGGTGCCCGGGGCGACATCGTCGGGGCGGCGGTAGTCGACCGCGTCGAGCACCTGGATCGCCGACGGGAGCGCAGCAGCCACGGGACGGTACGGCCGGGAGAAGGAACCCGTGCAGACCACGACGGTCCGGACGGTGACGTCGCCCATCGAGGTGCGCAGCAGGATCCGTGAGTCCTGCGCCGGCTCCAGCCCGGTCACGGAGACGCCTTCCAGGACCGGCACCGGACTGCTCGCCGCGTACGCCGCCAGGTGGGCGACCACCTCGTCGCGGCGCAGGAAGCCGTCGGGGTCGTCCCCCTGGTAGCCACCCTCCGGCAGACGGATGGTCCAGTTCGGGGTGACGAGGGTGAACGAGTCCCACCGGTGGCGCCAGGCGCTCGCGACCCGGTCCCGTTCGAGGACGACGCACTCCACGTCCGCGCCGGCGAGCGCCCTGCTCACCGCCAGACCTGCCTGCCCGGCTCCGATCACCACGACGTCCGCGTCGCGGATCACGCTGAGATCCACGTCGGCAGCCTAGGGCGGGACGCCGGCGGGTCGTCAGGGCCCAAACTACCCAGCCGCGGCTGTCCGGACGCGGCCCGGCGCCGGCTGGCCGGCCGGGTGGAGGATCGCCAGCTCTCGGGTGGTGCGGGTCATCGCCACGTAGCGGTCCACCGCGCCCTCCACGCCGTCGCCGAACGAGTCGGGGTCCACCAGCACCACCAGGTCGAACTCCAGCCCCTTGGCCTCCTCGGGGGACAGCGAGGCCACCCGGTCGGTCCCGGTGAAGCCGGGGTCGCCGACGACGCAGGCGATCCCGTCGGGGTGCGTGGCCAGCCACCGGTCCACGAGCGGGCGCAGGTCGGCGGTCGAGCCGTGGTGGACGGGCGACCCCGAGGTGCGGATCGAGGCCGGCACGTTGGCGTCGGGGAGGACCGACCGGATCACCGGTTCGGCGACCGCCATCACCTCCCGGGGCGTCCGGTAGTTCACGGTGAGGATCTCGAGGCGTGCCTCGGGCAGCCCGACCCTGGACAGGCGCTCCGTCCAGCTCTCGGGGAAGCCGTGCCGCGCCTGCGCCCGGTCACCCACGACGGTGATGCTGCGCGACGGGCACCGCCGCAGGAGCACCTGCCACTCCGCGTCGGTGAGCTCCTGCGCCTCGTCGATGATCAGGTGGGCGAACGGGCCCGCGAGCGGGTCACCGTCGTCGGCCGGGACCGCCTCGTCATGGACGAGGTCCGCGCGCAGGCTCTCCCTGCGCAGCAGGGGCAGCGGGCTCTCGGGGTCGTCGTCGGCGTCCAGCAGGTCCTGCACCACCTGGTCCATGTAGGAGCGGTCTTCCGCCCGCACCGCCTGTGCCTGCCTCCGGCGCAGCGACCAGCGGGGATCGCCCAGCCGCGCCCGCATGGCGTCCAGCAGGGGCAGGTCGGCGCTCGTCCAGTCCGACCCCTCCGGACGCCGGAGCGCCTCGCGCTCCCCGGGCGAGAGCCACGGCGCGCAGCGGCGCAGGTAGGCGGGCACAGCCCACAGGTCGCCGACGAGGTCGGGGGCCTCGAGGATGGGCCACGTCCGACGGAAGGTGTCGCGGAACTCCTCGTTCGCCGCCAGGGCCTTCCGCAGCACCGGCGGCGGGACGCCCGCGTCGCCGGCGCCGTCGACGGCGATGTCGAGCAGCGCCTCCCAGATCTCGTCGCGGACCTCGTTGTGGGGGCTGCCCGGCTCGACCGCCTCGAACGCCTCCGCCCAGTCCCCGGGGGTGATCCGGACGTCGGCCCAGGCGGTCTCGACCACCATCGTCGCGGTGGGCACCTCCTCGTACAGGGCGACCGCGGGGCCGACGGCGTCCAGCAGTCGAGCCGAGGCCTTCAGCCGCGCGACCTCCGGGTCGGGCTCGGGGACGGCGAGGGCGCCCTCGGGCACGAGGTCGCGCAGGGTGCAGGTGCGCACGCCCTCCTCGCCCAGCCCGGGCAGGACGTCGGCGACGTAGCGCAGGTAGTGCTGGTTCGGCCCGACGAAGAGCAGCCCGCCGCGGTGGCCGCCCAGGCGTGGGTCGGCGTAGAGCAGGTAGGCGGCCCGGTGCAGGGCGACGACCGTCTTCCCGGTGCCCGGCCCGCCGTCGACGACGAGCGCTCCCCCGGAGCCGGCCCGGATGATCGCGTCCTGGTCGGCCTGGATCGTGGCGAGGACGTCGCGCATCCGCGGCGACCTGCTCGCGCCGAGGCTCGCGATGAACGCCGAGTCGTCGTCGAGGGCGACGTCGTCACCCGGGGCGGACGGGCCGAAGGCCTCGTCCCAGTAGTCGACGATCCGCCCGCCGCTCCACCGGTAGCGTCGCCGGCTCGCCAGGCCCAGGTGGTGGGCGCTGGTGGCGGCGAAGAAGGGCTCGGCGGCCGGCGTCCGCCAGTCGACGAGCAGGGGATCGCCGGAGTCGTCGGAAAGTCCCAGCCGGCCGATCCAGAGCGGTTCGCCACCGTCGGCGGGCACGACCCGGCCCAGGCACAGGTCGACGCCGAACCGGCGGAGCAGGCCCAGCCGGCCGCTCAGCCGGTGGATCTCCAGGTCCCGGTCCATCGCGCCCCGCCCGCGTCCTCCCGGAGCGCGACGCAGGTCGGCCAGGCGCTCGGCCAGCGCGGCCACCTGCCGTTCGACGGTGGCCTGGACCAGCCCGAGGTGTCGTTCGTCCCGCCCGACCAGGTGGGGGGCGGCCTTGGCGGCGAGCCGCTCCGGCAGGGCGAAGACGGTGCTGTGCGGTGTCACGGGACCTCCGGGTCGTCCACGGGTGGAGGCGGCCGGCGGACCGGGTCAGGGCCGGTTCCCCGGCGGCGCCGCCCACGAGTGTGCGCCCGCCGGGGGGCCTTGCGGCAAGCCCCCACCTGGGCTATAGCTTGGAGGTGGAGGGACGCGGTGTCGTACGCCCACTCCGCGGCGACACGCCACGCCGGGACCCAACCCGGCGGTCAGGCGCAGGCGCCCTGCCCCGCCCCCCGGAGCCCGGCCCACCGCCCGGGCAGCGTGCGGCGCAGTGTCCGCAGGGCCCGGTGCTGGAGCACCCGGACGGTGCCCTCCGGCTTGCCGATGATGGCCGCGGTCTCCTCGCTCGAGAACTGGTGCACGTAGCGCAGCATCAGGACGGCGCGCTGGTCGGGGCTCAGCGTGGACAGGATCTCCTCCACCGCAGCGCGCTGGAGCGTCGCGGGTTCCTGCGGCGGCGCGGGCGCGAGCCGGTCGGCCGCCACCGAGACGTCCTCGCCGGCCTTGGCCGGGCGCCGCTGGTCCTTGCGCCAGGCGTCGATCAGGCGGCTGCGGGCGATCGTGAACGCCCACGTCCGGAAGGCGGGCTCGTCGCCGTGGAAGCCGCCGAGCTGCCGCACGATCTGGATGAACACCTCACCGAGGCAGTCCTCGGGGTCGGCAGCTCCCTGCCCGGTCAGGAACCGGAGCAGGCCCGGGGCCAGGTCGCGGTAGACCTCGGCCCACGCCCACTCCGCCCCGCCGGCCGCAGCCGCGAGGACCTCGGGGAACCGCTCGCCGAGTGGCATGGGGTGAATGCTCCCGGCTAGCGGGACCGGCGCGGAAGTACCCGCGCGAGGACTGGGACTCCGGACGCGGCGGCGCCGGCCGGCGCGAGGGGCCGTCCGGGCGTCGCCGCGCGGGGGCGCTCAGTCCTCGGAGTCGTCTTCGCCACCGTTGTCGCCATCGTCCTCGCCGCCGTCGTGGTGGCCGGCGTCGCTGCGGGGCTGGTCGTCGGCCTCGTCGTCGGCCTCGTCGGCCTCGTCCTCGTCGGCCTCGTCCTCGTCGTGGCTCGAGGACGCCTTGTCGTCGTCCTCGTCGTCCCCGTCGTCGGAGCGGGAGTGGGTGCCCTCGGACTCGTCGTCGTCGTGGGTCGAGGTCGGGGTGGCCGTCGGCGTCGGGTCGTCCGCGTCCTCGCCCTGGTCGTCCCCGTCCTCGGTCTGCGTGGGCTCCGGGGTGGCGACCGACGGCGCGGGATCCACGGCGGGAGCGGTGGTCGCGGTGGGCAGCAGCGTGGCGAGCGGCCCGCCGCCGAGAGCGCTCGCCACACCGACGCCGGCGGTCACTGCGAGGAGCGCAGCGACCGCGGAGGCGATGAGCACGCGGGGGGATGCGACAGGGAACCTGTCCTTCATGGTCTTCCTCCTGTGGGTCTGGAGCCCGTCCCCGAGGAGACGCGCTTCCCTCGCTACGGCGGCAAGGTGTGCCGCCTCGTACTGCGAAGTGGGGACGCCGGCGTACGTGGCGTCCACGGCTTCCAGGAAGGCGGAGACCTCCCCCCAGGTCGGGTCATCGTGCGGTACCTCCCGAGCCAGAAGCCGGGATTCCTGCGTCTCGTCGATGCCCATGACCACCTTTCCACCATGGAGAACGACGCCACGGGCGGTTCTGTTACACCCGGTCGCGTCCTTTCCCCTGGCGGGGACGGCGCCGGCTCAGGCGACCAGGTCGGGCTGCGGGACGTCCTCGTGCGCGGGGACGGCGGCGCGGAGCCGGTGGGTCAGTTCGCGCTCGGTGGGTCCGGGGCGGACGGCACGGAGCGCGGTCAGGATGGCCGCGAGGTCGACGAGTTCCTGGAGCGCCGCGCCGACGATGGCGGGGAGGATGCCCCAGACGGCGACGAGCATGAGGGCGATGCTGATGGCGATGCCGAGCCAGATGGCCTGCAGGGCGATGCGGACGGTGCGCTGGGCGATCGCGATGCTGGTGGCGACGCGGCTGAGGTCGTCGAGCATGATGACGACGTCGGCGGACTCGCTGGCGGCGGTGGCGCCCTTGGCGCCCATGGCGATGCCGACGTCCGCGGCGGCGAGGACGGGGGCGTCGTTGACCCCGTCCCCGACCATCGCGACCGGCCGGACCGGCAGCGAGGCGACGTGGGCGACCTTGTCTGCGGGAAGCAGGCCGGCGCGGACGTCGTCGATGCCGATCTGGTCGGCGATGTGGCGGGCGGTGACGACCGCGTCGCCGGTGAGCATGGCGACGCTGCGTACGCCGAGGTGGTGGAGGGCGTGCAGCGTGGCGGGGGCGTTGTTGCGGACCTGGTCGGTGAGCAGGATGCGGCCCAGGTAGCCGTCGGTGGTGCCGAGGTGGATGGCGATGTGGCCGGGCGGGACGGGCGCCTCGGGAGGGGTGTGCCCGGTGGTGCGGGCGACGTGGGTGGCGTTGCCGACGGCGGTGAGCCGGCCGAGGATGGTCGCGGTCATGCCGGCGGCGGTGGTCTCCTCGACACCGGTGGCCGTCGGGATGCGCAGGTGGCGGTGCCGGGCGGCGTTCACGATGGTCTTCGCCAGGACATGGGCCGAGAAGGTCTCGGCCGCGGCGGCGATGGCGAGCAGGTCGTCGGCACTGGTGCCCTCTGCCGGTTCGACCAGGTCGACGACGGGCTGTCCGTGTGTGAGCGTGCCGGTCTTGTCCAGCGCAACGGTGCGGACGCGGGACAGGGTCTCCATGACCCCGCCGGACTTGACGATCACGCCGTTGCTGGCCGCGCGGCTCATGCCGGCCAGGAACGCGACCGGGGCGGCGATCAGCAGCGGGCAGGGCGTGGCCACGACGAGGACCTCGGCGAACCGCACCGGGTCGCCGGACAGCCACCACGCGACCCCGGCGATCGCCAGCGACACCAGGGTGAACGGCACCGCGTACCGGTCGGCGAGCCGCACGATGGGCGACTTGCTCTCGGCCGCGGCCTGCACGAGGTCGATGATCTGCTGGTACTGGCTGTCCTTCGCCGGCACGGTGGCCCGCACGAGGGCGACCTTCTGCTGGCTGACCGTGCCCGACAGCACCTGGTCACCGTGCGCGTGCTCCACCGGCAACGGCTCACCGGTGATCGAGGACTCGTCGAAGGAGGCCGCCTCGCCCTCCAGCACCCCGTCCACCGGCACGACCTCGCCGGGACGCACCATCACCAGGTCGCCGGCCACGACCTCGCTGATCGGGACCTCGACGAAGGCCCCGCCGGGGGTGGCGCGGTGGGCGAACCGTGGCGCACGCTCCAGCAGCGCCGACACCTCGCGGTGGGCGCGGGCGTTCGCGTAGTCCTCCAGCGCCTCGCCGCCGGTCAGCATCAGCACCACGATCAGCGCGGCCCAGTGGTCCCCGACGAGCACGGTCGCGGTGATCGCGGTCACCGCGAGCACGTCCAGCCCGAAGTTCCCGGCCAGCAGGTCGCGGACCATCGACCACGCCTGCCAGGCGGCGACCACCAGCGCGTACCCGCCCACCAGCCAGGCGGACGCGACCGGCTGGCCCAGGGCCAGCAGGAGCAACCCGGTCACACCCACGCCCAGCGTGGCCGCCACCACCGGATAACGACGCACCGCACCGATCACGTTCACCACACAATCATTTCGGAATTCCTCTTTCATTTCCACGAAGGAATGCCTTACCTATTTCATTCGTGCGCCGATGAAAATAAGGAATGCCTCACCTCATTCCCGGGCGTGACGCGTGTGTTGCTTGCGCTCGCCGGTGGTGTGGGTGAGAGTGGGCGCGTGCCGTCACCCACCTGGCCGGAGATCGCCTCGTCGCGGGGGCTGGGACTGTGGCTCGACCGGACGGCGCTGGCCGTGGAGGTGACCCCCGAGGTGCTCGCCGCGGCCGCGGCCACGGCGGGCGAGAGCGTCCCGCCGCGGGGGTGGGGAGGCGTGATCGATCGCCTGGCGGCGTCCGGCCTGGGGGCTCCCGGCGCGTCGGCGGGCACCACCCTGCGCCTCGACCCGGCCGTCCAGGACGCGATGGTCGCTGAGCTGGAAAGGCTTCCCGGCGGCGTGGACGCCGTGCGGGCCGGCCTCGTCCGTGCCGGGGTCTCCGCGGGGCTCACCGGCCTGGCCGGGCAGTTGGCGGTGTGGGCGCGGGAGGCCTCCGACTGGGAGGCGCTGGAGCGGGTCTGGTTGCGGTTCCCGCCCCGCTCGCTGTTCACCTCGCCACTCGCCGAACGCGCCCTGGGCGACCTCCCCGAGGGCGTGCGGGCCGAGCGGCCCGTGCTGGGCCAGGCTGCGGCGTTCTGCGCGTCCGCCGGGCACGGCGGGGTGGACGCGGAACTGGACGCCAAGGTGCGCTGCGTCATCGCCGACGGGTGGGCGTTCCACGGCCAGTGGCGACGGCGCGGCACCGTCGACGACGCGGTCGCAGCGGGAGCGATGCGGCTCTTCGCCGAGATGAGCATGGCCGGGTCGCTCCGGGACCCCGGGCTCGACGTGGCCTGGGCCACCGCGCTGGACGTGGAGGACCTCCTGGTGCGGAGCATCCGGGAGGCCACGCCCCCCTCGCCGCTGGTGGCCTCGTTCTTCCATTCCGCGGCCAGCTCCACCGCGGTCCTGCGGCGTGACTGGGACGAGGCCAAGCGCCATGCGCAGCTGGGCATGCACTGGAGCCCCGAGTGCGACGTGTCGGGGTTCATCAGCGCGCTCGCGCTGGCGATCACCGGCCTGATGGTCGGCAGCCCGAAGGAGTACCGGCGGGCGATGCGGTTCGTGGAGGAGCACGGCGACCACCGGTGCCCGGCGGCCGAGTGGGTGCTGCCCATGGCGGCGCTGCCCCGGCTGCTCCAGGACCAGCGCTTCCTGCACCGGGGCGACCCGGCCGTCCTGCGGTGGGACGGCCCCGGCGCGAGCCCCGTCCTGCGCCGCTTCGGCTACGCGCCGATGCAGTTGTGGGTCGGCAGCTTCTGGAGCATCCTGTGGAGCCAGCCGGAGCGGGCGCTCGCCGAGTTCGACGCGGGTGTCGCGGCCGCCGACGACGCCGGGATGCTGCGCGGCGGCTGGGGCCCCCTGATCCTGCGCGCGCGGGTGGAGCTGCTGCTCAGCCTCGGCGCCGTGAACCGGGCCCGCCGGGGGCTGGCCGACCTCGAGGAGCAGGAGCCCCTGCTGGCCCTGGTGCCCAGGGCACGGCTGAACCTGCTCGCCCGCGACGTGGACGCCGCCGCTGCGGTCGCGGACGAGGGCCTGTACTCGCTCCGCGTCCCGCTGCACGAGCGTGCGCACCTGGAGGTGGTCAAGGCCGCGGCCCGGCTGCTGGGGGAGGCGGACGCGCGCACCGTCGACGCCCTCGTCGAGGCGGCCTGCCTGGTCTGCCAGGAGGCCAACAGCCTGCTCCCGTTCGCGATGCTGCCCGCCGACCTGCGGTCGCGGCTGCTCGACCACCACGACCCGGGCCACCTCGGTGGCGGGTGCCTGCTGGCCGGGGCGGTCGAGGACGGCGCCTTCGATGCGCTTGTCGACAAGCGCTGGTGGGGCAACTTCCCGGTCCACCTGACGCCGCGGGAGCAGGCGCTGCTCCACCGCCTGGCCGAGGGGCTCTCCCTCGCGGAGATCGCGGCGGCGGACTTCGTCTCGGTCAACACCCTGCGCAAGCAGGAGGCCGAACTGCGGCGGAAGCTGGAGGTCCACGGGCGCAACGACCTGCTCTCCCGCGCCTTCGAGGTGGGGCTGCTCGCCGCGTCCGACCTTCGGCACGAGCGCTGAGGCACGCGTCCCGGGGGTGCCTTCGTCAGGAGGCCGGGTTAGCCTTGCCCGATGAGCGGGGGTGCGAGGGGCGTGCAGCGCCTCTACCTCGTGCTCACGCTGCTGACCACGCTCGCCGCGTCCTTCATCTGGGGCGTGAACACGCTCTTCCTGCTCGACGCCGGCCTCACCAACACCGAGGCGTTCGTCGCGAACGCCTTCTACACCCTCGGGATGGTCGTCTTCGAGGTGCCGACCGGCGTGGTCGCCGACACCCGTGGCCGCCGCTACTCGTTCCTGCTCGGCACCGCGATGCTGCTGGCCTCCACCCTGCTCTACCTGCTGATGTGGGACCTGCGCGCTCCCCTGTGGGGCTGGGCGGTGTCGTCGCTGCTGATCGGCCTGGGCTTCACCTTCTTCTCCGGCGCCACCGAGGCCTGGCTGGTGGACGCGCTGCACGCCCACGGCGTGACCGAGGGCCTCGACCGGGTGTTCGGCCGCGCGCAGGTGGTGGCCGGGGCGGCGATGCTCACCGGTTCCACCCTGGGCGGAGTGGTGGCGCAGGCCACCGACCTGGGCGTGCCCTACCTGGTGCGCGCCGGGCTGCTCGGCGTGACGCTGGTCGTCGCCTGGCGCTTCATGCGCGACCTCGGCTTCACCCGGCACGGCCAGCGGCCGCTGGCCGCCGTCCGCACCGTGCTCGCCGGGGCGGTCGAGGGAGGGTTGCGCAACCGGCCGGTCCGCTGGCTGATGCTCGCCGCGCCGTTCACGGCCGGCACCGGCGTCTACGTGTTCTACGCGCTTCAGCCGTTGCTCCTCCAGCTCTACGGCGACCCGACCGCCTACAGCGTCGCCGGCGTCGCCACGGCGCTGGTGGCGGCCGCCCAGATCGCCGGCGGCCTGCTCGTGCCCCACCTGGGACGGGTGTTCCGGCGCCGCACGGACGCGCTGTTCGCCGCGGGTCTCGTCGGGCTCGGACTGCTCGCCCTGGTGGGCCTCGTCGGCTCGTTCTGGGCGGCGGTGGGCCTCATCGCCGCGTGGTCGCTGGTCACGGCACTGGCCGCCCCGGCACGGCAGTCCTACATCAACGCCGCCATCCCGTCTGCCCAGCGCGCGACCGTGCTGTCCTTCGACTCGCTGATGGGCTCGGCCGGCGGGGTCGTCGCCCAGCCCGCGCTGGGACGGGTGGCGGACGTGGCCGGCTATCCCGCGTCCCTGGTGGCCTCGGCGGCGATCCAGGCCCTCGCGCTTCCGTTCGTCCTGCTGGCCCGGCGCGAGCGGGCGCCCGGCGACCCGATCGCGCGCCGCGACTGATCCCGTCCCCGCGCGGGAGACCGCTACGCAAGAGGTCGCATTGGCGGCCGGCGGCGCCGCACCTACCGTGAAGTGCCGACCGGACGACGGTCGCCCGGTCCGCGTGGGAGGTGCCATGCTCGCCGACTACGCCCCGGTACCCACGCTCGCGGTCAGTGACCTGAAGCGTGCCCGGGACTTCTACGAAGGGGTCCTCGGCTTCGGTGTCCGCTCGGAGGTGCCCGACGGGGTGTTCTACGCCGCCGGATCGGGCTCGTTCTTCGTCTACCCGTCCGCCTACGCCGGCACCAACAAGGCCACGGCCATGTCGATCCAGGTGCCGGTGGCGTCCTTCGACGCAGAGGTGGGCGCACTTCGCAGCAGGGGGGTCGCCTTCCAGACCTTCGAGATGGAGGGCATCACCTGGGACGACGGCGTCGCGACGTTCGGCGACAACCAGTACCGGGCGGTGTGGTTCGACGACCCGGACGGGAACATCCTGAACGTCGAGAGCTGGACCGCCGGCTGAGAGGGTCCGAGCCTGCGCCACCGGTGAACGGCGTGGTCAGGCGCGTGTTCCATTGTGGTCGATTCCGTCGCGGCGGGAGGCTGCGTGCGCGATGATTCGTTCGTGCTGGTCACCCCCAGAGCTCACTTCCCGGCCACTCTACGGCGGCTCGTGCCGCCGGCGATGGTCGTGCCCGCGGCCATCCTGCTCGGGATCTTCGCGCTCGGGTGGTTCGCCGTGCTCACGCGGCCCGCCGAGGCGTTGAGCGCGATCTGGTGGCCGGCCTCGGGGCTGGCACTGGGGCTCGCCGTGCGGACGCCGCGGCGGCAGCTGTGGCTCGTCAGCGTGGCTGTCGCGCTCGTGCTCCTTGGCGTGAACCTCGTCCAGTACTCCTCGGTCACGCTCGGAGTCGCCGCGTCGGTGGCCGCCGGTGTGGAGGTGGCGATCGGCGCCATGATCCTGCGCGCGGGCGGGATCGAGTCCCCGGGGCTCGCGTCCTACGCCGACCTCGCGATGCTCCTCCTGGCGGTGATGGCCGCCGCGACCGCCTACGACGTCACCATCGCCGCCACCACGCTGGCGATCGGTGACGTCCCGGCCGCGGTCGCCCAGCTCTTCTCCGCGGGACCGCGACGCGCAGCGGGCATGTTGATGGTCGCGCCCCTTTTTCTCCGCCTGCCCGGTGTCGCGCGCGGGGTACGGCGGACGCAGCTGGCGCTCCAGCTCCTGCTGGCCCTCGTGGTCAGCGTCGTGGTGTTCATGGCCAACCACGACCTCCCGGTCTCCTTCCTGGTGATCGTGCCGCCGGTGTGGGCAGCGCTCACCCTCCCCTTCGCTGGGTTCTGGTCGAGATGCTCGGGATCGCGGCAGTGGCGTCCTACGGCAGCGCGAACGGCTCAGGTCCCTTTTCCTTCCCCCGCTTCGGGCCGACCGTCGGTGGGACCCTCCTCCAGGCCTTCGAGCTGGCCATGGTCGCGATCGTGCTGGTGATCTCGATCACCGTGCAGCGCGAGCGTGAGGCCACGGAGCGGTTGGTCGCAAGCGAAGAGGTCTACCGCACCAACTTCGAGTCCTCGCTGGCGGGCATGCTCGTGCTGGCAAGGGACGGCTCCGGCTGGCTGGTGCAGCGTCACAACACCGCCGCGGCGAGTCTCCTGCCCGCGCTGGCGGACGGCGAGCAGTGGCTCGAGCGGCTGCTGGGGGCCGACGCCGCCGCGCGCCTGACCTCCAACGTCCTCGCCGGGCGGTCCGGGCAGCTCGGGCTCGAACTCCAGGTGGCGGACGGCCGCCAGTTCCAGATGGGCGTCGTGCCCCTCGACCTCGACGCCGGCCCGGGCACGCTGGCCGTCCAGTTCCTCGACGTCTCCGACACCGTCCGGGCGCGCGAGCGGGCGGCGAGGGAGCTGGAGCGGGCCGCCGAGGTGCAGCGCGCGCTCTCCCCGGCCGAGCTGCCGTCGCGGGCGGGCTGGGATCACGGGGCGTCCGCCGTGCCGGCGCGCGAGGTGGGCGGCGACTTCTACGACCTGCGGATCGAGGGACGCTACGCCGTGGTGTTCCTCGGTGACGTGATGGGCAAGGGCGTCGGCTCCGGCATCCTTGCCGCGGCAGTGCGCACCGCCCTCCGCTCGGTGAACCCGGCCAGCCGGCCGGCGGACGCGCTGGCCGACAGCGCCCGGATCGTCGACTCCGAGCTCGGCCGCAGCAACGCCTTCGTCACCCTCGGCTACGCCACGGTCGACCTCGTCACCGGCGAGGTGCGGCTCGCGGACGCCGGGCACGGGCTCAGTTTCGCCGTGCGCGCCGCGGGCACCCGCGTCGAGCGCCTCGCCGGGAACGACCTCCCGGTGGGCCTGGGCGGCGACTGGTCCGAGCAGCGGCTGACCCTCGCCCCGGGCGACTCGCTGCTCATGGTCAGCGACGGCGTGCTCGAAGGGTGGGGAGGGTCGGTGCCGGACGTGGAGGCCGCGATCTGCACGCTGAGGGCAGACCCGGCGCTGGACACCCCCCAGGCGTTCGCAGACGCGCTGTGCCACGGCTCCGACCCGTCCGCAGAGCCGGTGGACGACGCCACCGCCGTGATCATCCACCGCGACCTCGCCAAGGAAGCAGAGCGCCGATGACCCCGCCAGGATCGCGCGCCTACAAGGGGGAGGCCGCCGAGACGCGGCGACTCGCCCTCCTCCGGGTCTGGATCGCCCTGACCATCCTGCTCGGCCTCAACTACGTGATCTGGCGGTGGTGGGCATCGGTCAACTGGTCGGCCTGGTGGATCTCCGTCCCTCTCGTGCTGGCCGAGACCTACAGCATCGTCGACCTGAGCCTGTTCGGGATGACGGTGTGGAAGTCACGCCAGCGGGGCGAGCCGCCGGCCGCCCCCGCCGGGCTCGGCGTCGACGTGTTCATCACCACCTACAACGAGCCGGTCGGGCTGGTGCTCGACACCGCCCGCGCCGCGCGCGACATCACCTACCCGCACCGCACCTGGATCCTCGACGACGGCGACCGGGCCGAGCTGAGGGCCGGCGCGGCCACGCTCGGGGTGGACTACCTCACGCGGGGCGAGGAGTGGGCCGGCAAGCCGCGCCACGCGAAGGCGGGCAACCTGAACAACGCGCTCATGCAGACCACCGGCGAGTTCATCCTGGTGCTGGACGCCGACATGGTGCCCTACCCCCACATCCTCGACCGGACGCTCGGCTACTTCGCGCAGGACGAGCGGCTGGCCCTCGTCCAGACCCCGCAGTACTTCAACAACGTCCCCGACGACGACCCGCTCGGCAGCCAGGCGCCGCTGTTCTACGGCCCGATCCAGGAGGGCAAGGACGGATGGGGCGCCTCCTTCTTCTGCGGGTCGAACGCCGTCCTGCGGCGGGAGGCGCTCATGGAACTGGGCATCCTCGGCTACGTCAGCGCGACGGAGAAGGCGGTGGTCACCGGCCTGAAGGACGCGCGGGGCATCCTTCGCCGCGCCGCGCGCCGGGCGGTGACCCCGGCCGAGCGGGCGGCGCTGGTCGCCACCCACGAGGCCGTCGGCGACGCGCTCGCGGCCGTGGGCAACGGCGCGCCCCTGGGTGAGGTCACGTTCGTGCTGGGCGAGCGGATCTCCGAGCTGTCCCGTTTGGCGGTCGCCGGCGACCTGGCGGCCATCGCTGCCGACCTCGACGACCTCGGCATCGAGGACCACGGCGTCACCGCCGCGTCGGCGGCGATCGTCGGCAGCCTCGCCACGCAGGAGCTGAGCCCCCTGAACGCCCTCGACGCCGTGCGCGCCACGATCGACGCCATCGACGTCGGCCGTTCCGGCGAGGCCCAGGCCCTGCTGCCGATGGCCACCATCTCGGTGACCGAGGACATGGCGACCTCCATGCGGTTGCACGCGAACGGGTGGCGGAGTGTCTACCACAACGAGATCCTCGTCGAGGGGCTCGCCCCGGAGGGACTCGCGGCGGCCCTCACCCAGCGCCTGCGCTGGGCCCAGGGCACGGTCCAGGTGCTGCTCAGGGAGAACCCGCTGGCGCTGAAGGGGCTGCGTCCGGCGCAGCGGCTGATGTACTTCTCGACGATGTGGAGCTACCTCGCCGGCTTCGCCACCCTGGTCTACCTGGTGGCCCCGGTGCTGTTCCTGACCGCGGGGGTGCTGCCGGTGAACAGCTACGCCGGACCGTTCTTCTGGCGGTTCCTGCCGTTCATGGTGGCCAACCAGCTCCTGTTCCTGGTCGCGTCCCGTGGCCTGCCGACCTGGCGGGGGCAGCAGTACACCATCGCCCTGTTCCCGGTGTGGATCACGGCGTGCGTCACCGCCGCCGCCAATGTCTGGGGCGGGCGACCCCTCAGCTTCGCGGTGACGCCGAAGGACGGCACGCGGTCCGAGCGGCGGCCGCTGCGCGAGATCCGCTGGCAGATCGTGACCGCCGTGGCCCTGGTGGTCGCCGTGGTGGCCGGAGTCCTCCGGCTCGCGGTGTGGGGCGCCGAGCCTGTCGGCACCCTGGTCAACATCGGCTGGGTCTGCTTCGACCTGGTCGCCATGTCCGTGCTGGTCGGTGCCGTCCGCTACCGCGGGTACCCCGGAAACGAGGAGGAGAAGTGACGCAATTCCGCACCGACCCGGTGGGCGAGGACATCGCCGTCGTCCGGCCGGACGGCCGGCTCAACATGGTCGCGGCGCCCGAGCTGCGCGACACCGTCACGCGGGCGGTCCAGTCCGGTCGCCCGCGGGTGGTGGTCGACCTGTCGGGCGTCGACTTCATGGACTCCTCCGGCCTGGGGGCGCTGATCGCCTCGCTCAAGACCGCGCGCCAGGCCGGGGGCGACCTGCGGCTCGCCGGGGTGGGCGAGCAGGTCGCCCTCGTCCTCCAGCTGTCGAATGTCGACCGGATCCTGAAGCCGTACGCCAATGCCGATGACGCCTTCCGGAACTAGCTACAGCGCCGTCGTCCACAGCCCGCCGGACACCGTGGACGACGCGCACGACTTCCTCGAGCGCGTCTGGGCCGAGCGCGCTGACGTCAGCGTGCCCGAACGCATGGTGATGGAGACCGTGCTCAGCGAGCTGGTCACCAACGTGATCCAGAACAACCCGCACCGCCCGGTGTTCTGCGAGGTCGCGCTCACCATCACCGCGGACGAGCTGCGCCTGGAGACGACCGACACCGGGGAACCCCTCGCCGGCCCCCCCGAGCCACGGATGCCCGGGGAGGAGGCCGAGAGCGGCCGGGGCCTCGCCCTGATCGAACTGATGGTCGACGAGCTCACCTACCGCCACGACGCCGCGGGGAACGTCTGGAGCGCGCGGAAGGTCCGCGGGCGACCGCAGGCGGGCTAGGCGCTGCGCCGCCGGCCGCCACCGGTGTGGCGGCGGCTCCGGGTGCCCTGGCGTGAGATCGCCACGACGTTGTCGGCCCGGCCGACCGAGGAGCCCGGGCGGCGCGGCCCACCGGCGGTGGAGCGGCGTCCGTCCGTGGTGCTGCGGGCGGTTCCCGACGACGGACGGGGACGGCGTGCCGGCTGCGGCTCGCCCTGGCGTGCCGCGGCGGACGGGGCCTGTCCCGGGTCGACGGCCGCGGCCGGCGTGCCGACGAGGTCGGCCACGCGCTGGTCACCGGCGCGGACGGCGGTCGGCTGGGCGGTGATCTTCGCCGCGCGGGCCAGGCCGGTGAAGTCACGGCGCTGCTCCGGGAGCACCAGCGTGATCACCTCGCCGTCGTTGCCGGCGCGCGCGGTGCGGCCCGAACGGTGCAGGTAGGCCTTGTGCTCGGCCGGCGGATCGACGTGGACGACGAGGTCGATGCCGTCGACGTGGATCCCGCGCGCCGCGATGTCGGTGGCGACCATGACCTTCACCCGTCCGTCCGCGAAGGCCTTCAGCCCCCGCTCACGGGCGTTCTGGGACAGGTTGCCGTGCAACTCGACCGCGGGGATGCCTCCGGCGGTGAGCTCGCGGGCCAGCTTGCGGGCCTGGTGCTTGGTGCGGGTGAACAGCAGCCGGCGGCTCGTACCCCCGGCGAGCTGGTGGACCACGCGTCGCTTCTGGGAGGCGTCCTCGACGAGGAACACGTGGTGGGTCATCGCTGCGACCGGCGACTCGGCGGTGTCCACGCTGTGCACCAGCGGGTGCGCGAGGAAGCGGGCCACGAGCTTGTCGACGCCGTGGTCGAGCGTTGCCGAGAACAGCAGGCGCTGCGTACCTGTGGGGGTGGCGGCGAGGATCCGGGTGACGCCGGGCAGGAAGCCCAGGTCGGCCATGTGGTCCGCCTCGTCGATCACCGTGACGGCCACCGCGTCCAGCCGGATCAGCTTCTGGGACAGGAGGTCCTCCAGGCGGCCGGGCGTGGCCACCACGATGTCCGCCCCGGCGCGGAGCTGGCGCACCTGGCCCGCCTGGCTCACCCCGCCGAAGATCGTCATGGCGGACAGGCCGGCGGCCGAGGCCAGCGGCTCGATCGTGGCGAGGATCTGGCTGGCGAGCTCGCGGGTCGGCGCGAGCACGAGCCCGCGGGGGGCGCCGGGACGACTGGACGGCGCGAGGCCGGACGCCGACGGCACCAGGCGCGCGATCCGGGCCACCAGCGGCAGCGCGAAGGCGAGGGTCTTGCCGGAGCCGGTGCGTCCGCGTCCCAGGACGTCGCGGCCGGCGAGGGTGTCGGGCAACGTGGCCGACTGGATCGGGAACGGGTCGGTGATGCCGCCGCGGCCGAGGGTCTCGGACAGGCGGGCGGGAACGCCCAGGGACGCGAACGTCACCGGGTCGGGGAGTGCGTGCAACAAAAGGATGCTTCCTTCACGAAGGTGATCACCACGGTCCAGGTCCGCTCGCGTCCTCGATGGTTGGCCACCGGCGCGGTGCGGAATGTGGTGCGATGCCGGGCTGCGACAGTCGCGCCCTGACGTCCAGTATCCCACACCCGGCCCCGAACCCCGGAACGAGGGGTCCGCGGATGGGTCGGGAGAGGTGCCTCAGGGACGCCCGAGGGCCGCGGAGGTCGGGCAGCGGAACGTGCGGGACGCGGCCAGTCCCACGTCGTTCATGTGGCGCACCACGATGCCCAGCGCCCGCGCCAGCGACGTCTCTGTGTACTCGACGCCGTGCTCGCGGCAGTGCTCGCGGACGAGCGCCGCGGCCCGGTGCAGGTGGGGACGGGGTATGCTCGGGAACAGGTGGTGCTCGATCTGGTAGTTGAGCCCGCCCATCAGCGCCGTCATCCACCAGCCGCCGGAGACGTTGCGCGAGGTGAGCACCTGCTTGTCGAGGAAGTCCAGCCGCGCCTCTGCCGGCACGATCCGCATGCCGATGTGGTTGGGCGAGAAGCTCAGGCCCATGTACACGCCGAATACGGCGAGCTGGACGCCGAGGAACGCGAACGCCATGCCGACCGGCAGCAGCCACAGCAGGGCGCCGACGTAGAGCCCGAACCGCACCCCGATCAGGGCGAGCTCCACCGCGCGGCCCGGCACCGGCCGCCGCGCGAACAGTGAGCGGATCGACTCCTGGTGCAGGTCGAGCCCCACCAGCGGCAGCAGCGGGAAGAACAACCACCCCTGACGGCGGACGATCCATCCGCGCAGCCCGGTCGTGGTCACGGCGTCCTCGACGGTGAAAGCCACGTTTCCCAGGGCGATGTCGGGGTCCTTGCCGACCTTGTTGGGGTTGCCGTGGTGGCGGGTGTGCTTGGTCATCCACCACGAGTAGCTGATGCCGACGAAGAAGGTCGACAGGACGCGTCCCAAGCGGTCGTTGGCCGGCCCGGAGCCCAGCACCTGCCGGTGGGACGCCTCGTGTCCGACGAAGGCGAACTGGGTGAAGATCACGCCGAGCGCCGCAGCGATCAGCAACTGGAACCAGGAGTGGCCGAGCAGCACGAAGCCGGTGAACGCCCCGGCCAGCGCGAGGGCGAGTCCGGCGAACAGCAGGCTGTAGAACCAGCGCGTCCGGGTGTTCAGCCCGCGTTCGCGGACGGTCTGCGCCAGCTCGGTGAAGCTGCGCGTGCGGCGGGCGAGTTCCTCGCGCACCGCGGAACCTCGGGTCGCGGGAAGGGGGCTGGTGAGTGTCATGGCGTCGCATCTCTACCGGTCCGTGCAAGGTACCCGGGCGGCGACTCCAGAACTGGTACCTCCAGCGTAGGTGCGCCGCGGAGCTCCCCGGGGGCCACCTGGGCAGTTGTGCGCAGCTGGTCAGTACCGCAGCAGCAGGTACGGCGTCGCGATGACAAGGGTGACCAGGGCCACGACCGAGCCGTAGCGGGTGAACTCCCAGAACGAGATGGGATGGCCGTTGCGCTTGGAGATGCCGGTCACCACCACGTTCGCGCTGGCGCCGATCGCGGTCGCGTTCCCGCCCAGGTCGGCGCCGAGCACCAGCGCCCACCACAGCCCGTTCTGGCCGGCGAAGGGGCCGGCGCCGCCCACCAGCTGGTCGACGACGGGCGTCATCGTGGCCACGAACGGGATGTTGTCGATGATCGCCGACAGCGCGGCCGACCCCCACAGCAGCAGCATCATCGCGCCCTGGACGCTGTCGCCGGTCGCCGTCACCAGCGCGGAAGCGAGGTGGTCGATCACGCCGGTCTTCACCAGCGAGCCGACCAGGATGAACAGCCCGGCGAAGAAGAGCAGCGTCTCCCACTCCACCTCCACCAGGTACGACCGGGCCGGCAGCCCGCTGATCGCCACCAGCAGCCCCGCGCCGAGCAGCGCGACCACGGACGGCTCCAGGTGCAGCACCCCGTGGAGCGTGAACCCGGCCAGCACGAGGGCGAGCACGGCCAGGCTGCGCACGAGCAGCGCCCTGTCCTGGATCGCCTCGCGCTCGTCCAGCTCCATCACCTGCGCTACCTGCGCGGGATCGGCGACGAAGTCCTTGCGGAACAGCACGCGCGACAGCCCGATGAACACCACCAGCATCACGATCACGATCGGGCCGAGGTTCACCAGGAAGTCGCTGAAGGTGAGCCCGGACCGGCTGGCCACGATCAGGTTGGGCGGGTCGCCGACGAGGGTTGCCGTGCCGCCGATGTTGGACGCCAGCGCCTCCGCGATGAGGAACGGCACCGGGCGGACGCCGATCCGCTCGCAGACCAGAACGGTGACCGGCGCGACCAGCAGCACGGTCGTCACGTTGTCGAGCCCGGCAGAGGCGACGGCCGTGATCAGGCACAGCAGCGCCATCACCCGGAACGGGCGCCCCCTGGCCAGCTTCGCCGCCCAGATCGCCACGTACTCGAACACCCCGGTCTGGCGCAGCACGCCGACGATCACCATCATCCCGAACAGCAGGAAGACCACGTTCCAGTCGATGCCGGTCTCGGCGGAGAAGAACGCGTCGTGCGATCCCACCACGCCGACCGCGAGCACCACCCCGGCCCCGGCCAGCGCTGCCGCGACGCGGTTCACGCGTTCGGACGCGATCAGCAGGTAGACGATGCTGAAGACGATGATCGCGACGATCATCATGCGGGGCCCTCCCCGCAGACGAGGGCGAGGAGGTGCGCCGCCGTGACCACGCCCACGACGCGCGTGCCGTCGAAGACCGCGCACAGCGGGCTGCGCAGGCGCGCCATCATCGCCGCGAGCTCGATCACCGTGTCCTCCGGCTTGAGCACCGGCAGTTCCACCGTGTGCGTGGGCAGCAGGTCGGCCACCCGCGTCGCCGCGAGCCGTGCGGTGATCCGGTCGGTGGGGACCTCGCCCAGCACGCCGGCCAGCGCGGGGTCGTCCTGCACGTAGTCGGGCACCATGAAGCGCACCACCTGGGACGCCGGCAGGACCGCCTGCGGCACCCCGTCGTCGTCGGTGACCACGAGGCCGGGAAGGCGGTCCCGGGCCATCAGCCGGGCCGCCACAAGGGCGGACGTCGAAAGCCCCACCACCGGGTAGGGCTCGGCGATGTCACCGGCGCGCACGGCGGCCGGCCTCCTCGCCCCGGGCGTCGGCGTGCGGTGCGGCGGCCGGTCCTGCTGCGCGGGCGTGCATGGTGGTCTCCCTAGGGGTTGTCGGCGTGGGCGAGTCGGTGGATCGCGCCGGCGACCCCGGCGGCGAACGTGGCGACGAGCACGGCGTAGCTCGTCCACGGCAGGACGGTGGGGCCCCCGGCGCCGGTCGCCAGCAGCGCGACGATCGACCATGGGAACCAGCTCGCCCACTCCGTGTGGCCGAGCAGGTTGCCCAGCAGCAGCATGCCCAGCGCGAAGCCGAGCGGTGCGAGGTAGCTGCGGGTGGCGATGGTGATCCACGCGCACACGGGCACCAGCAGGAAGCTCACCCCGGCCGCGAACAGCGTCCCGCCGACGATCCCGGCCGCCGCCGCGCCGGAGAAGCCGTCGAGGTCCAGGAGGGCGCCCGTCCCGAAGGCCGCGGCGAGCAGGAGCGCGACGAGGGCCAGCCACCAGGCTGCGGCCACGGCGAGCTTCGCCACGACGAACCGCCAGCGCGGCGTGGGCAGCCCGAGCATGTTCTTGGCGGTGTCGTCGGCGTACTCCCGCCCGAACAGGTACGTGACGACGAACGCCAGCAGCAGCAGCCCGCCGGCGCCGGCGATCGCGGTCACGTAGGTCCCGAACGCCGTCCAGGTGGCCTCGAGGCCGGCGAGGTTGGCCTTCGTCCCCAGCAGGCCCAGGGACGCGGCACGCTCGGGGTCCCGCACGATCCAGATCAGCAGCGCGGCGCCCAGCACGGCGACCACCATGACCGCGGCCGTCACCCACGGGACGCCGGAGCGGCGCAGCTTGGCGAACTCTGCGGCGATGACGTCAGCCACGGTCCACCGCCTCGGCGTCGGCGCCGGTCCGGGCGAGGAAGTAGCGCTCGAGATCGGCGGTGAGCAGGGCGTCCTGGCGCTGCTGCTCGGTGAACGCGCCGGCGAGGTACTCCCGGGCCCGCTGGGCGAGCACGTCGCGGGGCGCTTCCTCGACCAGGCGTCCGGCGTGCACGATGCCGATGCGATCGGCGAGGTGGGCCACCTCCGCGAGGATGTGGGACGACATGAACACGGTCACGCCGTGGTCGCGGGCCGCCGAGCGCAGCAGCTCCCGCACCTCGACGATGCCCGCGGGATCGAGGCCGTTGGCCGGTTCGTCCAGCACCAGCAGCTCGGGGGAGTGCAGGAGCGCCCGGGCCAGCGACAGGCGCTGCTTGTTGCCCAGCGACAGGGTGCCTGCCCTCCGGGTGGCGTAGGCGCCCAGGTCCAGCCGCTCGATCTGCTCCTCGACGGACCGGCGCGGGGCGCCGGTGAGCCGGCGATGGAGCTCGAGGTTCTCCCGCACCGTCAGGTTCGGGTAGGCCGACGCGCTCTCGACGAGGAAGCCCACGCGGCGCAGCCACTCGCGGCGGGGGCCGGCGACGTCGTGGCCGAGCACCTCGACCACCCCGGCGGTCGGCCGGATCAGCCCCAGCAGCATGCGGATGGTGGTCGTCTTGCCTGCGCCGTTGCGTCCGAGGAAGCCGTAGATCTCGCCGCGGTGCACCGCGAGGTCGAGGCCGTCGACGGCGTGCACGGCGCCGTACTCCTTGCGCACGTCCCGTGCGCGGATCGCGAGGTCGACGGCCATCAGGGGCCGATCAGGGAGCCCGCCACCGCGGTGGCGGGACGAAGGGGAACTGCCATGGGACCTCTCCACCGTCCGGACCCCTCGGCCGGGTCGCCGGGGGAGTCGTCGACCAGGCTTCCCGACACTCCGCAGGACACCCTAGACCCGGCGGGCGCCGTCCGCTGCCCGTCCCGGCGCGGAACAGCGTTGGGCCCGCGAGGGGTCCGGGACGCCCGGTCAGCCGCCGACGAGCGTCCGGTAGAGCGCGAGGTGGTCGCGGACCATCCGCGCGGCGCTGAAGCGCTCCTCGGTGGCGCGGCGGCACGCTGCCCGGTCGAGCTCGGCCACCCGCGCGAGCAGGGACGGCAGGTCGCCGGCCTCGGCGAGGAAGCCGGTGGCGCCGTGGTCGACGATCTCGGGCGCGGAGCCGTTCGGCGTGCCGACGACAGGGGTGCCCGTGGCGAGCGACTCGACCATCGCCAGGCCGAACGGCTCCGCCCACCGGATGGGGTTGAGCAGGGCCATGGCGTCACCGAGGAGCCGCAGCTTCTCGGTGCCGGACACCTCGCCCACGTACTCGTGTTCGCGGGTGAGCAGCGGGCGCACCTCTGCCTCGAAGTAGTCGTGCTCGTCGCGGGTGCGCATCTTCGCCGCGAGGCGCAGCGGGACGCCCGCCGCCCGGGCGATGCGCACCGCGTCTGCCGCGCCCTTGTCGGGGTTCATCCGGCCCAGGAACATCGCGTACCCGCCCCGCCCGTCACCGACCGGGATGCGGTCGAGGTCGAGCCCGTGGTGGATCACCCGGGCGATCGGGACGTCCCCGGCGCGGGCGGCGTGGTCGTGCGAGATCGCCACCACGGCGGTGTCGGCAGCGGCGGCGGCGAGGGCGGTGATCGCGTCGGGGCTGAAGGCGTTGTGCTGGGTGACCACGACCGGCGTCCTCGGGGGCCGGCCCCGGTACAGCGGCCCGGCCACGGTGTGGTCGTGCACCAGCTCCACGCCGTCCATCGCCGCGTAGGCGGTCACCACGTGGGCGGCCAGCGAGGTGGCGTCGTTGGTCAGGCCGGGGTCGGACGGCTGCGTCCCGTCCACCCGGGCGACCGGGCAGGTGCTGTCGGCCGACGCGGCGAGCAGCACCTCGTGGCCCTCGGCGCGCAGGCCGCGGGCGAGCAGGTCGACGACCTCCTCCGTGCCCCCGTACGCCGGTGGCGGCACCGGCACCCACGGTGGTGCCACCAGTCCGATCCGCATCTCCGGGCCCTCCCCTCCGGTTCCCCCAACCCGCCCTCTTACCCACGCGGATGCCCCCGCCCACCTCGGTCCGGCGGCCGGTAGCGCCCGCCGACGAGTGGGTACGGGTCACCCATGTGCCGGTGCCGTGAGGGCGACGGAAGGCGTCGCCGGCGGTCCGGACGCGAGAGGAGATGAGATGACGACCAAGGTCGAGAAGTCCGTCACCGTGGGCGTGCCGGTGAGCACCGCCTACAACCAGTGGACGCAGTTCGAGGAGTTCCCGCGGTTCATGGACGGGGTCGAGAGCGTCACCCAGCTCGGGGAGGACCGCCTGCAGTGGGTGGCCGAGATCGCCGGTGTTCGCCGGGAGTGGACGGCGAGGATCCTCGAGCAGGTGCCGGACCGCAAGGTGGCCTGGGCGGCCGAGGAGGGCGCGACGAACGCCGGAGCGGTGACCTTCGCCGACGCCGGCGCGGGCCGCGCCGTGGTCCACCTCGAGCTGGAGTACGAGCCGGAGGGCTTCCTGGAGAACGTCGCGGACAAGCTGCACGTGGTGGAGAAGCGCGCCGAGGGCGACCTCGAGCGCTTCCGCGACGTCGTCGAGTCGACCGGGTACGCGACCGGCGGCTGGCGGGGCTCGATCCGCGAGGGCTCCGGCGTCGGCACGCCCGGCGTCGAGGACGCCGCGTCGTCGCGCGGCGACTCGGGCACGGTGGACGACCCTGCCGCGCCCGTTGGCGGCCGCGACGACGACGGCTACGGCGACCTGCCGCCGACGCCGGTGCGCTGACGTCCGGTCCGGCACCGCGGCGCGGGCACGCTCCGGGGTGCCGGGCTATGGGTGGGCGGGCGGCCCGCGTGGCCGTCCGTCCCCCCGGGATACGTCGGGCCGGGTCGGGCAGCGTCGGCTAGGGTGACCACCGGGCGATGGATCCCGCCCGTGGCTCGTCCCGAACCGCCGTCCGGCTGATGGTTCCTGCGCATCGTCCCCGGGCGTTCCGCACGCCCGGACCCGGAGGTCGACATGGCCCTTCGCCCCGTGCCGCAGCCCAGCCCGCAGCGCATGGTGCCCGTACCCGGTCATCCCCTGGTGGTCGGCGTGGTTCCCGGCCAGCCGGAACTCGTGGCGCTCACCGCCGCATCGTGGGCGGAGGCCCTGGGCGGGGTGAAGGTCTACTTCGCCTACTCCGACCCGCACCGGATCGTCGACGTCGAGTACCCCGACGGCACCGTCCGCCACTCCGGGATCGATCCCGACCAGGCCGACGACTCCTGGGAGGACCGCGAGCGCCGCATCCGCAGTTTCCTCGCCGAGGTGCTGGACGGCCATGACGGCCCCTGGGAGTTCCGCTACCTCGCGGGCCGTGCCGACCGGGCGCTCACCCACCTGGCCAGGGCGGTCGACGCGTCGACCATCGTCGTGGGCGCCAAGCACCCGTCCTCGACCGAGCGGTTCCGCGAGTTCCTCGCCGGCTCCGTCGCCGTCCGGCTCACGCGGCACCAGCACCGGCCGGTGCTGATCGTGCCGCTGGCCGTCGTGGACTGGAAGGCACCGACCAAGTGGTGAGGGCCGACCCGGGGCACGCGATCCCGGGCCTGCGGATGATCCGGATCCCCGTCCGGCCCGCCTGGCTGGGGGTGATCCTCGTCGGCGGGACGGCCGGCACCGCCGTCCGCGCGGGGCTGGAGTCCGCCTTCCCCGCCGTCGCAGGGCAGTGGCCGTGGACGACGTTCTGGATCAACGTGACCGGCGCGCTGCTGCTCGGCGTCCTGCTGGAGGTGCTGGCGGAACTGGGCCCGGACCGCGGCTGGATCCGGGGCCTGCGCCTGGGGCTGGGCACCGGCTTCATGGGCGGCTACACGACCTACAGCACGTTCGCCGTGGAGACTGTGCAGTTGCTCGGATTCCCAGCGGTGCTCGTCGGCCTGGGCTATGCCGTCGCCAGCGTGCTGCTGGGGCTGGTGGCCGCCTTCGCGGGCGGACGGCTGGTGCGACGGCTGATGCAGCGGTTCCGGCGTGCCGGGGGGGCGATCCGGTGATCAGCCTCCTGGTGGCCCTCGCCGGCGGGCTGGGCGCCGTCACCCGGTTCGTCGTCGACGCGGAGGTGGGGCGCAGGGCGTCCCTGCGCCTGCCGGTGGGGACGGCGCTGATCAACATCACCGGGTCCTTCCTGTTGGGCTTCGTCACCGGCTGGTGGTCCTTCCACACCGGCGATCCCGCCGTCCGCGCGATCCTCGGCACGGGGTTCCTCGGCGGCTACACGACCTTCAGCACCGCCTGCGTCGAGGCGTCCCGGCTCGCGCGGGCAGGTCGCGGCTGGTCGGTGCTCGTGCACGCCGCCGGCATGCTCGTCCTCGGCGTCGCCCTCGCGGCCCTCGGGTTCTGGCTGGGCAGCCTGTAGTCGTCGCCCCGCTGCCCCCCACGTCGAGCGGAGCGCGTCGGCACCGCCGGGTAGCCTCGAACGGAGAGCGCCGCCACGCTCACCGGGCGGACACGATGAGGAGGCGCGTGTGGACAGCCGGCCCGCGCGCGGGTTCGAAGTGGTCGTGCGGCCGGGCTTCGCCGTCACGATGGCGTCCCTCGTCGTGGTGTACGGCGCGTTCCACGTCCTCGCGTCCCGACGCGCGGGCACCCCGGTGTCCTGGCTGGAGTCGCTGAACTGGGGCGCGGCGGTCACCGTCCTGATCCTGCTGGGGACGCTGCTGCACGAACTCGGCCACGTCGCCGCCGGGGTGGCGGCGGGGCACCGCTGGACGAAGGCTGTGCTCAACGGCAGCGGCATCGGAGTGGTGATCGAGCCGCGTCCGCACGGCTGGCACCGCGTGCTGCGCAGCATCGCCGGGCCCGTGGCCCACCTGCTCTTCGCCGTCCCGCTGCTCGCGGTGGCCGTCGCCGGCGCCGACGGCGGCCTGGCCGTGGTGCAGGCGGAGACCTCCGTGTGGTGGGTGGGGGGTCTCAGCAGCCTGTTCCTCGCGCTGCTCAACGCCCTGCCGATCCCCGGTCTCGACGGGGCCAAGGTGCTCGCCGGTCTTCGTGAGGTGCTGGCCGGGGCGCGGGGATAGGACGCACGCGACGTCGGCCCCACACACTGTTCAAGCGATCGTGGCTGGTGGCAGAGTAGTCCCGCCAGGAAGCTCAGCGGGCGACCGTGACGGTCCCCATCCTGTCCGCTGCGGAAGCCCCGAAGAGGGGGCGGTCGGCCGTGTCCAGGGGAGCGGACGCGGCCGACCGTTTTTCACCCCCGGGCCGGTGGCAGAATGCGCTACGGACACACACCACCATCTCGAGGAGTTCCTCCATGCCCCACGCACTCGCGTACGCCATCGACGGGCCGACCGGCCGCTTCTCCCGCACCACGATCGAGCGCCGCGAGCCCGGGCCCACCGAGGTGCTGTTCGACGTCACCCACGCGGGCATCTGCCACTCCGACATCCACACCGCCCGCGGGGAGTGGGGGCCCGCGACCTACCCGCTCGTACCCGGCCACGAGCTGGCGGGCGTCGTCCGCGAGGTGGGTGCGGAGGTGACGAAGTTCTCCGTCGGCGACCGCGTCGGCGTCGGCTGCTTCGTCGACTCGTGCGGCACCTGCGACTCCTGCCGCGCGGGGGAGGAGCAGTTCTGTGACGGCCCCGGCGGCACCGTGTGGACCTACAACGCGACCGGCCGCGACGGGCTGCCGACCGCCGGCGGCTACTCGACCTGCATCACGGTCGAGCAGAGCTATGTGTGCTCGATTCCCGACGCCATCGACCTGGCCAACGCCGCGCCCCTGCTGTGCGCGGGCATCACGATGTACTCCCCGCTCAAGCGGTGGGGGGCCGGCCCGGGCAAGCGGGTGGCGATCGTCGGCATGGGCGGCCTGGGGCACATGGGCGTCCAGATCGCGGCGGCGATGGGTGCGGAGGTCGCGGTGATCAGCCAGACCCGGTCGAAGGAGGCGGACGGACGCCGCTTCGGCGCGTCCGAGTACCACGCGATCTCCGAGCCCGGGACGCTGCGTTCGCTGCGCAAGCGGTTCGACCTCATCGTCAGCACGGTCTCCGGCGACCAGGACCTCAACGGCCTCATCGGTTGCCTGCGGACCGGTGGCGCCCTCGTCGACGTCGGACTGCCCGAGCACCCGGTGACCCTCAGCCTGTCGGGGCTGGTCGGCCAGCGGCGCGTCCTCGCCGGTTCGCAGATCGGCGGCATCGCCGAAACCCAGGAGATGCTCGACTTCTGCGCCGAGCACGGCCTGGCCGCCGAGATCGAGCTGATCGGCGGCGAGGACATCAACGACGCCTACGACCGCGTCGTCGCCTCCGACGTCCGCTACCGCTTCGTGATCGACACCTCCACGTTCTGACGGCCCACGCGGGCCGAGGGTGCTCGCGCGGGCCGCTCGCTCCCCGTCCTCATGCCGAGGGCCAGCCCTCCACGTCGAGGGCCAGCCTCCCGCGCCGAGGACCAGCCTTACGGCCGAGGGCCAGCACCAGGGGTCGAGCCCTCGGCGACAAGGCTGGCCCTCCCTGGTGGAGGGCGATCGCCGTCGGGTGGACGGTGCCGGCCTTCGTCCGCGCAGGGCGACGCGGTGCGTTGTGGATGGAGCTTGGCACTCGTGCTGGAGAGCAGCACCACGTGTGCCGGAGGCGGAGGCGTCCGGCGCGTCGAGCGGAGACATCCGCATCGAGGGCCAGCCTTACGGCCGAGGGCCAGCACCAGGGGTCGAGCCCTCGGCGACAAGGCTGGCCCTCGGTGTGGGGGGCTGGCCCTCGGTGTGGGGGGCTGGCCCTCGACTGGGGTCGGCATCGGGACGACGTAGGCGGCCCGACGGAGACGCGAGCTACACGGCGGCGTCCGCGACGGCCTTGAGGACGGGGCGGAGGGCGAGCCACCACTGGTCCTTGGGACGGCGGTAGCGCAGGTCCATCTCGGTCATCATCTGGCTCATCGGGAAGGCCGTGACCTTCGACTGCACCAGGCCGAGGTAATGGCTCTCGCCGGTCCCGGCGGCGAACTCCGTCCCGATCAGGTCGAGCGCCCGCGACACCAGCCGGACGGCGAGCAGCCGGTCGAACGGCGTGGGGCAGCCGCCCTGCTGGATGTGGCCGAGGATGTTCTGCCGCACGTCGTAGAGCCCGCCGCCCTCCTGCTCGAGCAGCCGGGCGAGGAAGTCGGTGGAGTACAGCGGGTTGGCGTTCTCGTTGCGGATCGCCAGGAACAGCTTGCGGCCGGACGCGAAGCTGTGGCGCAGCCAGTCCAGGTCCTGCTCCAGCGCGCCCAGGCTGATGCCCTCCTCGTGGAGGTACACCCGCTCGGCGCCACCGGAGAGGGCGCTCATCAGGGCGAGGTAGCCGCAGTAGCGGCCCATCGTCTCGACCACGAACGCCCGCTTGGCCGCGCTGCCCGACATCTTGATCCGGTCCAGCGCCTCGGTGATCACGTTCAGCGCCGTGTCGGCGCCGATCGCCAGTTCCGACCCCGGCAGGTTGTTGTCGATGGACGCCGGGACGCAGACGATGGGCAGCCCGCACGCCGGGAACCGCGTCCGCTCCCGGTGGAGCAGCTCGGCGGCCTGGTAGCCGTTCCAGCCGCCGATCATCAGCAACGCGTCGATGCGGTTGTCCTCGATCGAGCGGCTGATCCGGTACAGCTCCTCCTCGGTAGGGATGGTCCGCCGCACGCCCAGGTCGGCGCCGCCGTCGGTCAGCCAGCCCTCGACGTCGCTCCAGGTGAGTTCGGCCACCCGGCCGTCCCGCAGCCCGGGGAAGCCGTCCTGCACGCCCAGCATGATGTGGCCGCGGCTGATGCCGAGGCGGACGGCGTCCCGCGCTGCGGCGTTCATGCCCGGTGCGAGGCCTCCCGCGTGGATGATCGCGATGCGCTTCGCCTCCTCGGGCGCGTCGATCCGGCTGGGCTCGACCAGCTCGGCGAGGATCCGCGCGGCCTCACGGAACGAGCCGCCCCGGATCCCCATCGCCGCCTCGTAGTCGCCGGCGGCGATCAGGTCGGGGACCGAGCGTGTCTGGGCCACGGCCTCCACCAGCGGAACCCGGGTGACCCGGTTGCCGCGGAAGCCGATCACCGGGCCCGCCGTGTCGGTCGTCGCGGCCAGCACCTCCTGCACGGCCTCGTACCCGAGCCAGGTGGACGCCCACCGGTCGTAGGCGCTGGGCGACCCGCCGCGCTGCACGTGGCCGAGGATCGTCACCCGCGCGTCCTCGTGCAGCGTGTCCTCGATCACCTGACGCACGTACGCCGACGTGATCGGACGGCCCTCGCGATCCTTCGCCCCCTCGGCCACCACCACGAGCGAGTCGCGGCGTCCGGCGGCCCGGCCCCGGCGCAGCGCGGTGCACATCCGCTCCTCCCAGCCGGCCTCGGGCGGGTTCTCCGGAAGGAGGACGTAGTCACAGCCGCCGGCGATCGCGCTCATCAGCGCGAGGTAGCCGCAGTGGCGTCCCATCACCTCGACGACGAAGCTGCGCTGGTGGCTGGCGGCCGTGCTGGC
>Ga0102832_1000427_pt1 | contig 73406 bp, 65 predicted proteins | sample EBPBio282013_DNA_FD_88942 | JGI IMG/M metagenome (GOLD analysis project Ga0102832, IMG submission 88942) | Wastewater treatment Type I Accumulibacter community from EBPR Bioreactor in Madison, WI, USA - Reactor 2_5/28/2013_ DNA (Illumina Assembly) | ecosystem: Engineered > Bioreactor > EBPR >...
TCGACCCGATTCACTACGGGCATCTGCTCTTGGCTGAGTGGGCGCGCGAAGAATACGGCATGGATGTCGTCGAGTTCGTCACATCGGCCACGCCGCCGCACAACAAGCAAGCTTCGGTTTCGGCCGAAGCTCGCCATGAGATGGTGGTGGCAGCCACGGCCGACAATCCGAACTTCCGCACGTCCCGTGTCGACCTCGACAGAGGCACTACCAGCTACGCTCTGCTCACGGCCAACGACATGCGCCTCAAGTACGGCGAAGGCGTCGAACTCTCGATGTTCATCGCCGCCGACTACCTCGATCCCAAGTTCGAGTGGCGCCTCACCGAATGGATGGGCTTCCCCGAACTGGCGAGCAAGGTGCGATTCCTGGTCTTCCCCACCGGTGAGACCAGTTACGCACAGGCAGTGAAATGGGCCAAGCAGATGGTTCGCAAGGCACCTGGCGCGCGCATCGAAGTCATGGACGCACCCCGTCCGAACGTCTCGAGCGGCATGATCCGGCAATGGATCTCGAGAGGGGAGTCAGCTCAATACACCACGCCCTGGGTGGTACAGCAGATCATCGGCAAGCGCGGGCTCTACCGCCAAGCCGAGGCAAGCGCGACGGCAGGAAAGACCGGGGTTTCCCCGCGACCCGCCCGCGGCGCTGCCGGCAGAACCAATACTGCCACCACTGGTGAGACCGGCACTGGCAACCCCAAAGCTGGCAGCCCCAAAGCTGGCAGTCCCAAAGCTGGCAGCCCGAAATCCGGCAACAAGAAAGCTGGCAACCCAAAAGCCAGTCAAAAGAAAGCCGGCAGCAAGGCAGCCACGGACAAGACCGGCGCTTCCAAAGTTTCCGGTAAGCGCTAAGTCGCGTCGCCAAAGCGACTAAACTGCGAGTAGCTACACCTGAATCAAGCAGGTTCAGGCGTTGGCAACACTGACTAAGAGGGCTCCAGATTGCTCTGGAGCCCTCACTTTTCATGTAAACAACGACAGACGTGAGGTACTCATGGTCTTGAACACATTAGCTGGTAAGACGCCAGCAAAAGCAGCCGCGCATGCTCCCCATGCCCGGCAGGTGAAGAGTCTCAGGCGAGTCCTCGTCATGGTCAAGGAGACCTACTTCGAACAGGTTTCGAAGCGAGGAGACAAAGCCCAATTGGCTGAAATCGCCAATCAAGCCCCCGGGGTTCAGAATGTTGCCCGTTCTCACGAGCAGCATCTGCAGACCCTCAAGGTCGTGAAGGACGCACTGTCCAAACGGGGTATCCAATTCGAAGAAGTTCGCGAGATCGCAGACTTCACCGGCAACCTCGATGAAATCGACTTGATTGTGTCCGTTGGCGGCGACGGCACCTTCTTGCGAGTTTCGCATGAAGTCATCGGTACGACGCCGGTCCTTGGTGTCAATTCAGCTCCGATAACGAGCTTCGGACACTTCTGCCGCACCGACTGCAATGGTTTTCCCAAGACACTCGATGCCATCATCGACGGCACTATCACGCCGATTCGCTTGCTGCGCCTCGAGTTGACCCTGAACGGAGTGCCGCTGCCCGAGCTAGTCCTGAACGAAGTTCTGGTCGCCCACTCACATCCAGCCGGCACCAGTCGCTATCAAATCGCAGTGAACGGCGAGCAAGCCGAGCACAAGGGTTCGGGCTTACTGATTGCCGCACCATCCGGCAGCACCGGCTTTCTTCGTTCAGAAGGCGGCGCGGTATTGCCCATCACGGCGAGAGCTTTCTCTTATCTGAAGCGCGCCCCCTTCCTCGGCTTGTTCGAGCGGGGACGACTGCTCAGAGGCTCGGTGGCCGAAGGCGGAAGAATCGCCATCACGTCCAACATGCAAGCCGGCAAACTGTTTGTAGACGGTGAACACATCGAATACGACTTTCCCCGGGGCGCTCGCCTTGAGGTTCGCGTTGCCGGCGCCGACCTCGTCGCCTATGTCCATCCCGGCTGTCACAGCCCGTACCAAATGGAAGCAACTCTGCTTCGCCTGCCGCTGCCGCGCTTTATCAGCGCGCCATTGGCTGCCGTCTTTACCCGTATCAGCAAACAGCTTTCCTGCATCGGAGAAAACAGATGAAAGTACGCACCTTCTCTATCGTTGCCGGCTCCATGGCCTGCAACGCGAAATGTCCATTCTGTGTCGCGCACATGACGCCAGCCAACGGTATCTCCTCAAAGGAGCCGGTCGTGAACTGGCGCAACTTCCGCAAAGCCTGCCAGTTCGCGCGGGACGGAGGCTGCGTCACGGCGATGATCACCTCGAAAGGTGAACCCACCATCTTTCCCGACCAGGTCACCCGCTTCCTCAAGGAACTGTCGAACTTCAATTTCCCAGTTCTGGAACTGCAGACCAACGGCATCCTCATCGCCGACGGTGAGACCAAAAAGGTCAGCGACGAGCACCTGCAAGCCTGGTACGACGCCGGGCTGAACATGGTAGCCATCTCGGTCTGCCACTGGGAGCGCGAGATGAACAAGCGCATCTACATGGGCGGTGAGAGCAAGCGTGACTACATCGACCTGCCGGCGCTCATCGATAAGCTGCACCGCTTCGGCTTCTCGGTGCGCCTGGCCGTGGTCATGCTCAAGGGCTACATCGACAGCCCCGAAGCTGTGGACAAGATGATCGAGTTCGCTCGCACCCACAAGGTCGAACAGCTCACCTTCCGCCCTGTCTCCAAGCCGGACAAGAGCGAAAACGAGAAAGTCTTCCAGTGGACGAGCAGCAACCACGTGCCCGCCACGCTGGAAGCGGAGGTGAACCAACACCTGGCTTCTCGCGGCGCCGTGCTGAACAATCTCACCCACGGAGCCACTGTCTACGACGTCGACGGGCAGAACGTCTGCATGACCAACTGCCTGACCGTGCAGCCCGACAACGAAGAGATGCGTCAGATCATCTTCTTCCCTGACGGTCACCTGCGCTACGCTTGGCAGCACGCCGGCGCCATCATCTTCTAAACGCATGCAACAGGCGGGTTCTCGTCACAGAAAACGGGAACCCGCCTCTGCTCAATTTGAGGAAGTCCTATGACACCAAGCATTCTGCTCTTAACCGTCGCCCTTGTGGTGACGGTATCTTCCGCGAGTGGAGCTTTCTTTCTGATTCACAACCTCACCCTGAGCTACTTCGCCAGCAAGAAACGTTTTCTGGGCAAGCGACCGCAGGGTGCCAAGGAAAAGCTCGCCTACGCACTGACTCTCAGCGGCGCCTTAGTTGCGGTTCTGGGAATCTCTTTCATGATCGCCTCATACGCCATCAGCACCTGGGGTCGCACTCTAGGTCTCGCGGTGACTATCGGCATTTCCATCGGTATCGTGTTGAGCTATCTTGCTGATGCCAAAAGAATCTAACTGCAAATCGGCCAGTCGATATCAAGAGTCTCCAATGAATCGAGTCCAGATTGTTTTGTCTGGACTCGATTCACTTTCTCATTTCTCTTAAAAAACCGCTGCTTTACTATTGCGTTTAGTTGCATAACGCCAATTCGTAACTTAAACTTCGCGCCCCTTTACAATCAAACGAGAGCAAAATTGCCAAGAAACTCAATTCCGCCTCTAAAAACCGCAGTATGAAAATAGCAAGAAATTCGCGCGAATTTCTTGCTATTTTCGCGGAGAACCTGAACCCAAAAGGACTGTGCACAGCCACGCCATCTTGGCATCATCCATTCTGAAAAACTTCTTCCCCGGCAAAGCAGGCAAAAAGAGATATACAAAAGCCATAACGAGACAAGAAAAAGCTGCCAAATGAACGATCAACCAAGTCCTTGCCAAGCGCCTAGTTAATGCTCCGGTGCTTTTTCTTGATTGTCTTATAGTCGCTCGATCTGCTAGGAGAACCATACTTACTTCTTTTCTTAGCTGAGCAAAACTCCTCCAAAAACCTTCAGCACCCTCCTACCAACACTCATTTCGACGAAGACTTTTGACACGGTCTTTGTCAGGAGAAATACATGCTTTTGAACATTGCCCTGGCGCTTCTGGCGCTGGTAGTGCTGTTTGCCCTCTTCGCCCGCCAACGCCAATCGCGCGCCGGCGAAAAGTCCGGAGTTTCCGCAGGAACCGTGGAAGCCAAGAAAAACACCCTGCGCGGCGAGATTCATTCGCTTGACCTCGGCATTCGCCAGGTGCAGGGCTATATCGACCAACTCAAGGGCGAAGAACAGGAAATCAAGGAAGCCCGCAGCGCGGCCACGGCCGAGCTCTTGAAGGCTTCCGAGTTGAAGGGCTCCATCGAAGCGGCCGTCGAAACTGCATCCACTGACGCCCAAGTCGATGGTCTGGCTCTCGGTCTCGAACAGGCTCGCAGTCATGTGCGCAAAGCGCGCAGCTTGTCATTGCACGAGACACAAGAAGAAGACGAAGACAACTAACTCTAAGGGAGTAACTATGAAGACTCTAATATTGCTGGCAGCTTTTATCGCTTTCTTGTATTTGCTTCGTAAACGCTCCGCATCGCAGACCAACAGCGGCGACGAAGAGACCGCAGCAGGCTCTGGCGAAAAGTCTCAACAGAAGGCGCTGCCGAGTGCTGAATCGAGTGCTCAACCGAATGCTCAGCCAGCCGTTCAACAAGTCGAGCAACAGGCTGTAGAAGCGGCGGCGTCCAGCATGGAACCGAGGTCAAGCAGCGTACTTCCTCAGCCGGTGCCGCCTCAGCAGATGCCGCCTCAGCTCTCTGCCCACTTGATGGATGAGATTGCCCAGGGTCTTTTGGACGAGCCGCTTGTGAAAGTGGTCCTGCTGGCTCGCCGCATCGAACGGTCTCGCTCCAAGCTTGAAAGTCTGACGAAGTTGGACAAAGCCGAGAATGCGGCGGAGCTTCGGATTATCAAAGAGCAGCTGCGATGCGCCGCCTTCGAGAAGGACCTCTTGCTTTCGGTTTTCACCGGACATCATCCCAATCAAAGCGCCATCGACACCGACTGGTGCTTCACCGCAGCCGAGCTCTATCTCAAGTTTGCAGATGAGCGGCTCAAGACATTGAACTGACACGGAATAATCATGAAGACGCTGATGAGACTCGCATGGACGGGTCTGTTGAGCTTCCTCCTGTGCATGGTCATTTCTCTCTGGAACATCAACTCCGACCCGAGCCTGAGCGGTCTCTTCTTGGGTCTGGCTTTGCCCTCGGCAGCACTCTTCTTTGGAGGAATGCTGGGGGCGCATTATCACATCGAAGAGACCGACGGTGAGAGAGCCGCACGCTGCCTTCACACCGCTCGCTGGCTGAACCGCAAGTTGCAGGACCACATGCTGGAAGGCGAAAAGCTGCAGGCAGAAGTGGACAATCTCAGCGGTAAGCTTGCTTCTAAATCGCTCGATATCGCACTTGCTCTCAAGAGCGAGCAGGATACCGAAGGTCACAATCGCCTGCGCCTTGAATTCGCCGAAACAGCCGAGTCGATTCTCAGCTCGGCGAAAGAAGCCTACTATCTGCAAAAGCGCCTCAATGCCTATGCGGCAGAGACGGCTCGATTGAAGGAGATGGCTGATCAGGCGGAAGCAAAAATCCGCATGGCCCATGTGCTCTCGAAAGGGCGCACCTGGATAGGCGGACCACCGGTCGCCGGGCAGTACATACTGGTCGGCGAGATCGAGCCGCAGAGGCTTTTGATCATCACGCATCAAGTCTTCAAGACAAAACTCAAGCTCGCAGAGGAAGCCGGAGCCCTCCTGGCTCACAGCTCCAAGCAGGCTTCAGCCTATCTTGATGCCTTGTCGCGCACTCTCACCTCCGCAAAGATTTGAGAGCGCGCATTTAATCCAGATACCCAACCAAGTACTCTCTCCTAAAAGGAAACCATCATGAACACCAACGACAAGAAAAGCGGCGGCTGCGGCTGCGGCGGTAAGGGCAAGGGCAACTGCGGCAAGCCCGACTGCAAGGGCAAGAAGAAGGACGCCCAGCCCGGACAGACGCCTGCCACCACCACGCCCGGCGACACCACCGGCGGCGGCAAGAAGAAGCTCGATTGCGGCTGCGGCGGCAAGAAGTAAGAGCAGTTACCGCTGAATTGCCAGAAATTCCAGAAATTAACATTCAGCGGTTGTAAGCACAGCGCCACCGGTCAGACCCAAAATCTGACCGGTGGTTTTTCTGCCAGCTTTCAAGACTCGGCTACTGGTAAGCCCCAGCAGCAATTAGTCAGTTGAGCCATAGCCCGAATTTTTCATTTTTGCGCCAACTTTACTATTTACTATAATATACCACCGGTCAAAAAAATCATGAGATTTTGACTGTTCATTGACAGTCATCCGCCCCAGCAGAAAAAAGAAAATCTGTTCAGTCGTGTGTTTAGAAGTGCCGAAGCGAAGAAGAGAAGAAGCAAAGTCGCCGTTTTTAGCGGGACCTTGCTTCTCTCCAGATAGCGTCTGCATCACTGCCCGAGCTTGTTTGAGCTTCGCCAGTAGCGCTTTTCGATGGCGCGAAAGTTCGGCTGGCTAGCCAAAGTCTTCAGGTAAGAGGCGAGAGACTTCAGTTCTGAGTCTTCGCTGCAGCCTTCGAAAGCACGAACATAGACGGCATTGCCAAAGTTGCGCTCGCAGTTGCGCTCCAAGTCTTCGACGATGAGCACGCGCCGCAAATCAAAGCCCTTCTTCTTCACCTTGCGCAGGTCTTTGATGTAATAGACATCATGCACTTCATGGTCGAAGCGGCGTGTGCAACGACGCGAACTCCAGACGAAGAGAGGTGCATTTAGACCGGCGAAGAGCTTCTCAACAGTCGGCTCGACATAGTCGCTGCTGCCGGCAGACCAGACAGCCAGGTCGAAGACTTCCTGCATGGCAACGAGAAACTCGCGCAAATGCGGACGCAGATAAACATGAAAGCCGCACACTTGCAGGTCTGCAGGTCGATTAAGCGGCTTCTCCAGGGTGTGAACCAGGGTCTCGTCCAGATCAAGGACGAGCAAGGGTTTGGGATTCCCATTCATGACCGGACCTTTCATCAGGTTAGCGTTAGGTGACAAGCCTCTTCTCTTGCAAGCGCTGCCTGGCAACGTTGAAGAGAAGTCATAGGCTCATGTGGCTTAGGCTGGTTAGGCTAGAAGTTCTGAAAATCCAAAGAGAAAAGATGTTTACAAGAGACGATAGCCAACCCTAGACCATAGGGCTCTAAGCAGTCAACCAGAACGGTCCTGCTAGTCTCCAATAGCGACATAAAGCTTACGATAGCTGATTGATAGCGCTAACTTCGCAATCCAGCATGAAGCAACGACAGCTTTCAAAAATAAGCTACGCGAACCTGCGCCACAGCCTTAACAAAACACCAATCACTCACCAGTTGTCAATAGCTTTGCAACAAAGACAACGCAAGACAAAGTCCACGTTGCCAAGATGAAATTGAATTAGCTTATTTAGCTCATCCACCCATGTGTATGTTTTAGTCATCTCTTTCATTCCATATCGGTCTTGTCTCTCGACTAAATCAATCCAGAAACACAAGCTCAGCTCTTACTCGTACCGATTTTCGGTGCTGGTTCCAGACTGACTGTGTTTCTGCAGCCAGCCATGCTGGTTGTCGGTTAGCAGAGACAGGCGCGGCAAAAGACTTTCGTCGGTTCAAGCAAGTTCGCTTCGCTTCGAACCTACCGCCCGGACTGGGGAAGAAGAGCAACCCTCACGTGAACTCAAACATCAGGAGTTATCTATGAAACTGAACAGCAACGGATCCGCAGTTCTGGAAAGGCTCTTCGGCATCACTGTCGGACAGCTCCAGGCAGTCATCGACTTGGCCGTCGAAGGTCATCCGGCCGCCTACTGCGACATCTACCTGCAGTCTGGCTCTTCCGAATCCCTCGGCTTCGACGAAGGCATCCTCAAGAGCACCAGCAAGTCGCTCATGAAGGGCGCCGGCGTCTACGTGGTCATGGGTGACAAGGTCGGCTACAGCTATGTCGACAACGTCAACGTCACCAACCTGAAGAAGGCGGCCAAGGTGGCTCGCGCCATCATCGCCTACAACAGCGGCAACACCGTCGTGCAGGCCGACTCGCCCGAGAAGACCCCGCACAACCTGTACCCCATCGACGTCTCGCCGGTGAGCGTGCCTCGCGCCGACAAGGTGGCGATGCTGCGCATGGCCGACGAAGAAGCCCGCAAGTTCGATCCCCGCATCAAGAAGGTGAGCGTCTCGCTTGCCACCGCGGACGAGACCGTGATCATCGCCAACTCCTTCGGCGACTTCGTGGTCGACCATCGTCCGATGGTGCGCTTCAACGTCTCGTGCCTGGCCGAAGAAGGTGACCGTCGCGAGTCGGCCAACGCCGGCGGCGGTGGTCGTCACGAGTTCGGTCTGCTGAAAGACAACGGCAGCTTCCTGGAATTCACCCGCACTGCCGCTGCCGATGCCGTCGGTCTGCTTCGCGCCGAACCGGCTCCCGCCGGCGAGATGACCGTCGTGCTCGGCTCCGGCTGGCCCGGCGTGCTCATCCACGAGGCGGTCGGTCACGGTCTGGAAGGCGACTTCAACCGCAAGGGCATCTCGGCCTTCTCGGGCAAGATCGGCGAAAAGGTCGCCTCCGACCTCTGCACGGTCATCGACGACGGCACCATGGCTGGTCGCCGTGGCTCGCTCAACGTCGACGACGAGGGCACGCCCACCCGGCGCAACGTTCTCATCGAGAACGGCGTGCTCAAGGGCTACATGCAGGACCGCCTCAACGCCACGCTCATGGGCGTGCCGCTCACCGGCAACGGCCGCCGCGAGAACTACCGCTGCCAGCCGATGCCGCGCATGACCAACACCTTCCTCGACAACGGCGCGCACGATCCTCAGGAGATCATCGCTTCGGTCAAGCGGGGGCTGTACGCCACCACCTTCGGTGGCGGACAGGTGGACATCACCAGCGGCAGCTTCACCTTCTCCGCCACGGGTGCCTTCCTCATCGAGGACGGCAAGATCACCCGCCAGGTGAAGGGTGCAACCCTGATCGGCAACGGGCCCAAGGCTCTGCACAAGGTGACCATGGTCGGCAACGACATGGCACTGGACCGCGGCGTCGGCTCCTGCGGCAAGTCGGGTCAGAACGTGCCGGCCGGCGTCGGTCAGCCCACCATTCGTATCGAAGAAGTCGTCGTCGGCGGCTCGAAGTAATCAACGGGTAAAGGAGAACTGAATATGAAAACGTCTCAGATCAACAAGCTCAAAGATACCGCCCGCTTCGTCATCGCCGAAGCGGCTCGGCTCGGTGCCAGCCAGGCCGAAGTCTTCGTCTCCGTCGGCGACGCGGTCGAAGTGGAAGTGCGCGAAGGACAGGTGGAGAAGCTGGAGGGCGCACAGAGCGGCTCCATCTCGTTCACCGCCTTCGTCGGCAAGCGCAAGGCCAGCATGGGCAGCACCGACTTCCGCCGGCGCCCGCTCACCAAGCTGGTGCGCGAGACCATCGCCATGGCTCGCGATGCTCAGGAAGACGACTGCGCCGGGCTGCCCGACCCCAAGTACCTGGCCAAGAACGTGCAGCCCATCGCCGGCATGATGGACGAGAGCCTGGCGGCCACGCCCACCGAACGCAAGATCGAACTGGCCATCGCCCTCGAAAAGGCGGCGCTGGCAACCGATCCCCGCATCGGTGTCGGCCGCTCCACCGGCTTCTCGGACAGCGTCTCCTACCGGGTCTACGCCAACAGCCATGGCTTCCTGGAAGGCTATGGCAGCTCGTCGTGCTACATGTCCACCCAGGTGGTGGCTCGCGACGAGAACGGCATGCAGACCGGTGGCTGGGCCTCTTCGAGCCGCAGCCTGGCCGGGCTGGAAAGCCCCGAGAAGGTCGGACGCATCGCCGCCCAGCGCGCTCTGCGTCAGCTCTCGCCGCGCTCGGTGCCTTCGCAGGAAGTGCCGGTGGTCTTCGACCAGTCGATGGCTGCGCGCCTCATCTCGCAGTTCATCGGCGCCACCTCCGGCGACGCCGTCTACCAGAAGCGCTCCTTCCTGATCGGCAAGGTCGGCGAGAAGGTGGCGGCGAGCGGCATCACCATCATCGATGACGGCACCATCCCCGGCGCTCCCGGCTCCCGTCCTTTCGACGGCGAAGGGCTGCCGGTCGGCAAGCGCATCCTGGTGGAAGACGGCAAGCTCAACACCTACATCGTCTCGGTCTACGCCGCCCGCAAGCTGGGCTGCGAGCCGAACGGCGGCGGCGTGAGCAACCTCTACCTGCAAGCCGGCGAACACAGCCCCGAGGCGATCATCGCTTCGGTCCAGAACGGTCTCTACCTGACCTCGGTTTCGGGACAGGGCTTCAACCCGGTCACCGGCGACTACTCGGTCGGCGCCACCGGCATCTGGATCAAGGACGGCAAGCTCGACCACGCCGTCGAGGAAATCACCGTCGCAGGCAACATCCTGCAGATGTTCGCGAACATCGAGATGGTCGGCAACGATCTGGAGTTCCGCTCCTCGATCAACGCACCCACCATCAAGATCTCGCGCATGATGGTGGCCGGTAAGGGCAAGAACTAACTTGCCTGGCTGAAGACCGCTCCGGCGAAAGTCGGAGCGGTCTTTCTTTCACAATCTTCTTTGAGGAGATGATTATGGCAAATAACTTCGGCGCCTTTCTGGCGCTCATCATGACCATCGTCATGGTGCCAGCCCTGCTCTGGTTGCTCATTCAAAGCCTGCGCGCCAGCCATTACAACAAGCCGGTGCGCGAGGGCATGAACCGAGCCTATCAAGGCATCCAGAACCTGAAGCTGAACGGCAGCACCACCGGCAACACCGGTCGCATGCATCTGGCCAACGCCCAGGAGCATTTCGACATGGCTCGCACAGCCATTCAGAACAGCCGCTACAAAGAGGCGCTCACTCATGTGCAGCTCGCCGAGCTGAACATCAAGGAAGCTTCTCGTTACTACAAGATCACCGGCAATCATCCGATTCCGCCCAGCGGACGGCTGATTACCGAAGGGTCCGGTCTGGTCTGGCTCGGCTGAGTCAGATGCGGCAGACAACTGAGAGGAAGCAGGGTGTTGAATCCCTGCTTCCTCTTCTTTTTTTGTTTAGAAGAAACAATCGCACCAGCCAAGATTACGTATTTTTTTGGAGTTTTATAGTTGACCGGTCTATTTTTCTTTCTTTGAAGAAAAAACCTCTACGCAGAAAGCCTTGCTCACTTGTTGATCTGGCTCGCTCGAAAATGAGCTACCCTGAACAAACAAACAAACAAATAAATAAACAAATAAACAAACGAAAGATCTGCCCTAAACGAAATTCAAAATCTCGTCATAGCGAGCAGCAACTGCTTCAATCAGCTCAGTAGGCAACTTTTTGCCTTCGGGCTTTCCACCTTTCTCAATATCAGGCTTGAGATAATGGTAAGCGATTTCTTCATACTCAGCAGACAAGCTACTGCCATAGTGAGCCCAGACAAAGCGAATTCCCCTAGAGGCTGCGACAATCCCGTCTTTGGCTAGACTATCTCCAACAAAAAGACACTCTTGCGGATAGACTTCAAAGTCTGCCAGAACTCTATCCAAGCCATGAGGGCAAGGTTTCTCCCAGTCAACCGGCAAGGTGACCAGCCGGGTCTGCAAATCACTTGTGGACTCTTGCAAAGCCTTCACTCTCTCTCTGCCATGAGCCAAGGTGATCGGTCTGTACATATCATCTTTCGGCGGTTCAACAGTCTCAAGAGAATACACCGCATCCAATAAACCATCGAAGATCTGCTTATTCCGCACACGTGCCATATAGTCCGGAGCATCGCTCAAAGCGACTATCTTAACCCCTCTCTCTTTCAGTTCTTGCAAGGTTTCCAAAACGCGAGGAAACGGTCGCAAATAGCGAGAGCGGTTATCGTCTACAGCTTTCCAGAAGGGTTTTACGAACTCTTCCAAAAACTCCTCTGGTTGATTCTTATAATGAGCCCAGGCAAATCCTGTCTCTTCGAGCAACCAAGGATACTCATGGGTACCACGACGCTCAATCACATGACCAATATCACGAGACAACTCCAAAGCAGGCTTGTTAGTTCTCGTGCTGACATCTTTAATAAAATCGCGAATCGCCGGCACAAAGTAATCCCAAAACGAAGCTAGAGTGCCGTCCACATCTGTAACAACCAGCTTGGTTCTGGCTTTTCCTTCAAGCTGCATAGCTTTGATAGATTGTGTGCTAAGTTTCAATTCTTGCATAAATTCCTCACTAGAGGCTCATCGAAGCGAGCCACTGAGCACCACTAGCGATACCTTATAGCAGTGCCGAATCTTTCGACTCATCATTCCAGGCTAGCGGCAACAGAGCGAAAAGGCAATTAAATCGCCATTTTAGCGTTACATAAACCTTTGAAACTAAACAAAACTTTGTTTTCGATTCATTTCGGGAACAACTTTCTTAACCAATTCTTTACCGCACCAGACGCAGACTGCAAGCACAAAATTTGGATAACAACTTCTATCAAAAACCAGAGCACAAAAGCTTAGCTTGATGGAGTTGGTACCGCCGCGAGTATCATCAATCAGCATCGACAAAATAAATGTTACTGCCAGTAGTAGCACCCCTCCTGGCAACCACAAAATACAGACAACGAAAAACAATGTCACTAATTTGCTAAAGATTTTAAATAGCAAGATATTCGCGCGAATATCTTGCTATTTAAGAATCCAGAACGCCTTAACTGTCAATGCAAAGCCAGAAAGAATAGAGACGACCGGTCTACGACTACATAGTCTATAATATAACGGGCGAAATAACATTTCTTGCCGTTCCAACGAATCTTGAGGTTAAAAGACTGAGTAAATGGAATATCGAATTTTTGGTAACTGCGGCCTAAAAGTTCCCGTTTTGAGCTTTGGAGCCGGCACCTTTGGCGGTGGCACTGAATTCTTCAAAGCCTGGGGAGCCACCGACGTAAACGAAGCAACCATGCTAATTGATACCTGCATGGAAGCGGGAGTAAACTTTTTTGACACTGCCAACATTTACTCTCTAGGCATGGCAGAAGAGATCTTAGGTGAAGCACTGAAAGGCAAAAGAGATAAAGCCTTGATCTCAACCAAGGCAACCTTTTCGATGTCCGACGAACCTAATGATGTGGGCTCATCCAGGCACAATTTAATTAGGGCATGCGAAGCAAGTCTAAGGCGACTAAAGACCGATTATATTGACGTCTATTTCATGCATGGGTTTGACGCACTGACGCCTATTGAAGAGGTTTTGAGCACGCTTGATTCTCTAGTCAAAAGCGGCAAAGTCAGATACATCGGCTGCTCGAATTTTTCTGGATGGCACTTGATGAAATCACTGGCTATCTCAAAAGAGTACGGACTGAGCCCTTATGTTAGTCACCAAGCGTATTACAGCCTCATTGGTAGAGAATACGAATGGGAGCTTATGCCGCTGGCGAAAGATCAAAACATTGGCACTATGGTTTGGAGCCCACTCGGTTGGGGTCGATTGACCGGTAAATTGGGGCGCGGAAAGACTTTACCCGAAGTAAGCCGGTTGCACAAAACTGCAGATAAGGGGCCTCAAGTCGAGGAGGATTATCTTTTCAAGGTCACCGACGCCTTGGAAATAGTAGCCGGCGAAACAGGAAAGACAGTGCCACAGGTAGCACTAAACTGGCTCACGCAGAGACCGACTGTAAGCAATGTGGTTATCGGAGCCCGTAATGCAGAGCAGCTCAAGCAAAACCTTGGTTCTGTAGGCTGGAACCTCAGTCCCGAACATATGGAACTGCTGAACAAAGCCAGCGAAGTGCCACCGATCTACCCATATTGGCACCAGAGACAGTTCCAGAATAGAAATCCTCTACCAGTCTAGCCTGCACGCCTCTTTCTCATTGATGGCGAAAGACAACCAAAGAGGCAAAGCGACCTTAAGCAGCTAATCTGAATAACTTGCCTGCCTAAAGCTCAGGTTCCGAGTTGGATGCCGGGTTTTACTATTTCGCATAGTATTCAAACAGGCAAAAAAAAATAGAAAAGAAACAGGAGGCGGCGGTACAGAAAAACTCCCGAAGGAATCTTCCACAGTACCGCCGCCCTGTTCAAAACGTGCCTATTGGGCACGAAACTCTGACTGGTGAGCTTCGCCTCAGTCTTCCGAATACGAACATTCGCCCTTGTCGTTCATGCGCTTGCACGCAAGACCGCGGACGAGATGAACCTTGGCCTGAGGCGAGCAGAGAAACTCGACTTCGAGCGCCCCTTCTGCCTTCAGGTCCTTCAGCTTCTGTTCGACGGCTTCACGGATGATATAGGCCTGTCCGCGAAGATTGAGCTTTCCCTGAGTCTGCCGGTTGGGCAGAATGGGGATGGTCAGCTTGTTGCAGCCGAGCTTGACGGCTCGCGCAACAGCAATCTTAATCGCTCTGGTGATGGCTTTTCGGTCGAACTTCTCGGGGGAGCCCAGACCGAGAACCAGGATGTTCTGGGGAATACCAGGCCGCTCGAGTTCGACCGTGAAATACTTCCCGAGTTCCCCCTGGAAGCCACGTTCTTGAATCTCGGCAGAGATGATACCGCCCAAATCACCGTCCAATTCTGCGATCTGAGAACCGAGACCCATGCCCGACAAAGTGCCGAGCACAAGCATCGGGGTCTCCCGCAAGCCCAAAACCGGTTTTCCGCTGCCAGTCGTTATTGTGAAAGTGGTCATGATTTACCTCACAGACACCTGCTCTAGATCCGCTATGCAGGTGCAACGACAGTTGACATTTGCTCTGCCTTTCCAACCCCGGTGCGGATCACCGAAGCCTTCCAGACAAAGCATTCCGCTTTTGCTCCTCAAAAACCACGCATCGCCTTCAACAACCCATTCAAGCCGTCCTTCTGCTCTTGCATGCACTCAAGCCACACCTCTTTTCAGAAGCGGGCGAGTTAGATAAATGCTGAGCACTGGCTATTTCTGAGTTACTGAATCCATGCCATGGGAAAAGAGAAGACACTACAACCTAGAGATTGCTCTACCGCGTAAACAAGGCATGTCTCTTTAATTAGGGGTAATCTTGCGGGCTGATGGTAGTCAATGCTGCTATCGAAGCTATACCGCCCAAGAGTCGAGAATGGCACAAGAACTGGCAAAAGCCTCCAGCAATAAGGCTTTCACCCACTTACCACCGAGCAATTGCAGGTGCAAACTGATCAAAAACTGGAAACCTCGCCCCGCTTGAAAACTCGCGCTAGCTAGTGTCAGTCTCAAGAATTCGCAACAAATCATCCCGAATTAGTTTACCTGTTCACCCTTGCTAGTGCCCAAAGCGAGACTGAACCGGCACAGACCGTTGCTTCTGGATAGAATCCAGACAACTGCGCGAAGCTTTCCTAACCAATATCGGCAAGAGCTCATGAGAGGCTCTTTAGTTGAAAAGAGATACTAAAAATCCATAGGTTGAGTTATTCACGGCTCTACCTCCAAATCTCTCCCGAAGCAAAACCAAAACAAATCTGATTTTCAAAGCAACCCCAGAGCTACCAGGCTCATCTGCTTTGGGCCAGATTTGTCGAGCCAGTGAAGAGTTCTCACTCTCCCTACGTCAAGCCGCTCTCTCGGACGGCTCAAGCGGGGAGTCACTCAACATCCAAACCGAGGTCATGTCTATGATCAAACGCCTACAGCGTACTATTCTGCTGCCGCTCATCATGCTCGTCATGCTGGTCGGCTTCGCACCGGCGAGTTTCGCCGCGTCGACCTATATGCCCAAGTTCCAACCAGGGCAGAACGTCTACCTCGACCCGCTGCTCGACGGCGCCAGCCCCGGCGTCAACCTCGACGGACTCGAGCAGAAGCTCGACGACGCCGGACGCAAGCACAACATCGACTTCTACTTCGTCATGGCGCTCAAGGGCTCCGAGGCCAAGACGAATCAGCCGTTCTCGCAGGACCGTCTCGACGAACTCTACGGGAAGTGGTCGGGCGCCAAAGGCTTCAACGTCTCGCGGTCGGTGATCATCTATGTGGTGAGACTGGATACCGACTGGACCAAGAGCTCTTACGCCGTCAACGTCTCACCGGGTTTGGCCCAAGAAGGTCTCACCGCCGACTCGGTCTATCCCATCCTGGACAAGTACGGCAAGAACCCCAACGGCAGCAACCCGAACGCGCTTCTGCCGCGGGCACCCCGCGACTTCGGCGCCACGATCGCCGCAGAGTCGAATGCTCTTGTCGATGCCTTCGCCGCCCGCAAGGTACGCGAAGCGGAACTGGCAAAGCAAGAAGCTGAGCGTCAGCGCCTTGCCGAAATCCAGCGTCAGAAGGATGAGGAAGCAGCCCGCCTGCGTCGCATCGAAGAAGAGAAGGCGGCTGCCGAACGCAACGCGGCCATTGCCTCTTTCGTCAAGGTCTTCGGCGGCCCCATCCTCATCATCGTCATCCTGCTCTTCATGTTCGTCCGCTTCCGCAGCGCTCAGACGAAAGCCCGAGCCATCATCAAGGAACGGAAGAGCAAGCTCGAGCCGGCCTTCAACAACTACCTGCAGCTGGAAGCCGACTACCTGAGCTTCCTGCAGAGCCTGAGCGGTAACTTCGTCGGGCGCTCCCGGCAATCCATCGACCAGGCCAAGACTGCCTACGGCACACTCAGCGCTCGCGTCCGCAAGGTCGTCGAGACCGTGGAAGGCGCCGAGAAGGAGATCGAAGCCGCCAACATGTTCTCGGTTGGTCGAATCCACGCCGCCGTGGCCAAGGTGACGACTGCGAAGCTCACGGTCACGGGCGATGACGTTCCCCTCGCTCAGCGCGACCTCTTCTCGGGCGTGGTCAGTGAATCGACCATGACCCTGGAAGAGATCTTCGCCGAGATGCAGGCACTCTTCGACACCGCCAAGAGCAACTGCGCCGACTTCATGCAGGCCTTCAAGGGTGCGGAACAGAACAAGAAGGACATCGAAGCCCTGGTGGGCAAGGTGGAAGCGCTCAAGACCGAACTGGTCAAGCGCAGCCTTGTCTTCGACCCGTTCCAACCTCGTTACGCCGACGTCTCACGCGGCCGCGACGAGTTCATGGCCCTCATGGTCAGCGACCCGCTCACGGCCTACACCAAGTCGGAGACCGTGGAACGCGCCGTCGAAGCCATCGAAGCCGACATGCGCCGCGCCATCGAGCTCAAGGACAGCCTGGTCGAAACCGAGCGCAAAATCATCGCTGCGCAAGGCAAGATCGACCAAGCCAGGGGCAAAGATGCCGACTACACCTATGTCGACGGCATCGACACCGCCGGTCGTCCGAGCAAGAACTTGCTCAACGAGAAGGGCGGCAATCCCGACGTTCCGCTGGGCGCCAGCCGCGAGAAGCTGAACACCTGCCTGCAACTGCTGCTGGAAGGCAAGCTGAGCGAAGCCCTCAAGGCCAAGCAAGGCGCCGAAGCCAGTGCAGACGAAGCCGTCAGGCTGATCGACACCGTCCTCACCGCCCGCGCCTTCGTGCAGAAGGAAGTGGTCTCGGTGATCGAACGGCTGCGTAAGCTGCGCGACGAACTGCCGGCGTCCGACAACGCTCTGGCGGCTCTGCGCGGCGAATTCCTCGAAAAGAACTTCGAGGGCGAACCGGCCAAGGTCACTTTCGCGCACCGGGTGGCTGACACCACCAATGGTGAGCTGGCCAAGGTCAAACAAGCCTTCGCCGAGCAGCGCTATCTCGCCGCACGTGCCGAACTGGAAGAATCGGGCAGCGAACTCGACATGGCCCGCAACGGCCTGGTCGAAGTGGCAAGCCGACTGGCTAAGCTGCAAGAGCTGCGCGCTCATGCTCGCGACACCGTCAAGGCGGCGGAGCAGCGTGCCAACGCACTTTCGCGCAAGATCCGCGAGAACAGCTTCACCACCAGCCAGGCCACCGACGAAGCCTTCAGCGCCATCCTGCCCCGCGTAAGCGAGCAGCGCTCGGATGTCGGCCGCGACGTCACCGACTGGGTGGCGGCGGCGGCTCAGTCCGACCGTCTCACTGCCGACCTCAAGGGTCTGGACACCGCCATCGACACCCAGCGCCAGGCCTACGACAACGCCAAGCGCCGTGCCGGTGAGGTGGTCAGCAAGGTCAACTCGGCCGCATCCACCTTCAAGCAGCAGTACGTACGCGACGCGGCCGAGCGCAGCTACGCGCAAGTGGTCGAGCGTGCCGGGCAGCTGGACGGCGCCCTCAAGGTGCAAAAGTCTGACTGGAACGCGCTGGCCGGCAAGGTGGAAAACATCGAAGCCAGCCTGCGGGAAGCGGTTCGTCAAGCCAATGCTGACCAGGCTGCAGGCGAAAGGGCTCGAGCCGACATCGAGTCTGCCGGCGGCACGGTGCGGAGCATCGACAACAAGAGCTACTACAAGAGCGCCAGCCACCGCGGTCGCAGCAACAGCTTCGGCTCCGGTGTGTCCGCCAACGTCTCTTCGGCGCGCAGCTCGCTCAGCCGTGCCGAGGCGGAGTTCCGCAACGGCAACTACGAGAACGCCAGCCGCGAAGCAGCCCGCGCTGCCGAAGCGGCTCGTGATGCCGACCGCATTGCCATTGCGGCAGTGGCAGCGGCAATCAGCTCCTGGGAAAGCTCGGTCAACTCCGAAATCAGGCGTGCCGAAGAAGCTGCCGAAGCAGCTGAACGCAGCCGGCGCAGCAGCGAAAGCAGCAGCAGCAGCTATGGCGGCGGTTTCAGCGGCGGCGGCGGTTCGGTCGGCAGCGACTTCAGCGGCGGCGGCGGTTCGAAGGGGGGCGGCGACTTCTAAGTCGACCCGTCTTCTCAGTCGACCGTCTTCCGAAAGGGGCTCCGGCTGTAAAGCCAGCTGGAGCTCCTAGCACAGGCGCAAGTCAGCGCCACCCCATCCATACCCACCATTACTCACCAGAGTAGTCAACCAAAACCTGTGGGGTAGGAAGCAACCTGCTTCACACAACGGCTCTCTGAGCCATTCAACAACTCTCAACAACCCTCAACGAGGTAAATGAACATGATCACTCTCAATCTCACGGTCATCATCGTCATCGCGATCGCGGCGCTGGTGGTCCTCTATTTCGCCTGGCCGGCGTTCCGCCAGATGGTGCAGATCATCATGGGCAAGAAGGTGGCCGGCGCGACGTCGACGAGCGACAAGCTGCGGCACAAGCAGGCCGAACTGACGGCGGCGGTGAACCAGCAGCTGACCAGCGTGGCCACGGCGAAGGCGCTGGCGGTGCAGGCGAGCAAGGACGTGACGGCGGCCGAGCAGGAGCTGGCGGACCTGGAGAACCAGTACCGCGTGGCGGTGCAGGGCAATGCGTCGGAAGCGGCGCAGAGCGACCTGCTGAACAAGATCGCCGGCGTGGAAGGTCGCATCGCGAGCCGGAAGACGGCGGCGGCGGAAGCGGCGAAGTCGGCCAAGCAGGCGGTGTCGGCGCTGGACGGTGCGCGCGAGAAGCTGCGTGAGTTCGCCGAGAAGGTGGACGACGTGCAGCAGAAGGAAGCGCTGACCAAGGTGCTGAACACGGCGGCGGATGCGTCGGTGGCGCTGAAGGGCGTGACCGACCGCATGAGCGAGGCCGGTGAGCTGATCCGCGGCGCCGACCTGGAGCTGGAGAAGGCGCGCGCCCGCGGCGAGCTGGCCGAAGGTTCGGAGACGGACCGCGAGCTGGCCGACATCGCCAAGAAGGCCAAGGCCGACGAAGTGCGTGCCCGCCTGAACGCCAAGCTCGGCATCGGCACCCCGGCGGCGGGCGGCACCACCGACCAGAAGTAAGAAGCGGCGGGTTGCGGGAAGGGCGTCAGTCTTCGGGCTGCAGGCTCTCTTTTCGCTTCCGCTTGCCTGTAGTCGAAAAGTTAGGACGCACTCGGGCTTTGTCTCGAGTGCGTCCGTTTTTCAAAGCGTCAAAAAAATTTTGGCGCCGCCTCTTGAGAACCAAGCTACTTCTGTGGAGATAAGCTATGACCCAACATCTGTCTAACGCCAGCGCTCAGACTCGTCGAGTGGAACTGTCCACCGGCGTCATCGAGGTGGATGTGCATGAAGCTCTCATGCCCCTCGACGAACTGTGCGGCTTTGCCGCCAGGCGCAATCCGAAGCGCGGCTTTCTCTTTGTCTCCAAGGTGCTCGGCAAGCACATCCCGGTTCGTCCGTCGCTGATGCTCGCCGTGCACGAACAGCTCGCCGGCCAGGTCCCCGTTGACCTGCCCGGCCCGATTGTCGTGGTCGGCATGGCCGAGACTGCGACCTGTCTCGGGCAGGGTGTCTTCGAAGCGTTCAAGCGCATGAGCGGACGGGACGACGTCGTCTTCATCCACTCGACGCGCTACAACCTCGACCGCGCCAAGGTGCTCGAGTTCAAGGAAGAGCACTGCCACGCCGCCGACCACATCATGTACCTGCCTGAAATGCCGCTCGATGCCCAGATGTTCAAGCAGGCCCGCAGCATCGTCCTGGTCGACGATGAAGCTTCCACCGGCAAGACCTTCGTCAACCTGACCCAGGCCTTCAAGCAGGCCATCCCCTCCATCGAGCGCGCGGTCACCGCCGTCATCACCGACTGGCGCGGCCCGGAACGCACCAACGCCACCCACCAAGCCATGCCCGTGCCTTGCATCGGTGTGGCTATGCTCAAGGGCGAGTACCGCTTCCAGCCTTCGCCCAATCTGGCCGCCATGGAGATGCCGAAAGCCACCGGCAACGGTGCCAACAAGGATCGCCTGCTGCCGCGCAACCACGGTCGACTGGGCACGAGTGGGCTCTTCGAACTGCCGCCGTCGGTCAAGGTTTTCGCCGAGTCCGGTCTGCGTCGTTTCGGCGGTGCACCGGTTTTGGTGCTGGGCACCGGCGAGTTCTCCTTCCCTCCCTTCCGTCTGGCTCTGCACATGGAAGAGATGGGTATGGACGTGAGCTTCCAGACCACCACCCGCTCGCCCATCATCCCCATGCCCGGCACCGCCATCCTCAGTGCCATGGAGTTCGGCGACAACTACGACGACGGTATCGCCAACTATGTCTACAACGTCACGCCGGGCATGTATGCCGGCGTGGTCATCGCCCACGAGACCCCGACGCGCTCGATCGACCGAGTGCTGACGGCTGAACTCGAGGCCTTCTGTGTGGAGATCTGACCGATGCGATTCGCTCTGAAAACCAGCTGCGTCGCCTTCTGCGACGTGGATGACAGTCTGATTACCAACAGCCGCACGGCGCCCTGCTCGCAGTCCGAACCCTGTGCCGTCGACGACAAGGGCAAGGTCTGCGGTTACATCACTCCTCGGCAAAAGGCGCTCAACAAGCTGCTCAGCCAAGGGGCGGTGATCGTGCCCACCACGGCTCGCTCCTCCAAGGGGCTTGCCGCTGTGCAGTTCGCCTTTCCTCTCAGCTATTCCATCGTCAGCTTCGGCGGGCTGATCCTCTGCCCGGATGGTGAGCCCGAACCGCGCTTCTACGCCATGATCAAGGAAGGCGCCGACCGCTACAAGAGCGTTCTGGAAGACCTTCTCGCTCTGGTGCAGCGTCAGGCCGAAAGCCGCGGCATCTGCCTGCGCAGCCGCGTGGTGGTGGACTGCGAGCTGCCTCTCTATCTCTCGGTCAAGCACAACGACAAGTCCAAGCCCGGCTATAAGGAAGAGTTGGCTCTCATCCGCGACCTGGTGGCCGACTTCGTCTCCGCGCAGGCGCCGGACTTCGCCATTCATCTGAACGGCAACTTCCTGGCTGTGCTGCCGCCCTTCCTGCGCAAGGAGTACGCGGTGCGCTGGTTCATCGAGAACATCACCCCCGGTGTCATGAGCATCGGTTTCGGCGACAGCGTCACCGACCTCGACTTCGCCGGCGAGTGCGACTACGTGCTCATGCCCAGTGTCTCCCAAGCCTTTGCACATCTGACCGCGGCCTAAAGCCCGAGGAGGTTACATGCCTGATATCTCTTTGACTGCCAACTCTCTCTCTGCCGACTCTGTCGGCGCCGGCTGCGAGCCTTTCAGCGGCAGCTATGCCAAGGGCGACGTTCTCTTCCTGCTCAAGCGCGTCGAGATCGCGCCGGTGAGCATCGCCGAAAAGGAGCGTCTGATTCAGAGCGGCGCGGCGCACTACTCCGAGATGCTCTCGGTGGAGAAGGCGCCGGGTCGCCAGTATCTGGAGCTCTTCTACCGGGCTCTGGAGCAGAACGCAGACCGGCTCGGCAGCCACATCGCCGCTCTCGCCCACACCCTGGTGTCCGACAAGAAGATTCGTCGCGGCAAGGAAGTGGTGCTGGTCAGCCTGGCACGCGCCGGTACTCCGATGGGTGTGCTGCTCAAGCGCGCCATCCAAGCGCTGGGTCATGCCGTGGTGCACTACAGCGTCTCCATCATCCGCGACCGCGGCATCGACTGGGTGGCGCTCGACTACATCCGCGCCCGTCACGCCGACAGCGACATCGTCTTCGTCGACGGCTGGACCGGCAAGGGCACCATCACCGGTGAACTGCACGGCAGCATCAAGGCCTACAACCAGTCCCGCCAGGCGAGCATCATCCCGCAGTTGGTCGTCGTGGCCGACTTGGCGGGTGTGGCTGACCTGGCTGCCACCGCCACCGACTACCTGATACCGTCAGCGGTGCTCAATGCGGTGGTCTCGGGGCTGGTCAGCCGCACGGTGCTCAGCCCTCAGTACGTGGGGCCGGGCGACTTCCACGCCTGTGTCTTCTATGCCGACAAGGCTCGCGAAGACCTGTCCCGCTACTTCATCGAAGCGGTCATGCCCTATGTGCTGGCCGCACTCGAGGAGACCGGACCGGTGGAATGGGACCACCAGACCAAGTCGCGGCTGCAGGAGCGGTCGCGTGCCTTCGTCGACTATGCCATGAGCAATTACGGCATCGCCGACCGCAACTACGTCAAGCCCGGCATCGGTGAGTCGACCCGGGTTCTCCTGCGCCGCGTGCCCGACCGGCTCGTGCTGCGCGAAATGGCACAGGATGTGCAACATCTGGTGACGCTGGCCGAAGCCGCCGGCGTGCCTGTCGAGTTCAATCCCGAGCTGCCGTACCGCGCGGCCGCTTTCATCAAGTCCGTTGACTGAGGAGACCTTCATGCTGCAGAATTTTCGTGACCTGGTCGGTGCCACTGGCGCTCACTTCGCTTCGCCCATGACCGAAGGCATTCCGATGCGTCCGGTGAAGGGGCAGCTCCATCTCGGGGCTTCCATGTACGTGCCCTGCACGCAGGACCCCGAGACCCTGGCCGCCATCGCCAACGGCGAGAAGTATCCCTTCCTGCGTTCGGTCATCTTCTGCACCGAAGATGCCGTGCGCGAGGACAAGCTCAACGCCGCCCTCGAGAACCTGAAGCAGGCGCTGCGCATGTTCCGTGATGTCGGGCATCCGATGCGCTTCATCCGCGTGCGCAACCCGCATGTGCTCGGTCGCTGCATCGCCTTCCGCGGCATCGAGCAGGTGGACGGCTTCGTGCTGCCCAAGATCACTGCCGAGACGCTGCCGGGCTACCTGAGCCAGCTCACCAACCGTGACAGCTTCTCGCTCATGCCCACGCTGGAGACCGAAGAGATCTTCGATCCCCATCAGCGTCGTGAGCTGAAGAAGCTGCTCATGCGCGACAAGGTGCGCAATCGCATCCTCTGCCTGCGCATCGGCGGCAACGACCTGCTCAACTGCATCGGGCAGCGCCGTCCCAAGGACCGCACCATCTACGACACTCCGGTCGGCGCCCTCATCGGCGAGCTGGTGCGCGAGTTCCTGCCCCACGGCTTCGGGCTGACGGCGCCGGTCTTCGAGCTCATCGACGAGCGCTACCAGGAACTCCTGGAAGAAGAGATCCGGCGCGACCTGGCCAACGGGCTCTTCGGCAAGACCGCCATCCACCCCGGGCAGATCGCCAAGATCGAGTCCATGTTCCGGGTGGAGCGCTCCGACCTGGAAGAAGCCGAGGCCATCCTCGCACCCGACGCGCCGGCGGTCTTCCGCATGGGCGGTCGCATGTGGCTGCGGGCGCAGGTCTACGGCATCCTCGACTGAGTCAGCGGCGGCGCTCTTGATTGAGCGCCGTATGCAACTAAGACCTGCCCGTCTCAAGCCCCTTCTTCAGAGGGGGCTTGTTCTGTATTTATCTAAATCCGGCTCACAAAGCTGGAAAGGAGACCTTATATGAACGGTTATCTGATAGCCGACCTAGACGGCTCAGTCTTCGACTCCGGAGGCAAGAGCTGGGGTGATGAACCGCAGGCGGTGGCGATGAACAGTCACGGCAAGGTGTCGTCGGTGATGAACCGGCAGCAGCGCTTGCTTCTGTCCATGCTCACCGCCGGTGATCTCACCGTCATTCCCAACACGGCCCGCGACCTCGACTCTTTCAAGCGAGTCCAGCTGCCCTTCACCGACTACGCCATCCTCTCGTTCGGCGCGGTGATTTTGCAACCGCCTGCGCCCGGTCAAGACTTCGGTCAGCCCGACCCGGAGTGGGATGCCTTCATTCGCCCGCAGGCGCAGGAGTTGTCTCGCGAACTCGACTACGTGCTCTCACTCATGCAGAGCAACGCCGAGCGCTTGGGGCTTGCCGCCTGCGTACGCATCGAAGAGCTGGGCGATATCGGCATGCGTCTCTACGCCAATGCCAAGGACAAGTCACCTGGGCAGGAGGGGCTGACCCTCTTGCAAGAGGCTTGTCTCTCGCACTTACCGGCCGGCTGGTGGGTGCATCGCAACGGGCACAACTTGGCCTTTCTGCCGCCCTACCTGGGTAAGGACAAGGCTCTCACCTGGTTCCTTCGTCACCGCGCCGACCCCGCAAGGGCCGCCGGTCTGCTCATCGGTCTGGGCGACAGCGCCTCCGACCTTCCCTTCATGGGCGACTGCCACTACGCTCTCGTGCCGAAGCGCTCGAGCGTGGCTGCTGCGCTCAAGCGCTGACTATCCCAATTCGAACATCAGAGTAGAGAGGTATCTATGAGTCAAAGTCCTGTGAAAATCTGGTTCAACAAGAGCGGCCTGAGCAACTACGCGGTGATCGAGAGCATCAAGGCCAGCGCCCAACCCGGCGAGTCCTACTTCTTCATCGGCAGCCACAGCCGCGGCGACTTCGCCCTGCGTGCCATTTGCGACAAGTTCGTGGTCGAGCCCGACGGTCTCAAGGGTGACGAGTACGTGGCGTGGTGCCTGCAGTTCGCCAGCGAGAATGGCGTGCAGGTCTTCTTCCCCGACCGCGGTGTGGAAGGCATCACTGCTGCCCGCGAGCGCTTCGCTGCTGCCGGCGTACACCTGATGGTGCCGACCGACAGCGCCACCCTCGACCTCATCGACCACAAGGGACGGCAGTACGACTTCATCGGTCCCGACGCTGCCAACATCCCCGACTACCGCATCGTCTCCAACCTGGCCGAGTTCGACCGCGCCTGCGCCGAGCTCAAGGAGCGCCACAGCCGCATCTGCTTCAAGCCTGCAGTTTCCATCTTCGGCGCCGGCTTCCGCTACATCACCGAAGACGGCAGCGCGGTGTCGCGCCTGATGAATGGCAACAACATCGCCGTCTCCATGGAAGAAGCGCGCTTCATCCTCGGGCAAGAAGAGTCCTTCCGTGACCTCATGGTCATGGAGTACCTGCCTGGTCCCGAGTACAGCGTCGACTGCTTGGCGGTCAAGGGCAAGGTGGTGCAAGCCGTCTGCCGCGTCAAGGTGGCCGACCGCGTGCAAGAACTGCCCGATAAGCCCGAGGCTCTCGCAGCGGCTGCTCGTCTGGCTGAGCGTTTCGGCTTCGACGGCATCTTCAACGCCCAGTTCCGCAACAAGGACGGCGTGCTCTACCTGCTCGAGGTGAATGCCCGCATGTCCGGCGGTCTCTACGTCACCTTCCACTCGGGGCTCTCCCTGCCCTACTGGGCGGTGCGTCTCGCTGTCGGTTCCGCCGATGCCAGCCAGGTGCCGGCTCCCAAGACGGGTGTTCGGGTCGGGCAGATGCACCGCTCGGTGACGCTTCCCGACTAGTCGTCAGCGAAAGAGGTGTCTATGATAAATAACTCTTCTACTGCGCCACCCCCGAGTGGTTTGGGCAACGATGGCGAACAAGCCGAGAATCTCGATAACGCTGAGAAAGATGAGAACTGTGACTCGGTTGTCACTGTGCTTTTCGTTGGCGGTATCTTCAGTGCGCCGCAGGTGATCGAAAGCATTCGTGCGGCGGCGCAAGCCAATCCGCTCGGACCGAAGGTGCAGATTGTCGTCTCCCACCGCGCGAACGAGCGCCGTGGTATCGACGAAGCTGATGCCTTCGTCCTCGAGCCGGATGAGACCAGCCGGGACCCTGTCGCCTTCATGGACTGGTGTCTTGAGGTGGCAGCCGGGCTGGGTGTGGATGTGATCGTCCCTCGTCGCAACGTGGCCTGGTTCGCCGACGCCCGCCAACGCTTCCAAGAACTCGGCATCCAGGTCATCGTTCCTGGCGATGCTTGCTTGCTTGCGTCCATCGAGAACAAGGCGGCGCTTTACCTGGCTTTGCCATCACATCTGGTGGCGATTCCGCAGTTTCGAACCGCTCGCACCATGACCGATTTCGAAGATGCCTATGCTGAGCTCTCCTCGCTCGGCACTGTCTGCATCAAGCCCACGGTCGGCATTGCCGCGCGAGGATTCCGCGTTCTTGACCCTGCACTTGGTGTCGGTAGAGCCGACGCCGATGTCTATGTCAGCCTGGAAGAAGCCCGAAAAGAGCTGTCCGCGCTCAACCGCTTCCCTGAGCTCATGGTGATGCCGTATCTGCCTGGTCCGGAGCGTTCGGTGGACTGCCTGGCGCATCATGGTCGGCTGGTGGTCGGTATCGTCCGTCGCAAGTTGGACGTCGGCGAGCAGCTTCTGGAGGACCATCCGGAGCTGCTCGCACTGGCAGCCAAGTTGACCGAGTACCTCAAGCTGCATGGGCTGTTCAACATCCAGTTCATGCAGGGCAGCGGCGGGCAGCAGTTCCTTCTGGAAATCAATACCCGCATGTCTGGCGGCATCTATCTGTCGGCGCGTTCTGGGGTGTGCCTGCCCTACTGGGCTGTGCTGCTAGCCCTGGGGCTGTCGACACCTGGTGACGTGCCGGCTCCAGTTCTAGGGGTGCGTGCCAGTAAGCGCTAACGGCGGAGCCTGTTCCGCCCGCGCTTGCTCAGCCTGCCCTACCTAGACCTGCATTACTCAACCCACCGCTCGGTTCTATGCCGAGTCGTTTTCTTTGTCGGTTCGGAAGTCGGCTGGATGCCGAGTCCGACTGACAAACAGCTCAACCCTCCGCGGCAAGACCGCAACCCAAGGAGTCTTCAGATGATTCTCTCCAGCTCGATTTTCTCCCTCGCCCTCTTTCTCGTCGTGCTGATCGGCGCCAAGAAGGTCTTCGACGCTCTGGTCAAGTTCTTCTCCAGCCCGTTCAAGTCGGTGCCCATCCAGCGCGTGCGCCGCTCGGCTTTCATCGTCGTGGCCATCTCCATCGGCGTCATGGCTGCGCCGCTGCTGATTCCCTTCGGTGGTCCGGCTCGCGTCGTCGTCTTTGCGCTGTACACCATCTACCTGGGCTGCGGCTTCTGGCAGGTCTGGACCTGGTTCCAGGGCTCCGAGAACACCAGCAAGTGATGGCGAGATCGGTCGCATAGGCGGCTGATTCAAGGGGTGGCTACCTTTTAAGGGTAGCCACCCTGTCACTTTGGGACTAAAAGAATTTTTTTGTCGACCAGATGTATGATACGCAGTAGTATAAACGAAGCCTTGTATGGTTTGGTGGAAGTGGAACCGATATCGGTTCCACTTCCAGATACAAATCGCATCTTCAACAATTAATCCAATTCCGTTGAACTTTTTCCTGCAAAAGTACGTCTTATATTCAGACCCCACTGGCTGGAGAACTCGCTATGTTCAACTTTGGCAATTGTTCTTTTGCTTCAACGGCAGGCGCATCGCTTGACCTCGAGGATTATGCCCTGAATAGACAGAAACTACTGGATAGTTTTTCTGAAATATTTCCTGATGATCAGAAATGCTGGGAGCATCTTCTGGACAAGATGGTACTAAGTGGTCTGGTTCGGTGTTGGGGCTGTTCGGATCTGAAGCTTGAGATTTCTCCTTGCTTTCGCAAGTTTAGGTGTCTGATCTGTAAACGAAGCTACTTCACGACATCCGGGACATTTTTTCATGGTGTTCGTAAGATCCGTGCTTGGATGTTTGCTATTTGGATAATTGAGCATGGCTTTTACGTTAGCTCTAAGTGGCTCGCCCAAGCCATATCTGTATCCCAGTCAAGCGCCTTGCATATTCTCAAGACTGTGCTGACCGTTGCAGAAAAGAGTCAGAAAGATCTATCGAAGGAGGCTTTGAACACGAAGCTTTTCCATGATTTCTTTGCTAAACGTACCTGTTTGACGCCGGCTGGACAGAAGCCTGGAAAAGAATCTGGCATTGAAGAGGAGGCACGGGATAGCTCTGCCAGTGCGGATAGCTCTGACAGTTCAGATGACTCTGTTAGTGATCAGTTTGAGGATGATTTGGCTCATAAACAGTCTTTTGAATCAACGTCAGAGAGTTCGAGCGAGGGTGCTAAAAATACAAAAGAGCATAGCGTAGCCAATCGTATTCTTGCGGTGCTAAGAGAGAGTGCAAAAAGCGTGGATGAGCTTTCTTTGGCACTCGGCGAAGACGAGCGGACTGTCTTGGTTTCAATAACTGAGCTTGAGCTTGAGGGCTTGATCTTTCGATTGGGAGGAGGACGTTATTCTCTCAAAGACTCACCAGATTGCAGTGATGAGAACATGCCTCTAACAATCAGTCCGGCGGCATTCTTGGATGGTTCTTGTCCACGCGGAGTTGAACCCTTTGATTTGCGCTTCTTAGAAGCTCTAATGGTCTTTGCCAAACTGAGCAAAGTTGTATTGAAGGGAGTCAGTAGGAAGTATTTGGGACTTTATATAGCTGCAGCAAACGAGATCGTCGCACGTTCAATTCAAGCTGATGCACTAGACTTCTGCTTGCAGGCTGGTTATGTGGGCTCAAGAAAACTGAGAAAGTCTGTTACTGGTCTCAAGGTCGAATTCGTCAATCAGGTATCGAATTCGGTGCCATTGTTAATGGTCTGACCGCAGAGTATTAGGTCTCTCCTGAGACTGCTTTAAACTGGATCGAATGTCTCAAGAAGCGTCTTGATTGATTTTGTATGTGCTATTGCCGATTCTGGTCCGTATCCACCGGCTAAAGCCATCGCCAAGGGAATGCTTCTTTTTCGACATTCTGTAACCACATACAAATCTCGCCTGACCATGTCATCAACTGTCAGCCTCAGTGTTGCTAGTGGGTCGGTGACTAGCACGTCTGAGCCGGCGTTGTAGAAGACAAAATCTGGTTCTATCTTGTCGAGTACGAAAGGCAGCATTCTCTTTAGCTCGCTCAAATACTTGGGTCCGTCTGTGCATCTAGGCAGAGGCACAGAGAAATCTTCGTCCACCTTTGGATATGGGTAGACCGATTCGTCGAAGAAGTCTAGGACAGATAGGAATCTCTCGTTTCTTGCCACATTAGCAAAGCCATTACCTTGGTGAGCGTCAGTGTCAACAATCAAAGCTCTCTTAATCAGACCTTCTTCTTTCATGACCTTGAGGCTGATTGGACCGTCACAATAGACGCAGAATCCACCTCCTTTATTTCGGTCGGCATGGTGGTAGCCTCCTCCAATATTAATAGCTAGACCGTTCTTCATCGCTTCTCTACAAGCTTTTAGACTGCCACCTGAAGCTAGGCGCATAGGAAAAAGAAGTCGCCAATCTAGAATTGGACTGGGTACTAAACTTAGTATCGGAACCTCGAGGATTCTACTTAATACTCTGCTGTCTGACAGAGAGTCGAGGTAATCTTTGGTATGCACTTTCAGCAAAAGCGCTCTCTTGAGCTCTTCGGGATTGTGAAATTCCGAAGAGGTTCTCTTCTTTTCCTTGATGAGTGTATTGGCAATTTTTGCGTATTTCTTTGAATCAAAACTATGTAGTTTCTCGAAAGCCAGGAGTTTGAAGTTGTACTTCGCTGAATAAACCAAAGGTACTTTGCTCTCGCATCTTGCGATTGCCACTTCTTTATTGTTTGTTGATTTGAGCGATTCTGAGTTAGTAGTGGAACCGATATCGGTTCCGCTGGCAAGATTCGAATCGTCGATTTCAATTTTCCCCTTGTAGCCCTCTAGATTGACAACATCAGCACAATCTTCATCGAGTTTGTTGATTAATAGTGCAATTGCGCCAGGAAACGTGCACAATGAAATGCATGAAAGAATGATTTTTCGTTTGGATCTGTCCATATCTGAGCCTGTTACACTACTTTTTTGCTATACCCGTCGAGTCTCGATTACAATATTAGTTTTTCTATTTGAGTTGCTAACGGCAACTATTTCCAAACTGGGCTAATATGCTATGTGCTTGCATAGTGCTGTGCGGGTCTTTTAGAGGATGTCTTGCGGCTAAAGATCACACTTGATAGAAGGTTGGAAATTGACCTAAGCCGTCAGGTATACGAGCAGCTTAAAGGTGCCATACTGACGGGAAGAATCAAGCCCGGTGAGAGATTGCCTTCCTCTCGCGAGTTGGCTAGTCAGTTGGAAGTTTCGAGGCCGACCATCAATGCGGCATTTGACTTGCTCTCCTCTGAAGGATTTATCGAAAGACGGTTAGGTTCTGGCACCTTTATCAAGGAGCTAGATGGGCGATATTTGAGATTCAAGCGTTCCGAATCGAATGTGGAGTCCCCTGCGGCGTACTCCGAGTTGACCAAATTCGCTAAAAGTCTTGTACTTCGCCAGGAGAGAGACTTCGGCAGCGATTCTCTGCCAAATGCAGCATCGAGTTTCGCTCTTGTTCGCCAGCGTGCAGCCAGGGAGAAGGTTCAGGTAAAAGTTAGGGAAAAACTCATTGATTTTCAGTACGGCACTCCATCTTTGGCTGAATTTCCCATAGGTGAATGGAATCGTATTGTTGGGCGTAGTTCTAGAGTGCTGGGGCCTGAAGACCTCATGAAATCTGGTGCCGCTTGGGGTGAACTTTTCTTGCGCGAGAGTATCGCGCATTGGCTTCACCGGGTGCGAGGGTTGAATGTTAGTCCCGAACAGGTGATTGTGCTGCATGGTCTCAATCAAGCGATTGATTTGACGGCTCGGATTTTTCTGGAACCAGGTGTTTCAGCTCTTGTTGAAACTCCAGGATATCAGAGTTGCCTGCAATTGTTTGCTAGTGTTGGAGCAAATACTCGCCCTGCTTTTGTCGATCAAGATGGCTTGGATTTGTCGATCTGGACGGGGCGATATGGTCGTCACCTTGAGAGGTTGCGCTTGATTTATACCACTCCGTCCCATCAATTTCCGACAGGTGTGACAATGACTCTGGAGCGCCGTTTGGAGCTTTTGGAGTTTGCTAGACGAAAAGGGGCGTTTGTTTTTGAGGATGATTTTGATAGTGAGTATTTTGCTGAAGGCAAGCCCTTGCCGGCATTAATGAGTCTGGATAAGTTTCAGAGGGTCATTTACTGTGGCACCTTCAATCAGCTCGTTTTTCCTGCTCTTGGTTTAGGCTATTTGGTGGTGCCTGAATCTTTGATTGAGATTTATCGAAGCGCTTGCTCTCTCTTAATTGAGCCAGTTAGCTTGATTTTGCAAAAGTGCTTGGATGAATTTGTGCGCTCCGGTGAGATGGAAAGGCATTGGAGAAGAAGTCTTTTGCTCTACGCCGAGCGCCGTCAGGTGTTTTTGAATGAAATTGACAGGCGATTTGGGGATGAAGTACGGAGACTTGGCTCTGCTACTGGTGTTTTCACGACTGTGCAGTTCAGAAGTTTGACCACGGCAAAGAGTCAACAGTTCAGAGCTGAAGCTAGAGCCAGAGGGGTTCTTCTCTATCCGATGTCACATTTTCTTGGTGAATTTTCGCTCGAATGCCGAGATGAAAAACTAACCGAACTTATCAGAGCCGCTCTCTCGGCTAGAGATGCCAATGCTGCTCAGCAATTTATTTTCGGTTTGGGGGCGGCTAAGCGAAATCAAATTACTCGAGGGATAAAGATCCTCTCTCAAGTTTATTCTGAGCTTATTTGATTGATTGGTTTTGATTGGGTCGTTTGATTCGTTTGAAACTTACTTCTGAGAAGAGTCTGCAGCATCTTCTGGTTTGGTTTCGCTATTGGCTTTTTCAGCCATTCCGGCTACTTCAGCGCCCGAGGATGTTTGAGAAGAGGCAGTGCGAGCCACTTTCTTGTTTTTGAGTTTGCTCATAAGACCGCTTTTCATCGTGGCAAATTTACTTTCTTTCGGGGACTTTTCTTTTTTTGATTCTTCAGAAAGAACTTTTGCGTATTTCTTGTAGTCGCTGTCTTTTGGGAACCTGTAGGTTGCTTGCGTGGGGAGTTGAGCCTGAGCGCTCAAGGCTGTTAGAGAAAGGGCTGTTGACGCCATAATGATTCTTCTCACTGAGCGAAGGCACAAACCATTGTTATTCATTGCTTTCTCCGGGCTGAATTTCTGACTTCAGTAATGCTTTAGACGACTTTAGCCGATTTTGACTGATACGGCTGATACGGGACATTATGATAGCAGGCTCTTCTTCCCTTTGACTGTATAATACTATCGCATATCAGAGAGGGGTGCAAAAAATGAAAAGGGTAGAGGTCTGGAAGACCTCTACCGATAAGTGTTCGCGGCTTCAGCAGCTTTCGGCGCCAATTAGCGAGTGTTTTATTAGATGGTCTTTATCTTGTCCGCTGAGACCGCTGCTCGCCTGGTCTTGTAGGGCAAATTCGGCTCAGAGCCGGAAGAGGTGGTGAAGCCTGCCGAAGATGTCCAGGGTGACAGGGTGGTTGTTGCCGAGGTGCGCTTCCAGAATGTGCAAGGCTTCCACGAAGTTGTGTCGAGCATTGATTTCGTCGCCTTTGCTTTCCTGAAGCTGCGCCAGGTCAGCCAGGGCGTAGCCGAGCACCTGATGGTTGGCCCCGAGCTTCTGGCGAGCGATGGACACTGCATCGGCGTAGAAACCCTCCGCTTTGTCGAACTCTTGCCAGCGCTGATGCTCGCCGCCTTGCTTGATCAGGTCGGCGATTTCGCTCAAGGTCGGGCAGCCCTTGTCATTCGGTTCGCCGGCTTCGGTGAGTTCATTCTCGGGAAGAATCAGAGTCGTCTGCGGTTTTGTCATGTTGGTCCTTTCAAGGGATCGAGGGATTTAGCTGTTTCGACAGAAGGATGGCTTTTCTTGCTCTGCTTTTCTTCTCTCTTTTCTTCTCTCTTTTCTTCTCTTCTATCACTGCTGGTTCAGACAAGCGTATGGTTCTTTGGGCTGGCAATCTTGGCGTTTCCAGAACGCGGTCTTGGTGTTTTTAAGATGCGGTCTGGCTGTCTCCAGAACGCGACCTAGAGAACTGGAAATCCAGAACTTTGTGAGCGACTTCATTCCTTGCCTTAAGCTTTCTGAGGAACGATTCGGGTCTGCCGGTGGCTGGTTTCTGAACTAGTAGATGATGGGATACCTGAGGTAAGAATTGAAAAGAGACTTCTGTTGTACGACAGGGGTTGCGGACTAAGCAGCTAATTAGAACTCTCGCTTTACAAGTGCTGCGAACGCTTCAGAGTTTGCGTTCTTCGGGAAAGGGGCGAGATGCGACCGAAGAAATTTGGACTAGTTAAGCCAGATCGATGTTTGCGATTTAATGAATGCCCCGAAAAGCTTGTGAAAGGAAGGCTTTTTTCGATATTGCAATCATTATGACAATGCTAAGATTGTAGTTTCGGTTTGGATTTTGGCTGGCGCAGGTGCGCTAGCGAGAAGCCAGTCAAATAGGGACCCGATTTCGGAAATTGACTTGGTTGATTGAGGGTACTGGATTTGCTGAGGAGATTTAGTCAGCTGAAGAGCCTTAGTCAGGCAAGCCTAAAGGATTGAATGGTTGAACTTGTAGACATCATTGAAGTTGAAAATTTAGCCAAGCGTTTCGATAACTCTGTCGCTATACAAGACGTCTCATTCACCATCAAGAAAGGCGAATTTGTTGGGCTTCTCGGTTCAAACGGTGCTGGTAAATCTACCACGATTCAGATTCTGCTTGGGCTTATCACGCCATCTGCAGGAAAGGTGAGAATCTTTGGCTTGAGCCCATGGAAAGAGAGGGTTCAGGTTTTGGCCCGCACAAATTTTAGTTCTGCCTATGTCGCAATGCCCCCTAACTTGAAAGTGATTGAGAATCTGGAAGTCTTTGCCAGGCTCTACGGCGTCAGAGATCGAAAAGCCAAAATTCAAGAGTTGATGTCCTTGTTTGGAATAGAACAGTTGTCACAGAAAATGACTGGGGCGCTTTCTTCTGGTGAGTCGACTAGGGTCAATCTCTGCAAAGCACTGCTCAACGACCCAGAACTTTTGCTCTTGGACGAACCAACTGCCAGCCTAGATCCTGATATCGCCGATAAAGTCCGAAACTTGCTTAAACAAGTACAAAAAGAGCGAGCCTTAACCGTGGTCTATACTTCGCACAATATGATTGATGTCGAGGAGCTTTGTCAGAGGGTATTGTTTTTGCATCAAGGTCGCATAATCGCCCAGGGAACGCCTGCCGAGCTGGTGGCGAATCTTGGGGAGGAGTCACTAGAGGAGGTCTTTATCTCAATTGCTAGAGACAGAGTGCGGCTTCCTCATAGCCAGCAATAAGAGCAGAGCCTGCAATTTATGCACATTCAAGAATTAATTCAAAGAGTACTTGGGCGAAAGAGGTTTGAGGAGGCGTCAAGATGCTAGTCGTGCGTTTAGACAGGGTCTTTGCCTTGTGTTATCGCTATTTTTTAGTGCTCTCTCGAAGTAGTTTTCGGGTGATGGACATTGTCTTCTGGCCTGTTATGGACCTCCTTGTTTGGGGCTTCGTCAGTAGCTACTTCGCGAAAAGTGGTGGAGTGGTGTCGCCAGCGGTGTCTTTTCTGGTTGGCGGTATTATCTTCTTTAATGTTCTCTACCGAGCACAGCAGTCTATTTCTGTTTCTTTCCTCGAAGATCTGTGGTCCAGAAACCTCCTGAGCATTTTTGTCTCGCCCATAACTGTTGCTGAGTTCGTTTCGGCTACATACGTGGTAGGCGTGGCGCAGTCCGTAACGGTCACTATCATCATGTCGCTGATGGCTTCTTTGCTCTATGCCTTTGACATATTTTCAATGAGTTGGTACCTCATTCCGCTTTTTGTCAATTTATTGGTTATGGGATGGTGGCTTGGTCTTGGCACGACGGCTTTCATTTTGCGCTATGGCTATCAAGCTGAAGCGCTGGCTTGGGCTGTTCCATTTCTCCTCCAACCGGTCAGTGCTGTTTTTTATCCTGTATCAGTTTTGCCCACAGCTTTGCAGGCGATTGCCTGGCTGTTGCCCTCTACTTACGTGTTTGAAGGTATGCGCAATATTCTGCAAGGGGGAGCTGATTCAACTTCGACTCTGTTTCTTGTCAAGGCAGCTCTCTTCAATTTGCTCTATTGGACGGTCACAGTGGTGTTCTTCGGCAAGATGCTAAGTCGGGCTAGAGAACGTGGCTCGCTAGCCAAGATTGTTGTCTGAACTGAACAATGCAAAAACAATGGAAACCGTTATCAAATCTGAATTTGCGCGATTTTGAATTGATTCGATAATTTAACTATTCTGAGAAACGCAGCCTGAGCCTGTATTCATTGTGTTGAGTTAGGTATGGTGTTGTATTTGGTGTTGACGAAAGAACGCGGGCTTGTTTCAATGTTGCTAGAACCGCATGAAATGACACTTTCAAGCATTCGGTTTTTGAAAAACGTTATCATTTTTATTTGTGAGTTGAATTGGGAATCGTTTTCAAACAAGTTACCAAGGCAATTTCTAAAGAGTATTCAGGAGAACAGAAATGAGTTGTGATAAGGAACACAAAGGGCACGAGCATAAGCACGGAGCTGGCTGTGGGCATAAAGTCGTAGAGCATGAAGGACATCAGGACTATCTCCATGACGGGCATCTGCACAATGTGCATGGTGACCATGTTCATGACCACAGCTTAGCTGTAGGCGGTGCCAACAATGCTAGTTGTACGCCTGAGCACAAGTGCTCGGGGCACGATACTGCCCACAAACATGAGGCTGGATGTGGGCATGAAGCTATTCCGCACGGCGACCATGTTGATTACATAGTGAGCGGACATTTGCATCATCCTTGCGGTGATCATTGTGATGATCATGGTCCGGTAAAAGTAAGCTAGTTATAGACTGCTTAGGGTTCTTTGGAGAGAGGGTGCTTGGTCGCCCTCTCTTTTTTAGAGAAACTCCGAGGCGAAATTTGAACCGATATCGGTTCAAGAGCAAGGTGACCCAGACAGCTAAACCGATATCGGTTCAAGGGCAAGGTGACCCAGACAGCTAAACCGATATCGGTTCAAGAGCAAGGTGACCCGGACGGTTAAACCGATATCGGTTCAAGAGCTACCCCAAAACTTTCGCTGAGCAAATTCACCTTAAAACCAGCATGGCGTCAGACATAGTCTTTCTTGACAAGCAGTAGTACTTGTCAGCTTCGCCTTCTCTGCGCATGCGACTCAAAAGGACGCCGTGGTCTTTATAGATCAGAGCCAGACGCCTTTTCAACAGGCTTCCGAGAGTGCAATGCTCCCCAGTCTGAGTTGAGAGAAGTAGATAACCTTTTAGGGAAGCCGTATGGAGAAGCTCAGCCGCCTTTTTGAAATGTTTTTCCGCCTTGAAAAGTAAGCCTAAATGGCAGTAAGTCAAGGCTATTCGATGGTAGAGCAAGCCGAGTAAAGCTTCGTCTGCGCTGCCCGCAGTCTCGGCAAGTGCGATTGAGCGCTTTAAGAGTTTTTCTGATTGCCAGCTTTTGCCTGTTTTGAGACAATTGCAAGCCAAGAAGTTGAGGTCTGAAAGAAGAAATTCTTCAAGAGCGAAGCTTTGCGTCAGTGCCAGACTTTCTTCGAAAAGCTCTTCTGCTTGCAACCATTCACCTCTTTTGAGGAAGCAACGCCCAAGTCGGCTTTTGACGCGGTGGAGAGCTTTGAAGAAGGCTTGCTTTTCTTTCAGGTCGCATGATCTTACGAAAGGAAAAGAACTTGGGAATAGAGATTTGTAAGATTCATTGTCAACCTCAAATTCAGTTTCTCCCTTTAGCTCGTTGTCGTTGACTGGCAAGTGTTTATGATCTAGCTCCGAAACTAGCCTCAGAGCTTCCCTCGCAGCTGGAGAATCTTGAGCTTTGCTCTTCTCTTCTTCTCGAAAGCCTGCGTTTCGGGCAGTTTCGATTAAACCTATCGCTTCTTCTAGTCTTTGCGGGGTCATAGCTGGCAATTCATTGACTGTTCTTGAGGCTGCAGATAGCCTATCTTGCCTTTTGAAATAGCCGCTCAGTTCAGGCAGATCTCGCCGAGTCAGAGTGTTTTGGCTGGGCGGCGTTTGCTTCAGTCTGTGCAATTCAAGAATACATTCAGAGACAGTGCGGTCGGTTGTGAAAACTTTGACCATACAGGCAGAAGCATCACCGGTACTCAAATTGCCGTTTTTGACCATTTGTTGAAGGTTGAGAGCGGCGTCCAAAAGGGCTCTAGTGATAAAGCCTCTTGCCACAAGCATTTCACCAATTGGATGTCCATGCGCTAAAGCCAGTTCTAGGGCTTGGCTTATGTCTGTTTGGGTGAGTATACCGGCGCGGACAAATAACTCGCCAAGGCGTACCGTGCTTGCTGGCTTCGCGCTGCTCACTGATTTTGCTGCACTTAGTGCGCCTGAACTTTTGTCTGGCTGTTCTTTTGAGCCGGCTTCGTTTAGCCTTTGAGCGATTTTTTCTTGCTGCTCAAGGCCGTTTTTCTCTTCTAGTTCTGCTTGTTGATATTGCAGTTGATATTGCTGTGGTGGTTTTTGTGGTTGTTGTTGTTGTTGTTGTTGTTGTTGTTTTTCTTCTCTTCCTTCTTCTTCTTTGCTTTCTTCGCTTGGTATTGTCGCCGCCTTAGGCGAGAATTCAGGCGACATCAGCTTCAAGAACTGACAGGGGTCTTGGCTAAGAGCCTCTACTACCTGGCTTCTGGAATAAAGTCCGTCGCGGATGCGAATCTGCAGTTCCAGGGCAGCCTCAATGTAAGATTGGCTCAACAGCCCTTCCTTGACTAGCTGCAGACCAAGCGGCTCTCCGCTTTCCATTGACTTAATCGAGACGGCTTGCAGTGCTTCGGCTGAGATAGCGCCTGCTTCAAGCAAGAGTTCACCCAATTTACAGGTTTCTTTTTGAGAGCTGAGGTGCAGATTGACTTGATTTTGCCCTTTGACCATCGCAAGAGCGGCTTCAAAGCCCAGTGCCATGCTGCAGGCCTTTGATAAGGCTCTAAAGGCTGTGTGACTATCTATCACTCCGTCTCGCAAAAGCGATTGCGCTTGCAGCGCTGCTTCGAGATTTTCTCTACTCAGCTGTCCGCGATTTATCAATGTTTTGCCAAGCAGTCTGGCACGGGTGCCCGAGTCTTTTATGGCTTCATCGATTTCTTTTTGGGATACAAGCCCGGCTTTAACCAAGAGCTCGCCGATTGGTAATTCGGCAGCATACACTTTCAAGTCTCTCAGACCTCAACGTATGTTTTGTGGAGAAGGAGGTGGGTTTCCAGTAGATGCCTTATGTATTTTCATACATGAGGTCTGATCATAAGGCTAAAACTTTATCAGAATGCATCAGCGTTACTTACCTGAAGTATGTGTTTACATTGATATTGAGCTTGTTCAAATGACTGAAAGAAAGCATGGTGCAGTCGGGCAGGCGGTTTGTTAGATTGAGGGTGGCGTTGAAAAGTGAACAAACTTTCAAAAGTTTTTGATTTATGTCACTTGTTGCCATAATTTTGGAACGCTTTCGGTGGTTTTTTAGAGACGGTTGACCATGAAGACTAATGCAGTTCGAATTCTTGATAGCCTCAATATTGACTACGAGTTGAAAGAGTATCAAGTCGACCCTGATGACTTGAGTGCAGAAACAGTGGCAAGCAAAATAGGCTTTCCACCCGAGCAAGTCTTCAAGACCTTGGTGGTTCGCGGTGATCGCACCGGCATACTTCTTGCCGTCGTTGCCGGTGACGCCCAGCTAGATCCCAAGTCATTGGCTCGTTTGACAGGCGATAGAAAATGCGAAGTTGTGCCCCTGAAAGAAGTACAGCCTCTCACCGGTTATATCAGGGGTGGTGTCACCGCCTTGGCTTGCAAAAAGGATTATCCGGTTTTTGTTGATGAAAACGTCTATCTATTTGAAAAGATATCTATATCAGCAGGAGTGCGGGGCACCCAGATAATCATTGATCCAGAAAGTTATATTCGAGTGACCAAGGCTCAAGTCGGCGCCATTGGGAGAAAAGACCCCTAGCTGTTGGCTCGCTTGTTGCGGCTTATCTTCTTACGTAGGCAAAGTCGATGAAGGCGTTGGTTTCATCCACCATCAGAAGTTTCACTCTTACTTCATCGCCTACATCCAGTCCAGATCCGCCTTCTACGATGCGTCCTTCTGCGGGTGGCTTGAGTAGTCTGACATAAACTTCGTCGTCTTTGACACCAGTGACGATACCATCGAAGGTGCGCCCGATTTGGCTTTCCAACAAGCTTGCCGCTGCAATTTTGCGCATGGTCCGCTCGATTTTCTTGGCCAGGCTGGTCTTACGGGTGCATTCGAGGGCCAGGTCTGAGAGTTCGTCTTCGCTGTAGGGACAAGGTTGTCCATCAATAGCTGCCTTAAGAAGTCTCTGGGTAATTAGATCTACATAGCGGCGATTGGGTGCGGTGGAATGGGTGTAATCGTTGACTGCCAGGGCGAAGTGTCCAGGATTATTTTCACCGGGCGGATCAAGAATATATTCGCCCTTGCCCAAGAGTTTGACGATGCGCAGAGACAAATCGGGAAAGCGAAGCGGATCTCGCTCTCGCATTTTCAGTAGGAATGCTTGCAGGGCGCGGGCATCAGGAGTTTGAGGCAGGTGCTCTCGGTGGAAGGCTGCTAGTTCGACTATTTTGGGCCAACGTTCCGGGGTGCGTACTACCCTTTTGATCGATGGATAGCCTTTCTGGTCAAGATAGCCTGAAACAGCCATATTTGCGACGATCATCAGGTTTTCTATTAAGTCACGGGCCGGGTTCTCTTCCACAAGCTCAAGGTCTAAAACTTGTCCTTCAACTGCCACTGCTCTTGCTTCAACTGTGCGCAGAAAGAGTGAACCGTGTTTTTGCCTCAGTTCGGCTATAAGTTCTTTGATATGGTTTTGCAGAAGAATTTGCTCGGTCAGTCCGGCAATTTTCTTTACTTCGCGAGGCACCGAACTCTTGCCGTCCAGCCAGTCGCCGATGCTGCGATAATCGAGCTTGGCTTTGTTTACCACTAAGGCGCGGTAGACCTTGCTTTCTATGACATGTCCTTTGCTGCCGACGGTCATTTCATAGACCATGGCCAGGCGCTCGACATCAGGCAATAGCGAGGTCATATCGTAGCTGAGCTCATCAGGCAGCATAGGAAAGTTGATTATGCCGGTATAGACCGAGGTGGTATTCTGTCTGGCTGCCTCATCGATTGGGCTCTTTTCCGGCACAAATGAATCGACATCGGCAATGGCGATATAGACCCTGGTTTCTCCGTCTGATAATCTTTCGGCATATTCAATTTGGTCCAAATCTTTCGAGTCTGGATTGTCTATTGAAGACCAGAGCAAGTGCCGCATATCTTTGGTTGCCGACTTTTTGCCTAGGGTCAGCAAGCCTTCGCCGTTGTCGAATTTATGCAAGAGGTCGCGAATCTGTTTGCGCGCTTCTTCTGAAAAGACAGAGCGCATGCCGTTTAGGGCCATTTCAAGTCGAGCACGGTCTCGCAGATCTTGCTTTGGTGAGCGCAGCATCGGCTCTCGGTGAGAGTCTTGATGGTTTTTGTGGTGCCGGTTTCTTCTTCTGGGCAAATTTTAGGCTCCTGCTTCGACTATTTGTGACCGATTTGCAACATATCTTGGTTATATTCCCGAGCGCATCAAGAGCCAATATTCTAACAAAAGGCAGAATAAGGCATATTGCACCCTGTGCCAAGTCTGCTTATACTTCTCGGGCGCAGCCCTGAAACCCAAGGCAATTGCCTCTCAGCCCAAAGGACAGCCCTCTATGAACTCGGTATTTCTTTCGCCGCATTTTCCGCCGAATTTCGATACTTTTGCTCTTCGCCTAAGAGAGTGCGGCGCCAATGTTCTAGGTGTGGCAGACCAGCCCTATGAGAGCCTTAGCCCTTTGCTCAAGCATTCCTTGACCGAATATTACTATGTTTCAGATATGCATGATTATGACCAACTTGTGCGCGCACTGGGTTATTTCACCCACAAATACGGCAAGCTAGATCATATCGACAGTCACAGCGAATATTGGTTAGAGACAGAAGCTAAATTGCGCACAGATTTCAATATCGATGGTATCAAAACCGGTGAGATTGAGACGATAAAATGCAAGTCCAAGATGAAAGAGATTTTTCGTAGTGCCGGGTTGAGTCCGGCTCGGGGGGCTGTTTGTCGTGATGCTGAAAGTTTTTGGAAGTTTGTTTCGGAAGTAGGATATCCGGTGGTTGCTAAACCCGATAACGGTGTTGGGGCGGCAGCAACTTTTAAAATTGAAAATAGAACTGATGCCGAAAGATTTATAGTAGAGAAGCCGCCTCTAGACTATATTGTAGAAGAGTTCGTCAAGGGCGATATCGTTACTTTTGATGGCTTGGTTGATCGCGACGGCGATCTGGTCTTCTCTTCTTCTTTGCGCTACAGCAGTGGCATTATGGATATCGTCAATCAAGACGATGATCTCTTTTATTGGGCGGTGAGAACCATAGAACCAGAGCTTGAGACGCTTGGTCGTGCCGTTTTGAAGGCTTTTGATTTGAAGGCTCGTTTCTTTCACTTCGAGTTTTTCAAAACCGAAAGTGGGCGCATCGTTCCTCTTGAAGTGAATATGCGTCCGCCTGGTGGGCTGACTCTCAACATGTTCAACTATATGTTCGACTTTGATGCTTGCCGCGTTTGGTCCGAGATGATCGTGCAAGGCAAGAAAGCCAATTATGCGCTCAGACCATATTTTGCAATTTATGTCGGACGTAAAGACAGAATGAATTACAAACTCAACCACTTGCAAGTTGTTGAGCGCTACAAAGAACTTCTGGTGCACGATGAACGCATCCAAGAAGTGTTTGCCAGAGTAATTGGCAACCATGGCTATATCTTGCGCGATCAAGCTCTAGAGCCACTTCTGGAGTCAGCTCGGCAAATGCTCAGCCGTTCCTAAACTATTCGTTTTCTAAAGCTTCTGCCTCAAGATTGTTTTGATTGATTTCGCGGCTGAGCCATGCCGGATATTTGTTGTCACTAGTCAATTTCAAAAAGCTTTGGCTGGGGTCGAAGAGCTTGGTTTGTCTCTCTCCATTCATATTGACATTGCCTGAGAAGTTCTCCACTAGTTTTCGCGCCTCTTCCCCGCTTGCATCGGTAATGTTTAGTTCGGCAAGCATTTCTCTAGTGGTTTGCCTGATCAACTCTTGTCTTGGATCTCTTCTGCCGGCCTCTGAGTCTAAAGCCGGATTATTCATTTCTTGGCTTGAGTTTAAGCCGATGCGGCTAAAATAGAGATGTTCAAAAGGGGCGGTGAGGGCGTCTAGTCTTTGCTTCTCATCGGCTTCCAAGCCGGCTTTATCGCCGCTGTCATACAAGTCGAGTCGGTTTAGATTTTTAACCGGGTCATTAGGGTCGGCTGCCTTGATGATGTCAATGTCTTTGACTGTACCGTCATTTCTATCTAGATGAGCTTCTAGATATAGCGGGTCTTCCCCTCCTCGGTTGTGTTCAGTCACTTTTCCCTGCAGGTCTTTCACCAGGCTTAGTCTTTGATCATCGGTCATCTGACCGATTTCATCTCTGAAAGAGTCGCCGCTTCCACCTCTGACGCTGTCTGCCACGATTTTTTCTGCCAGTTCTTTTGTGCCCTGGTTTCTATCGGCCTGGTCCACCATGCTTAATCTGTCCTTTGAAATTTTGTAGAAATTGAGTATCTGGTCTTGCCTTGAAGCAATATACCCCGCTTGTGCAAAGATCCGTCGGTTAACCGATGGGGCTGGAAGCACCCGGCTGCTAGCCTGGAATTAGACGGTTGCGCCAAAGGAGAGTTTGCGCGGTCGTGATAGACGGTGACGGTTACGGTGTTGGGTTGGTTGCTAGATGGTTGGTTTAGGTTCGAACAAGGCGGGTGGCAGATGGCGTTAACGGCGGATGACTATAGAAGACTGACTAGACTGGATGCTTCAGCAATGAATACCAAGTCTAGGGCGGAGGCAGCCAGAAAGATGGTGGAGGCGCTGGAGCAGTTAAAAGGGGCGGAAGACGGAGAGAGTTTGTATGACAGTTATTGGCTCACTCACAAGCTTGGTAACCTCTTACTAGAAATTGGCGATACTGAAAGTGCTACCGAATGGCTCATGCAATCTATGGACTACTGGCAGCAGTATAAGGCGCGAAGCCTCGTTTGAGCCTAGCATTTATATGATGCAGGGCGGTGTTTTGATTTAGAAATAATGGGGTTGAGCCAAGCAGCGCTAAGTTGCAGCACCACCAAATTAAACTATAATCGAGACATCCCCTAGGCAGAAAAACTGAGAATCATGAGGCTGGCACATTATTGGCTGCTTGCTAAGGCTTTAGTATTTGCTTGTGCGCTGATTGGCATCGACCCGTTTGGATCTTCTGGGTCTGGATCTTCTGGGTCTGGATCTTGCGCTTGTCTGGCTCGTGAGCTTGCCGGTAAGGGCGCTGCCGATGAAAGAGCCAAGAACGAATTTCTCAGGCTGGCGGCTTACTGTGATAAGACTCGTAAGCTCCTCATGTCTAGTCGCTTTCAGCAGGTGGTTAAAGAAGCGGACGGGGCGATCAAGGACTTCCCCGGTCAGGCTATGCCCTATTACTTTCGGGGGGTAGCCTATACCGAACTGAATGAAGCCAAAGCTGGGCTTGCCGATTTGGAGGTATATGAGCGCATGCAAACGCGGGCAAAAATTCCCATCGCTGAAGGTTATGTATTTGATTGCAAAGCCCGCAACTTTGCCGAGCTTGGGCAGTGGCACAAGGCTTTGTTTGAAGTAGAGAAGGCTCAAAAGAGTGGGAATTCTCTGGAGCGGTTTAAGCTGAAAGGACAGATTCTACGCAATTTAGGACGGGAGGAGGAAGCGGCACAAGAGTTCATCAAGGCTCTCAAGATAGATCCTAAGCATTATTGGTCGGCATATGAACTAGCCCGTTCGTACGAGAACCGCAAAATGTACGATAAAGCTGTCGAGTCTGCCTCGCAAATGATTAAAATAAGACCGACCGAACCCTATGCTTACGGCTACAGGACCCAACTTTTCAAGAAACTGGGTAAAGCCAAAGAAGCTCTTAAGGATGAACAGAGTGCCAAACAGATGGCCCAATCAGAATTTCCCTTCTAGATCTAGAACCAGTTCTTCTTTCTTTCTCATGGGGCTTTGCATTACTGTGCCCTTCCTTGTTGGTCTGGCAGCGCTGGCTTCGATGTATTTTGTGGTGCTTGCCGGTCAGAATTACGCCAGGCAGGCTGAAGCAATCTGGGGTTCCTCGCAGGCTGTAGAAATTGCTTTTGCCGATCTGGTCTTGCACGGCTATCGTAAGCTCAGTCCAATTTTTTCCGGCGAGACGGTTAGCGAACTGCAGCTGCCGGAAAAGCTCTCGGGGCAACCGCCTGTGCAAGATGCCAAGGCGGCTGAACTGGTTAGTTTATGCCGGTCGCTGCAGTCTGTTGTCGATAAAGAGTCAAACCGTCTGGCTGGTCAAGCTTTTCACAGCAATCAGGAGCGGCTGGTCAGTTATGCCGGACTTTCTCTCAAAACCCTGGGGGCGGCAGGCGCAATTGATAATTATCTGAAAGGCAACGAAGTGCAGGCGGAAGCCATCTGGTCGTCTTGGCAGCGGCTCTGTTCTCTATTTTGGTTACTTGCTTGGCTGTCTATCGCTGGAAGCATCGCTTTAGCTTTGCTGATTGCATCCTATTTCAATAGGGGCATTGTGGCGCGTCTTTTAGCCTTAGAAAATTTGGTCGGGGCTTTGGGTAAAGGGCAATTTGCTATTGAACAATTGGATGAGAAGGCTCTGGTGCCGTATTCATCTGCAAAGCCGGCATTCGGGTGGTCTACCAACAATGCTTTCCTTGCAATCGAGCAAGCTTTCACCAGGCTCTTTGGCGAAATAAACAAGAGTCGTCGCGAGAGTGCGGCGATTGTCGGTTTGTTGGCCGCAGATTTAGACTCGACAGTGCGAGGTCTAGGTATTGAAGCCGACATCAACGAGGACAGATCGCGCAAGATAAATGCTGCTTTGCACAAAATAAGCGATTTTGCCGGCGAGCTAAAGACCTTATCTGGGGTGGTTCTGCCTGCCAGCATAGAAAAGCTTTCTAACTCTGAATTTAGGGTGAAAGACGCTGTTGAAAAGGTTTTCTTGGAACTCTCGGCGCTGGCGGCAAGTAGAGAGATTGAGCTTGTTTTTGAAGGCAGTGAGCAGACTTTTCTAGTCACTGACCGAAGGATATTCGAGAATGTTTTAGCCAATCTGCTCGGTAATGCCCTTAAGTTTGCGCCAAGCCCTTCCAGGGTTAGAGCCGTGCTCTTGAGACCGCCTTCGAATAGTGGACTTTGGCAAGATGGTTTGCTTTTGCAGATAATCGATAGTGGTCCGGGGCTCAGTCAAGAGCAGGTGGAGCAAATTTGGGGGACCGCAGACAGACAGAATAGAGAAAGACAGACAAATACTGGTCTTGTCAGCGAGAAATTCGGACAAGGTTTTGGGCTGGGCTTAGCTTTCTGTCGCCTTGTTCTAGAGCGTTGCGGCGCGCGGCTTTCTTATAGCAAAGAAGAAGGACAGTCTATCTTCAGCCTCGCTTTTCCATCTCGGCAGTTGGATATTCTTGAATTTAGTGCAGTCGATGGCGATAGAGACCGGGTTCCTGCCTCAGAATCAGCTGTGAAAGTATCTCCATTTCTCAGAAAGACAGTCTTGCTTCTCTGCCTTCCTATTTTATTTCAGGGCTTTCTTTTTGGGGCTCTGGCAGTTAGTGTGCTCGACTCAGATAAGTTATTGATGCAAATAAAGTCTAGACAAGAAATCAGTGCTTATGCCGGTCGGGCTTGGCTGAATTTGTTCGGGGGCGGCTATTGGACGGCTCTCTCTCTAGCTATGCAGAATAGTCGTTATGCCGAACAAGCTTCGGCATCTTTGGTGACCGTGCGCAAGCTTTTAACCAGGCTAGATCTTAGTTCTCGTAATGAGATGAAAGATGAGGCTCTTTGGCGCGGAGTCATCCCCACCGTAGAGGGTGAATTGAGCCGATTGGATTCGGCCTTTGAGTCAACTATGGCATCGGTCGGCTTTGGGCGAGAAGACATGCTTGGTTCGCTGGCATTTTCGATCAAGCGAGGACAACTCTTTTCTCTGCGCATGATGCAGGTCTTATCGGGACAGTTCAGACAAATCGATGAAATTCTCTCTCTGCAGGCTCAGCGATTTGTTTTTTTGCAATTTCAGTTTTTGATTTTGACCTTTCTATGTCTGGCTTTTTGCATTGCTTTGCCGGTCGTATTCAGCCGCAATCTGGTCAAGCGTTTGGAAGCTTTGGCTGCTTTGGCATGCGGCGGCTATGGTCAGATTTCTCAGACGGCAAAAGACTCTCAAACTATAGATGCCGACGAGATTGATAGATTGCAGGCAAAGCTTGTCTCGATGCTAGATCAATTGGCAGAGAATGAAAGTATAAAGGAGCGCCTGATCACAGCCATTGCCCATGATGTTCGCTCGCCTATTCAAAATTTAGTACTCTTGCTTGAAGCTGGGGGCTCTGAGAATAGTCACATAGCCAATCGCGCCCAGGCAGAGATGGCGCTAAGCCGGTTTAAGCGTTCTCTGGCAATCATTCAAGACTTGCTCGTCTTGCAGAAACTAGCCGCCAAAGCAGAAGCGTTAGAGCCAGTTGACTCAGCAAGCTCAGCAAGTTCAGTAAGTTCAGTAAGTTCAGTAAGCTCGGTAGTCTCGCTGCAAGAATTGCTTGCCGACCAAGTGGCGGAATTTGCTGATGAAGCCGGACTGAAAGATGTATTTATCGAAATGTCCGGCACCTTTCCCGAGATTAGAGGCGACAAAAGCCTCAGCACTCTTCTGGTTAGATATTTGATCAAATTTGCTCTCTCTCTTTGTGCCAATGGCCAAGTCTTGGTGCTTAAGTCTGAGACTGCCGCCGGCCCGACTTTGTCTGCCTCGCTGACCGGCGATATAAGAGAAGCAGTTACTGCCTGCACACGCTTTTCGGTGGCAGCGGGCGAAGACATAGAAGCTTATGCTCTCTCTTTGAGTTTGCAAAATTTGACTCGGCTGGTCAGTTTAACCGGCACTTCCTTGCAGGTGCGCTATAACAAAGAGCGGCATGAAAGCTTGCTTGAAATCGACTTTTGATGGATTTTCTCTTTAGCGTTCCAGAATATAGCCGGCGCCTGGAATTGTTTTGATCAAGTCTTGTTGATTGAATAAACTGAGCTTCTGTCTCAAAAGACCCATCCAGGTGCGTACTGTGTTCGAGGTGGCGGCACTGTCTGAAGACCAGACCATGTCTAATAGTTGCTGGGCGCTGAATATTTTATTGGGATTACGCAGCAGAAACTCCAAAAGGGCTGTTTCTTTAGGGCGAAGCGTCACCTTTTCATTGCCGTCGGTGAGCAGATTCATTTCCGGTTTGAGCAAGAGACCATTGGCCTGAAGCTCTGCTTCGAAGGCGCCTTGTCTTCTGCGCAAAAGACTGCGCAGTCGTGCCGCCAGTTCGCGCGCGGCAAAAGGTTTGGTGAGATAGTCGTCGGCTCCGGCTGCCAGTCCGCGCTCTAGAAATTCTATGTCGTTTTGACCGGTTAAGAAAATGATTGGAGTCTGTCCGCCCCGCCGGCGATATTCTTTGCAAATGGCTTCACCGCTCATTCCAGGCAGATTCCAATCCAGCACTATCGCATCATAATGAAAGGACGAAAGTATTTGCAGGGCATCTTCGCCATCCTGAACTGCTTCGATTTGGTAAGACTGTTCCTCTAAGAACTGTTTCAAACCGGCAACCAGATTTTGATCGTCATCGACTAGAAGAATTTTGGCCATGCTTGCATTATACAAATTTGACGCTGGTTTTATATCGCTTCGCCTAACCTCGCACTATTGGAAATTACTGACGCTTTCCTGTGAGGTTGCAATGATAACAGGCGATATTAGGGCGACATATGTTGAAAAAACTGCCGTGGCAATGCCTCAAAGCGAGCCGAACGAAGCGCTTTGCCTAGTCGGTCAGCTGACTGAACAGTTGCAAGAGTTCGAAAAGCTTTATAGAAATGTACCGGAGTCTATGGCAAACGGTGCCATCGAGCATTTTCGCGGCTTAATTGCTATTTTTGATGAGCGGTATAATCGGCTCTCAGGGCTGGCTTTGGCTGAGATTAGTCGTATACAGATTGAGCTGATTGAGAACTCTTCGGCTGGACGATCTTTGCGGCAACGCCTTGAGTGTTATTTGGATCAGTCAAACCATACCCATGCAAAAAGCTTGACGGCGCTTATTAATGATGTGCTTTGCGGCAGTGATGTCGGTCTTGCCGACTTTATGAAAGCCGGTTTTGATTCTGACGAACAACTTCTCTATCTAATTACTGCCTTTCTTGTTTGCCAGAGAAAAGAGGCGGAGCTTACCGATAGACTCGCTGTATTGGAGCGAGATGTGTATGAGTCTAAGGATGCGCGTTTGCAGGCTCGACTCTTGTTGGCAAAAAGTTTAGAGAATCTGGGCTATATTCGCGACGCACATAGCCTGGTTGATGAATGGCAAAAGTTGTTTAGCGTCGGGCAAGTGCTTCCTTCTGGCGCTGGGAGAGTAATAGGGATCAAGAGTCGAACCGAAGTCATCCTCGACCGTCAGTCTAATTTTCAAGCCATGCTTGCCGAGTTGAAAACGTTTAGAGAGAAGTTTGGTCATTGCGATGTACCAAGGCGCTACAAAGAGAATCAGCGTTTGGCTGTCTGGGTGGCCAATTTGCGCAGTCGGCGCAAAAAGGGACTGCTCAGCCGCGAGCGCGTGGAAGAGCTCGACCGATTAGACTTTCTCTGGGAAAGCAATAGACGACTCTGGCAGAATTATTTTGATGCCCTTGTTCAATTTATCAAAGAACATGGTCATAGTTTTGTGCCAATAGACTATGAAGAGAATCCGAGCCTGGCTAAATGGGTGCGCAATCTGCGTAAAGACGTGCGTCGCCAATCGGTCTCGGAAAGAAGAATTGCTGCCTTGAGGGCTATAGGCTTTGATTTTGAAGTGCGAGAGAAGGTCTGGTATGAGCGCTTTGATCAGTTGCGTCTCTTCAAAGAGCGTTTTGGTCACTGTCTCGTCCCTAACGCTTGGCCCGAGAATCGGACGCTTTCGCGTTGGGTTTCGCACCAGAGACAATGTTATAAAAACGGTCAGATCGAGGCTGAGCGTGTGGCTTTGCTTGATTCGCTGGGCTTTGTTTGGACACCGCCAAGAGGTCGACCGATCAAATAAATTTGATGTGGATTTTATACACCTTTACGTATGCTTCCCTCACTTGATTTTCTTGGAGTTGAGAGATGGACAAGACGCACGAATCGGTGGAATCTAAGCAAGGGCAGAAGCACCATAATGACCAGCAAAGCGATGGTTTGCATTTGCTTTATGACTTTGTAACCTCGCCCTTGTTGGCCCACAGAAAGCCTGATAATCAGTCGTCAGAGCTTAAATTAGATGCAAAAGATCTCTACAATACTTGTGTTAAACAAGGCGATAATTCGCTGCTCGGTATGTTGGGTCTGCACACGCGCAGTAAGGAAGAGCAGGAGAAGCAGGAAGCAGGTTGCTACAAATCTGTCTTGGAGCAGCATCAAAAGGCGGTCGGCGAATATTGGAACCAGGTGGAATTGGATAAAAGCTTTGGACGCTTGATCTATCAGTTTCCACCCGAGTTTAACGGACCACCCAAGCCGGCTCATGCTGAAGATAAAGTCTTGAAGACGCCGTCTGCGAAATTGCCTTCAGCCAATGACATGCTCGATAATGCCCAAGAATTGAATAGACTGGCGGAGCAGAAGCCGGATGCGCCTGATTTTAAGCCTCTGCAGCTTTCTGAAGGCGAGTTCAAACAAGGTTATGCTAGAGAAGCTCTGAACGTAGGTAAAAAACTTGGTTTGACCGCCGAAGAGACTGAGAAAGTGGTGATGAATGTCTATGCTTTCGAGTGCGGCGGACGCGGAACTTATGACTTGCTTTCTGGTGTAGACAAAAGGCTGACTCAACCTGATAAACCTGGTCATAGCGAAATACAAGAGGCTCGCCGTTCTGCCCATCCGATTTCTTCGGCGATTGGCTATAACCAAATAATAATGAGCACTAACCTGGCTATTCACGATAAAGAAGCAGCACCGGTTGCCGAGCGGCTGCGTGAATTGGCGAAGGATTCACCCAGGGGCGCTGAGTTGGAAGGCAAGGCAAAGCTCTACGAAAACTTGCAGAATAATCTGCACAAGGAACTTTTGCTTTTTGCCGCCGAGCACCCGGGCAGAAGACATAAATATTTAGACCACGATGGTAATCCGCGCTATAAGCTCTATCAAGATTTCGCCGCTTCCCATAAGCCTACCGCCAGTGGTTTGACCGGGCGTCAGTTTTCTTCGGCCTTGCATGCACTCAACCTTGACGGCGATCTAGGACCGGTGATTCAAGCCAGGCAGTTGCAACATACCATGCAACATATGCTTTCGCCGGAAGTACGCGCCAATCTTACTAAGCTGAAGGGAGAGAAAGCCGGAGAGTATTTTGGCGCTGCGGTGGAAATGGCTAATCTAGCGGGTGAGACGAATGGCGCTGCCATGCTTAAGCCGGGTCGAAGTCATTTACCGACGGTTAATTTCTTCGATCGCAAAGGCTATGAGGCTAATCCAATAGTGCAAAAGCGAAATGCCGGGCAATTGTTAGAGGCTGTGTATAGGGTTATGCATGGTGCCAACGCCAGTCGCCAGCTATATGGCAATGCCCAGTTTGAAGAGTCTTTTAGAGCTGAGCAAATGCAGAAATAGAAAGAAGAGGCGCATCGGGCGCCTTTTCTTTTGGCTGAAATAAGACAGTCAAGTGTTGTGTCTTTCCAACTGTCACCATGAGCGGTGCTTGTTTCTCTTGATAAGCTGCCTGTGGCTGTTTCATTATCAAGATAAGTTCGGTTTTCGCCTCTGCAAGGAAAAAGTCTCGTCTCTTTCAAGAACAAGCCAAACTCCTAGTTCAATTGAATGTTACCTTGCCGGCGGGCAAGTTCAACCGAACCTAATTTTTCAACTGAACTCCAGCGAAAGGAGATGCCGCTATTGCTTCTCAAGATGAAGGTCTGCCGCGAGCGGCGCTAGCACTCATTGTGGTTGGAATTATCTGGCAGTTACTGCTGGTTTATTTTGACCTTGGCCTTGATCTGTTCAACCTGCCCTACTGGTTGAATCGTCTGATTCAATTAACTGCCGCCTTTTTGCTATATAGCTGGTCGGCAGTTTGCTTTTATGCTGGGCTGCGTGCTGGTGCGCGAGTTAATCAGCGGCGCGATTTTTGTGAGCACTCATGGGCATTGGCGCAAGCCTATCTCTACTTGAGAGAGACCATACAATTGGCCGCTCTCTTGCTTGAAAGAGCTAGCGGCGCCAGTGCGCCCCCTAGTACTTTTGGACAAGGCTTGCGCTATATCGCTCTAGCCTTGTTCGCCTACCAGGTAATCTTCAAAATGGGTTCTCCCACCCTGGTAGCTCACCTGTCCGGCCTGACGCTGGGCTATCTCTTTGCCGGTTTCTTCCAAAAAATAGAAAGATGGAAAGCCGGTGTGCAAAAGAAGGAAAATGAAAATGTTTCCGAAACTTCCTAAAGCAACAATGAACTGGTTTCTCTATGCGGCTTTCGCCTTTGTGATCATGGGCGCAGTGGCTTTTGTTTGGCCCCATGACGATGATGGAGACAACCTGCTCAAGTTTCACTCGCAGAAAGATCTCTCGCGAGTTCAGCAAGTGATTCGCGAGAATCCGGCTACGGTCAAAACCATCACCTTTGTGCGAGTTAAAGGTGAGGCTTTCCCTGGTAAGGTGCTGCTCGACAGCAATGGAGAAGAGAATATCTGGAGTCCACTTGCCGGCGAAGAAGAATATCGTCGCATTAGTGCCACTGCCGATAGTGCAAAAATCGCCATCAACAGCCAGGTGGTCGAGCCTTCTCAGAAGACATCGCTGGTCTTGCAACTGGCTATCACTATAGTGCCGTGGCTGCTCTTCATGCTGGTTGGTTGGCTCATGTTCTCTAAGATGTCAGCCGCCTCGCAGAATGGCTCAAAGGACAAGAACGCCAAACTTACCCGTCTTGATCTGGTCTCCAAGAAAGTCTCGCTCAAAGATGTAGCGGGCATCGATGACGAGAAGCGCACTTTAGAGGAACTCATCTTTGACCTCAAGCATCCCGAGTTGCTCACCAGTCTCAATGGTCAGATTCCGCGCGCTGTCCTGCTCAAGGGTCCTCCTGGGGTGGGCAAGACTTATATCGTGCAGGCTATCGCCGGCGAGACCGGCATTCCGGTTCTGTCCGGTGCCGGCTCAGACTTTGTGGAAATGTATGTCGGTGTGGGCGCTGCCCGCATTCGCGATGCCTTTGCCCAGGCTCGGCGTTTGCGCGATGAGTTGAACTCGTGGGTGATTATCTTTATCGATGAGTTCACTTCAATCGGTCAGAACCGCGCCGAAGGTGATAACAAAGAGCACAAGCAGACTGTCGACCAGTTGCTTGTCGAACTGAACGGTGCCGGTGATTTGAATGAGCGCATTCTTTTCATCGCTGCCACCAATCAACCTGAGGCGCTCGACGCTGCTGTGACTCGCTCTGGTCGTCTGGGCGATCTGGTGATCGAGATCTCTAAACCCGACAAGGACGGACGTCTGGCTATCTTGAGAGTGAAACTCGAGAACATGCCGATCGCAGACGATGTCGACCTCGATAAGATCGCTAACGAGATGACCGGCATGACCGGCGCCGATATCGATACTCTGGTGCGCAAACGGGCTCCGGCTCAGGCTAAGCGCCGTCTTCTGCGCGGCGTCTCGCCTGCCCTGCTCTTTTCTGAAAAAGGATTCCGAGTCGCGGATCATTTTCAGGCGGGGGCGGTGAAAATCACCATGGACGACCTTTGGGTGTCGCTTATGGAGATGGTCTTGGGCAATATCAATGAGACCAAGGGCAGACGCCTCGAGCCCCAACTGAAAAGAATGATCGCCTATCACGAAACCGGCCATCTGACTGTGGCCATGCGTAAACTGTTGCAGAACACCGGCCGCTGGGACGGGCAGTATGGTGACGAGATTACCGATATCAGCATACTGGGACCGAATGGCACCGGTGGCTTTGTGCGCACTAATCCGCGTCATGAAATGCCCACTGCGCGCAATCTCAAGTCGCGTCTGGCGGTGGCTATGGCTGGTAATGTCGCTGAAGCGCTCTTCCTCGGCGAGACCACCGGTGGCTGTCAGAATGACGTGGAGATGGCTAATCGCATCATCAAGGTGATGCTCATGCAGATCAATATGTCCGGCTATCATAACTTCCGCAAAGAGGAAAGGCTAATTAAGCTGCCGGCGATTTCGGTCAAGCAGCAGGGTGGCTCGCGCTATCTTGGCGGTGCCATGACCGAGGCTCCGCAGTACGGCATGTCCGACTATTCCGCCAGCCAGGTGGATGAACTGATCAAGGTTTATCTTGAGGAAGCGGAGGCGGAGGCTCGTGCCTATCTGAAAGAGGAGCGGGAGTGGGTGGAGTATTTCGTGCCTGTTTTGATTCAGAAAGAGCGCATGCGCTTTGCTGAGATCAAAGAGCACTGGGACTACTTCCACAAAGGCAAGGACCTTTCCCGGTCCTTTGCCTTCGTTTATAACTGGGACGAGAATCACCAAGTTTCAGCTTCATAACTCCTACATCTCGCTGCAGCGAGTCCTCCAACAGTTAACGGAGGGGAACCAGAGAAGGGCGCGAAGCGCCCTTCTCAATCTAAATAAATATGGCGCGAAGCGCCCTTCTCAATCTAAATAAATATGGCGCGAAGCGCCCTTCTCAATCTAAATAAATATGGTGCGAAGCGCCCTTCTCAATCTAAATAAATATGGCGCGAAGCGCCCTTCTCGAAATCTAAATATGTTTTGGCGCGGATCTAGATATGACTTTTCGCAATCTTATGCAAATCTGGGTGCCAATCTATACAGAACAAGCCTTCTAGCAAACCAAACTTAAGTAGAGCCTTTCTCAATGAACTGTCTTTGCTCTCTGTGAAGATATTTCATTGAGAAGCGCTTTGCTTCGCTCTAGATAAAGATAGTGCAACCAACTATGAGGTAGTCATGTTTGCAAAGCTGACGGGACCGCTCTATCAGATTTTCTTCGGCAAAGCCTCTATGGCGGTCTTTGTCGGAAAGAATCTTGTGGGGTTGGCTTTCTCGGTGAGCGGCTGCGAGACAGTCGAAGCGATGGCTTGTCATGCTTCGCCTTGGCTTGCTGTCATCTCTGCCGATCTTGTCTGGTATAACATGCCGACTTTACTTCGGCTTATCCGTCTGGAGCGAGTCTGGAGTCGCTGAGGAAAGGGGGCGACCCCTTTCTTCTTTTGGCGAATAGATACTAAAGAATGTAGTTAGTAAATGAGCGAAGGCTGTGGTTCTATTTCCGCTTGTCAATTGCTGGTGACGGGTGTATTCTGGACTTGATATATGTTTTTTGTATGTCTCATTTGTGTGTAACTCATTTGTAGCGGTTTGTCTTGTCTTTCAGTCGACCACTTGCTTTTATGATTGCGGCTGGACTATTCGCCTCCAGCGCAATACCGGCCTTGGCTGAGGATGCCAAAGTCGATCCTGGTCCAGAGCTTTCAATGGTTGTGCCTGGCTCTGAAAACAAGACTAGAAGCCAGCGACTGGCCACTACTCTTCCCTGGTATGCCGATCTCGATGCCGCCGGTGAAGCGGCGGCGCGCCAGGGAAAGCTGGTTTTTTGGCTGCACTTGCTTGGCAATATCGACGGCTTTACTTGATCGGCCGGCAATAGCCTGAGAGCCGTGTCGCTTTCTAAAGAATCAACAATTGCAGAGCTGAAGCGTAACTTTATAGTCGGCTATCGCAATATCAAAGACGAAAAGTATGCCGGCAATTCGGGTGTGCATCCTCTTGATGGTGCTGCCGTTGGTACTACCAATGGTGCTGGTCCCCATAATGTACAGATGTTTATTTTGAGTGCCGATGGTACGGTTTTGCATTGCTTACCGGGTTACTGGCAGTCTGATGACTTAAACTGTGAACTGGAATTGGCTAAGCGTCTCAACGCCGTTTGGCTCGATAAGGCTATGAAGTTATCTGACAAGAAACAACTTTTTGTGCGCCTGCATAAAGAGCATGCCCAGGCTCACAGTGATGAGCTGAGGGCTCGCAGTCAGCTACAGGGCTTTGATGCTATGCATATCTACGAACATCGGCACGAACTGGCAGATTGTATTAGCGATAAGGAAGCAATAAAGGCTGTGCAGGACCCTCATAAGGGTGTGCCAATCGAAGCTTTCAAGACTACCGACCAGATTATGCATAGTCGCCTGGCCGAGCAGCCCTTTGTTGCATACAAGTCTTTCAATGTAGAAAAGTTTGCCGATTATGGCTGCCAGTATTATGACCGCGAAGAGCGAAAACTGGCTGAGAATCCCTATGATCATGCCTATAGAAAGCGCAGTCTGCGCGAACTCACCGCCAGTCATGACCCTCTGCCCAAGCCCCAGATTAGAACGGAAAAGGCAGCACCGCTTAGCCTTAAGCAGGAATACATTAAGGCAATCTCCGGTCAAAATTGGCGCCTCGCCCTTCAGATTTCTGAAAAGCTCATCTTTGAAAACCGGCAGCGCCCGCAGGCGCAACCCTTTGAAATGCGCGCCCTTGCTTGCCTGAAGCTCAATATGAAAAGCGAAGCGGCTAACAGTGCCAGGCGAGCCATCTATTTGGGTGCGAAGGGACAAGGGGTTCGCTTAGTCTTGAATAAGGCTCAGAGCAATTGTATTTAGGCTTTCTCTAGTGCTTTGGTCTCGGCTTGTCAATGACATACAATTTCAGGGTCAGCCTAGCTGTTTCCCTCAATTTAGGTGGAATCTTGTCCGAATCTTCACCGCAGAAGTCGCTTCCTTCAGAATCGCAGCCTGTAAAAGAGCCTGCACAAGCAAAATCAAATCAAGAATCTTCCCCGCAAAAGTCTTCTGGCTTCAACAGTTTGCGCCAGGCTGACGGCCCGGGCGGCAATTTCTCAAGCTTTGATAATTGGCTCTGGTACCTGTTTCTCTCTTTCTGGCTGGCTGTTCTCTTCTCTGGTTTTTTCAATGCTGCTCAAACCGAGACAATTTCCTACAGCGACTTTATGGGCTATGTGCAGAGAGGTTGCGTCAATGACCTTGTCGTAAGCAGCCATGAAATTCGCGGTAATTTGTTGGAAGCGCAGTCTGGCAAGATGCCCGCTAACTCAGGTAAAGATTCTAATAAGCCAACCGACAAGACCAACCTGCAGCCGGTTGAAACAAAGGCAGGCAGTAAGCCGAATGCGGTCAAGATTCGCAAGTTTAGGACAATTAGGGTCGACGACCCTCAACTTGCCGCCAAGCTTGAGGTCAATCACATCAAGTTTCAGGGCGAAATCGAAGATACCTTTGGCAAAGCTCTTTTGGGCTGGGTTTTGCCGGTAGTATTTTTTGTTGGTATGTGGTCGATGATCGTGCGTCGATTTGGACCGAAAGATGGCTCGTCTTCGGGTGGTCCGCCCGGCTTTGGCTTTATGTCGATAGAGAAGAACCGTGCCAGAGTTTATGTCGAAAGTAAGGTGAAGACTACGTTTGCTGATGTGGCAGGCGTCGATGAAGCCAAAGAAGAGTTGCAAGAAGTGGTTGGTTTTTTGCGCGAGCCCGAGCGTTACAACAGATTGGGCGGGCATCTACCCAAGGGCATTCTGCTGGTCGGACCACCTGGTACCGGCAAAACTCTTTTAGCGAGAGCTGTGGCGGGTGAGGCCGGCGTTCCCTTCTTTTCTATTAGTGGTTCTGAGTTTGTTGAGATGTTCGTTGGCGTGGGCGCGGCCAGAGTGCGCGATTTGTTTGCTCAAGCCCAGCGCAGTGCGCCTTGCATAATCTTTATTGATGAGCTGGATGCCTTGGGGAGAGCGCGTGGTGTCGCTAGTCTGGGTGGCGGGCATGACGAGAAAGAGCAAACACTCAATCAACTGCTGGTGGAAATGGACGGCTTTGATCCGCGGCAGGGCGTGGTCTTGCTTGCTGCCACCAATCGCCCTGAGATACTAGATCAGGCGCTTTTGCGCGCCGGTCGCTTTGACCGCCATGTGCTGGTTGACCGACCCGACCGCATCGGGCGCGAGCAGATTTTGAGAGTACATGTGAAAGGCAAGTCTCTCGATGAAGCTAGTGTTAATTTGGAAGAAATTGCCGCTACAACAGCCGGTTTCACCGGTGCCGACCTGGCTAACTTGATTAACGAAGCGGTATTACTTGCCACTAGGCGCGGTGCTGAAAAAGTACAAGGATCAGACTTCACTCTGGCTCTCGAGCGCATCGTTGCCGGTCTTGAGAAGAAGAACCGCCTGCTCAACAAACTCGAGCGAGAGCGGGTCGCTTTCCACGAGATGGGGCATGCTTTGGTGGCTATGTCTTTGCCTGGAACCGATCCAATTCAAAAGGTGTCCATTATTCCGCGAGGCATAGGAGCGCTGGGCTATACAATGCAGCGCCCTACGGAAGATCGCTTTCTTATGTCGCAAGAAGAACTTGAGAATAAGTTGGCTGTCTTGCTGGGTGGCAGGGCGGCAGAATCGCTGGTCTTTGATAGCGTATCAACCGGGGCTGCCGATGATTTGAGCAAGGCTACCGATGTGGCCCGCAGCATGGCCACACGCTATGGCATGGTCAAAGAATTGGGACCGATTACTTATGAGAGCGATGGTCAGACTATTTTGAATGGCTATCAAAGTCCTTATCCAGATTCTAGGCATTTTAGCGAGGAGACAGCGCGTGAGATTGATTGCGCCGTGAGAGACTTGATAAATGATGCTCAGGCAAAGGCTCTAGAAATTCTTACAGGCAGAAGGGACAAGTTAGATGAAGCCGCTAAGCTCTTGTTGTCGAAAGAGAGTCTAACCGGGGACGAACTGAAACGCGTCTGTGGAGAGTAACTAAGACCAGCTGGTTTGATGAAGAGAAGCTGGCTCTGAAAAAAAGCACTGTCATGGAAATGTCTCTTGACGAGTGTAGAGTGTGTAGTATATGCTACACATATGAGCGAATTTGGAGACTACATAAAAGCCAGGCGTGAGCAGCTGCAAAAGCAGGATGCCGCAGCCTTTTCCTTGCGGAAGGTGGCGGCACAAGTCCAGATCGAGCCTTCTTATCTCAGTAAGATTGAACGCGGTCTGCAGCCTCCGCCTGGCGAGGCGACCATCGTTTCCCTGGCTTTAGCCCTCGGGGAGGATCCTGATGTCCTTCTTGCCTTAGCAGGCAAGGTTTCAGAAGAACTGAAGAAGATTATTCAACAGCGACCAAAGTTATTTGGTCAACTAATACGTCAACTCAAAGATATGCCTGACCACGCCGTTCTCCATTTAGTAAGAGAAGTGCGTGACGGCAATTGGTAAGGTAAGGAGATTTCTCGATGATAAGTCTGGAACACAATGAGCTTGTAATTTCTTTCCCCGAGGTGCACGAGCTTGCTCGGGTGGGTCTGAATTTTCAGAGAACACTGCGCATTCCCGATAATGACCAGGTTTATCCTCTACCGCCCGGCTTGGGTTCGTTTCCCCTGGTGCATGTGGATGACTACAAGGACAATGTGCCATCCAACTGGATCGAACATGGTGGAGTCGTTCTGCCTATGTATCAATCTGAAGCGATGTGGATCTGTTTCAATCCTCGCCCGGCCCCTGGCAGAGCTTCTGCTTACCCCTTTGCCATAAAGATTTCAACCGGCAAAATCGATGCTATTACCGGTGAGGAACTGAAAAAAGGTTTGCACCGCAATAAGCAAGATTATGTTGTGGTACCTGGACAACCTTGGCTTGACGGCTATTGTGTGAAAAAGGGGATCATCAGGCAGTTTGTCGCTATGCCACTTGGTCAAGGTTATTCAGCCGAAGAGCAGATTACAAAGAAAGCCGAATTTGGAGGTATCCAAATAGTGGTGTATCCACTCAAGGCCGAAGTTTATGATCGGCTCTATCCTGAGATAGCGATCGACCAACTGCGCGATCGCTTACGCAGTAATCCAGATGATAGTCCCTGGGACTGGGGGGCAGGCGGCGGAGCCATGGGGGCCGGCTTTGGCTCCGCTCCTATTTATCCAATGAGCGCCGGTTCTGGGTTTCCACCACCTCAAGGTGGTCCGGCCAGTTCAGCAGCCTTTGGCTCTGCATCTTCGACGGGCTCTTGGGGAGCTTCACCTGCAGCGGCACCACTACCTCAGCAGGCTTCTGCAAAGCAGGTTGCCAAAGCTATTGCTGCTCCGGATATGGGTATCGCGCCTGGTGGGCGAATGAAGCAAGATATCTATAAAGACACCTTCAACCTAGATGATTGGGATACTGAAAACTGCAGCCGTTGCTTTATTCATCTTGCCAATTCTTTAGCCTGGAAGAATATTACTGGGGCTGTGCCTCCCCATGCGCCGCCCAGTGCAAGTCTTTATGCCTCTCATGGTTTGCCCTGGTATGACTATTATGATGGCGATTTGGACGCTCTGAGTGGTTCCGGCAAGCTGGCCAATTTGAAAAGCGTGCAAGAACTATCTCAAAAGAAGGGTGAGCCGATAGACAATAAGCCGCTTAAAAATCTACCGGTTGTCAACCAGCCGCAGAAGCCGGTTAGAGAAGGCGATTTCTAGGTTTTTTGGCGCGCTTGGTCTTCGTTTATGAAATAGCAAGAAATTCTCGAGAATTTCTTGCTATTTTGCTGAATGAGTCACTCTGTCATGCTTTTGGCTGTTTACTTCGTATCTCGGAGTTACTAGAGATAATAGTAGGGTTGGGCAAAAAAGCGAGGGATCTTATCGATCCACTCGCCAAAACTGAACCGATATCGGTTTAGTTATTTACGACCTTTCTTGCCGTCTTTTTTGCGTTTGCCGTCTTTTGGCTTCTGGCTGGCGCAGTTTTCGTGCAAGCCTTCGCTCAAAAGCTGGCGCAGTTCCTCTAGACGGCTTTCCTCGCTGCCAAACGCTGTCTCGTAGTCTTGCATGCTTTGGCGAATGACCTCATGGGCGCGGTTTGGGCCGTAAACCTCGTCGATATAGACCACAGACTTATCACTGTCGCTCTGACCGGGAGGACGTTTGTAGCTGAGGAAATAATGCTTGAGCCGTTCAATAACGCCGGGCGGTACTTCGCTCAAATCTTTGATATGCCCGAAGGTGATGTCGGCATCGAGTACGGCGATGATCTTGTCGTCCGCTTCTCCCTTGTCGACCATGAGTAAGCCGCCGATAACGCGGGCGCTCAGGAGAAGGTCTCCTTGCACGATCTCCTTTTCGGTGAGCACGCAAATGTCCAGGGGGTCTCCATCGCCCTTGGTGATTTTTCTTTTGGCGTGCTGGTTTGCTAGTTTGCCAATGCCGTCACCGCAATAGGTCTGGGGGATGAAGCCATAAAGCGTGGGGCTGACCGAAGAAAACCGCTGGGGGCGGTCGATGCGCAGATGACCGGTGGTCTTGTCCAATTCCAGCTTGACTGAGCCGGGAGGGACAATTTCGATATAGCATGTGACCACCGCCGGTGCCTGCGGTCCGGCTGGTACGCCGTGCCAAGGGTGCGATTTGAAGATGGTAGAGAGCAGTTCTTTGAAGCGCTGGGTCTTCTTGTTCATAGAATATTTCCTGAAAGATGAGGATTTGCGGGAGGCAAAGCGAAGATTCAAAAATACCAGGTACTCGGGGTTAGCTTTAGTTTCGTCCAGGAAATTTGTTCTGCTTCCGGCTGGCAATCTAAGACTGAAGACCCTATTTGATGGCTCTCTTGTGTCTATTGTTGTCGCTGGTTTCAGTACTTGGCTTGTGGACGCTGTTTTTCTAGAAGGTTGGAGTCTTTGGAAATTGGTTGGTTTGAGCAATAATCATATGAATCTTGGACAATATGCTTCAATACCTTTTGGGCTGCTTGACTAGTCTCCGCTCTTGCTTATTAGCTCTGCTCCTATTTCCTGGCTCTGGTTAGTAAAGAATTAGCAGGTTTGGAAGGTTGGCCCGGCTAGCAATGGTTCTTGGTTTTTCAATAAATAGCTTGAAAACGAGAAGGTCTAATAGAGCCATGAAGATGAGGCAAGCTGATGAGAAAAGCTGATGAAGCAATCTAAAAGAATGCCCAGCTTTAGGCGCCGGTGACTGGTGAAACTAGAAATCTTAAGTGAAAGGGACTGAGAGAAATGAATAATATCGATGCTGAGACTAGAAGCCTTATCGACAGCCTGAAGATTGCAAGCCCCTGTCCGATGCTCTGGGAGAATATGCTTGAAACCGGTGACCAAGCTGTGCGCTTTTGCGGTGAGTGCAAGAAGGATGTCTACGATGTCTCCAAGATGAGCGCTGAAAGAACCAGTTTGCTTTTGCAGCGCAACTGTCTCACCGGTGGCTCTTCTTGTATGCAACTCTATCGCAGAGCTGACGGCACAATCATCACAGACGATTGTCCGGTGGGCTTGAGGCGCATTCGCGATCTGTGGAAGCGAGTGAAGTCTATTGCTGCCGCCACTATTGCTTTTGCTGTGGCTTCGCTTCCGGGTATGGTTGGTGCACAGAATGCTTCGGGGCAGTCGAAGAGCAATGAGAAGGTTATTGCTAATCCGGAAAAGCTCATGGGAGAGCCTACTGTTTTAAGGGGCAAGCCCATGATGGGTGGGGCTGTGCGTCCGGTAGATTGGAACGAAGTGGCGATGCGCGATGCCGGCGTCAAGAAAATCGCCGATGAAATCGAGGCTATAACTAAAGCTAAGGGTGGTGACCTTAGTCGCGAGCAGAAACTGAAAGTGGCGCGGCTGCGCATTCGGATGGCCGAGCAAGCACAGAAGGCGAAAGTGCCTTACTTTGCCGTTAGCGAACTGTCTCGGTTGCAGAGCGATGCTGCCTGTCTTGGCGATAAGGCGCTCATGTCCGATATCATCAAGGCTCGCATCGCCGCCAATGAAGCGCTGCATATCGATGTTTCGGCTTTGCAAAAAGAGCTTGATGCTCTTAATGCCAAAAAGGGCGAGAAATAGCCAATACTAAAAGGAGAGGCATTTGCCTCTCCTTTTCTAGTTTCTAGTTTCTATCTTGGCTTTGTTGTTTATCTGGGCGCTTAAGCGATGGTTACATCGTCGCAGAGATAAACATCTTGAATGGCGTTGAGCAATTCGACGCCGTCTTTCATTGGCTTCTGGAAGGCTTTGCGTCCAGAAATGAGACCCATGCCGCCGGCTCTCTTGTTGATGACAGCAGTCATGATCGCTTGCTCGAGGTCGTTCTCACCAGAGGGACCGCCGGAGTTGATCAGACCCTGTCTACCCATGTAGCAGTTGGCTACTTGGTAGCGGGTGAGATCGATCGGGTGATCGGTGGTCAGTTCGCTGTAAACGCGCTTGTCTGTTTTGCCGAATTTAATGGCGTTGTAGCCGCCGTTGTTTTCGGGCAATTTTTGTTTGATGATGTCGGCTTCGATGGTGACGCCGAGGTGGTTGGCCTGACCGGTCAAGTCGGCTGAGACATGATAGTCGGTTTCGCCTTGCTTAAAGCCATTGTTACGCAGATAGCACCAGAGAATAGTAGCCATGCCGAGTTCGTGTGCTTCGCGGAAGGCGTGGGCGACTTCTTGAATCTGGCGGGCTGATTCGGGTGAACCAAAGTAGATTGTGGCGCCGACTGCAACTGCGCCCATATCGTAGGCTTGCTTGACGTTTCCAAAGAGAATCTGGTCAAACTTGTTGGGGTACGAAAGGAACTCGTTGTGGTTGATTTTGACGATGAAAGGAATCTTGTGGGCATATTTGCGAGCCACAGATCCAAGCACGCCGTAAGTCGAAGCAACGGCGTTGCAACCGCCTTCTATGGCTAGTTTGACGATATTTTCGCCGTCGAAGTAAATCGGATTTTTGGCGAAAGAGGCACCGGCAGAGTGCTCAATGCCTTGGTCAACTGGAAGAATTGAGAGATAGCCGCTACCAGCCAAGCGACCATGATTGAACAGGGTTTGCAGGCTCTGCAACACTCTAGGCGAGCGGTCGGAAATCTGGGCGACGCGATCTACGAAGTCACCACCGGGAAGATGCAAGTGCTCTTTGGCTATGGTTGTGCACTTGTGCTCAAGGTAGAATCCGGCTTGGCTGCCGAGAGCCTTTTCGATTTTGGAAAGTTCTGTCATTACTGGCATCTTTGAGACCATTGCCTCCCTTTAGTTAAGCTTGTATTTGAGAATGACTCTTTGACATCAGGTGGCAAAAGTTCCAGGGTACCAAAGTCTTTCAGGAATACTTTTGTCGGTCCGGACGCCGGTCTTATGGTGGCAATAATTTAGCAGGTCGGCTGCCTGTATTGGCTAATTACTCAGGAAAGCTCAACAATTGTGACTTGATCGGTCAATTTTGAGCGCTCAGCACTAACGTATTTGGAAAAGCCGTGTCGGCTTTCTCTATTCTTGCGGTTGGGAAAGCTCCAAAAGCACTCCGCCGGTAGCTTTGGGGTGGACAAAGGCAATCTGGGCTCCGCCAGCGCCTATGCGTGGTTCGTCATTGATCAGTCGCGTATTACTTTGCTTGAGAAGGTCGAGGTCGGCTTTGATATCTTTCACTCCGAGGCAGATATGATGCAGCCCGGGACCATTCTTTGCCAGAAATTTGCCCACGGGGGTCTCGGGCGAGAGGGGCTCCAATAGCTCAATATGTGTGTTGCCGGTGCAAAGCTTGGCGACTCTCACACCTTGTTCTTCTACAACTTCGATGTCAAGCAAAGTCAGTCCTAAGTTCTCTTTATAAAAGACCAGCGATTCTTCCAGGTTTTCAACAGCTATGGCTATGTGATCTAGCCTTTTGCCGTCTTTAGTCTCATTTTGCGTATGCATAGATAAATGACCTTTTGGCTTTGCCGAGTATGCTTGATTTGCCAAATATACTTGGTTTGCTTACTGCGCTTGACTCGCTGACTTTTCCTGACTAGCCGGCTCCTCCGCAAATTCTGACTTTTATGGGCCGAAACCGGAGTACTTCTCGAAAGTTTTGTTGACTTTATTAAATAAGCGCAGAGTCGAGAATTGGTCATACTCTTGCCAGGTTGACATTAGTCTTGTGGAGCGCTCGATCAAAGAGACTTGGTCGAATGGCGCCCAAACTTCGCCGCGCCACTTGGGATCGTAGTAAAAGCTTGAAATAGCATCAGTCAGGTTGATCGTGGTGTCTATGTTGAGCAAAAATGGTTGGCCGTCCGCGCGCACTGGAAAATAAATTTCTTCACTGGGAGGCGGAACTAGATTGTCTTCGGCCGGCTGAGGAGCGGCCGGTTCGGGCAAGGTTTCTTTCTTGCTTCCCCAGGCCAAAAGGGCGTTTTTGTCGGCAGCCACTGCGCTATTGACCGTCATAGTCAAGAGGGTGAGCAGGCTAAGGCCCAGTGAAATAGCTAGTGTATTGACTGTTTTCTGGCTTGCTCTCGTTTTCACTTTTGCTGTCCGACTTTAGCTTGTCTATCTTGGTTTTCGCCCTCAATTCGAGGCGGAGCGACAATTATATGCTGTTCTCTTCTATCTGGCAAAATGAGGCCCGGCTTGCGAGAACCGCTTGATTAGATAGGTCTTCTCCAAGAGCTTTTGCTCTGGGGCTTAAAATCTACTTAGCTTGCCGCTCTAAATTAAATGGAGTTGCTAAAAACATCTGCCCACCTTTAGTAAAATTGAGTCGATTAGCGCCTCCTGTTTTACTCAAAGGGCAAGAACGATGACCGAAACGAACGCAGCTGCTGACAGCCGGGTATTTGTGCAGGGATTGCAAGAAGCCGTCTCCAGACTACCGGGTATCACTTTTAGGGCTGGTCTCCTGCTTAGCTGCACCCTCCTTATTGGTGTCAGTGCCCCCGATCTTCAGTCTTCTTTCCGGCTACTGCCTGCCGCTCAGGCGCAGGCCGAGGGGTTGCCCATCAGAGATTTGACACTGGACGGCAATGGGCAGCTTGTGATTGTTTTTGGTACTGGTGGCGCCTTCCCTCCTTCTCCCAGCATTTCTGAGATGGCGCCTCCCAACAAGCGGCTGGTGATTGATTTTCATGATGCCGGTTTTGACGGTACTGTCCCCAGCAGCGATGTTCTCACCGGTCGTTTTGTCGGAGCGATTCCCTCGGTCAAAGGCTTCCGCTGTGCAGCGGTTAAAGGGGTAAAGGGCACTATCGCCAGACTTGTACTCGATCTTGACGATGCTTCCGATCTGAAAGCGAGAGTAGCAAAAGTGGAAGAGGGCGCTGTCACCATAGCTTTCACTGGTGGGCGCAGTGGAGCCCAAGCAGCCGCTGGCGCTGGTGGCGCCGGCGGTGCCACAACTACTGCTGCTACTACGTCGCAGTCCAGTGCTGACGCCTATGACGCATACTATAATCAATTTCGTCAACAGAAAGAAACAGAGAGCCCACTCACTAATGAGTGGACCTCCCGTCGGGGAAACCTTTCTGAAGTAGGCGGCAAGGTGGCTATTAAGCCTATCACCAACGTCTCTAATTGGATGGGTTCCTTTTGGAAGAAAGATAAGCCGGATGCTGCTGGTGAACCTCTAGATAAGAGCGTAGCCGAAAAGTCTGTAGCCGAAAAACCGGCAAAAGAAAAGGTTGGTTCTGCCGGTTTGCCTTTGCTTTCTAGCAAGGCAGCAGAAGCAGCAGCAGCTGATGCGGAAGTGAAAGAGGCTGACGGTGCTGCTAAGCCGGGTGGTGTCTCTGGTATGACCGAAGCCGCTGCCGGTAAGGCCAAGGCCGCCGCCGCCATGCTGACCAAGGGGATGAAAATTTGGAAGCGTAAGGGCGGAGAACAGTCTTCTATGCAAGCTCAAGGGCAAGCTCAAGGGCAAGCTCAAACCGAAACACAAAGCCAAACCCAAAGCCAAACCCAAAGCCAACCTCAGGAAATCGCGCAAAAGAGCTCTACTCAACCTGCTGCCAGTTTTTCCAATAGTGGTGCCGCGGCCTCGGCTCAGACTACTGCTGCCGAAGAAACTCAGCTTGCTGAAGAGCCGAGCAGCGCCAAGTCTGCCGAGTCTGATACCGGCAGTGGTGGCTGGGGCGAATGGGGCGCGCAAGGCGGTGCTGCTAAGGGGGCTGATACTGCCGGTGGTACTGTTGCATCTGTCGCTTCAGCGGCTGTCTCGAATCAAGCTGCCTCTGCGGCTCCAGCGGCTGCTTCATCTGAATCTTCTTCTTCTTCTTCTTTGGGGGGCGGTGAAGAAACAACGCCGCCCCAGCACAATTTGAAAAACAAGAGTAGCGAAACGGTTGAGAAAGCGGAGCCGGCAGAGGCGGTCGAGCCCGCCGAGGCGGTGCCTTCCACCGGTGATTCACCAAGGATTCAGGCTCGTAAGCTCTACAACAAGGCCCAGTTGCAGCATCTGTCGGGTAATCTCGACGGTGCTATCGCCGGCTATAAAGCGGCTGTTGCAGCCGATTCAGAGCTGGGACCTGCTTATTGCAATCTCGGCTTAGCTTATAACCAGATGCACAACTATCACGAGGCCTTGGAAGCTTTCCGTAAGGCGCTGGCTTGCAATGCCAGTGATGCAATAGCTTACAACGGCATTGGTGCGGCTTTGAAGGCGCAGAAAGACATCGCCGGTGCTGCTAAGAACTGGCAAACAGCGGTAAAGCTCAATCCTAAGCTCGGTGTTGCGCATTACAACCTAGGCACCGCTTATGAGCAGCAGGGTGAATTCGATAAAGCTCTTGCTTCTTATCAGGCTTCGGTCAAATGTGATTCACGCATGGGCGAGGCGCACTACCGCATTGGTTTGATCTTGCAAAAGCAGAAGCGTCTGACTGAGGCCCGTCACCATTTCGAGCTTGCCCTCAAGCTTTCTGGCAAGTCTGAGTATTCGGATGATGCCAGGCAAAGAATGGCTTTGCTTGAGAAAGCCGCCAAGTAAAATAAGAGCTGGTTTGTAGTCTGATGCCCGTTGCCTCTCATTGCGAGAGGTTGGTGCTAAGGGTTCTTTTCGCTTTGCTTGATTTTCTCCACCACCGAAGTGGTGCTTTTGGCGGGGACAAGCGAGAGCAGTCGTACTTCTCCGCCGAATGATTCGACCACGGGGGTTTCTGCTAACCTTTCCTTAGTGTAGTCGGCACCTTTGACGTGAATATTGGGGCGGGCTGCTTGGAGAAATTCCACCGGTGTGTCTTCGCCAAATATATAGACATAGTCAACGCTTCTTAAGTGGGTAAGCATCTCGGCTCGGTCTGCTTGATTGTTGATTGGTCGACTCTCGCCCTTCAGTCTTTTCACCGAGTCGTCGCTGTTCAGTCCAACCACTAGAACATCGCCGAGTTTACGTGCTTCTTCCAGTATGCGCGCGTGTCCCACGTGTAAGATGTCAAAGCAGCCATTAGTGGTGACAAGCTTCTTGCCTTCTTGTTTGAGCTGCTCTGATAGCTGCCTCAGTTCATGCAATGCCAGTACTTTGCTCATTTTTCTTCCCATTAGTTTTCGCTTCTTGCAAGAGTTTAGCAATTCAATAGCCTTTGCATCCAGCGGTAGCGCGAGCTCGGTTACTGAGTAATATATTAAATACTCATGATTAGTAAAAGAAGCTAAGTACAAGAAGCCTGTTCATGACGCTCTTTCTGTTTCGTTCTCTTGTTTCTATCTTGAGATTTATTCTACGGTGAAACTGTTGTTTATCTTCTCAATCTAACTGGGTCACTTTCCGAACAGGTACTGCTCCTCAGCTATTCTCGCACCGTCACTAGTCTCTTCCCGAGGCAAGTATGCGTTAACGGCTAGGCTGACCTCAACGAACGGCCTCTAACTTGTGAGACTGCCATGAACGAAACTGTCATCCCCATCACCGATGCTGCCGCTGCCGCCTCGGGTGGCTGCAGCACTTGCCAAGGCGAGTCCTGTGCCGGCGCCTGCGCTGGCTACCCCTATGTTTGTCTCGACATCCGCGCTCAGAAGCCGGCTTCGCTGCGCAGCTTGAGCCGTCGGCTCGGTGACTTCACCATCGAAACGCGGCGGATTCTCACCACCTTGCCCGGTGTCGAGGGTCCCTTCGCCGACGAAGACGACTACATGAAACGTGCTGTCGTCGAGGTGGAAACCGAAGTCCGGGTCTACAAGATTAAGGGTCATGTCGGCGAAATCATCGTGCCGACCGCCTATGCTCTCGACCCGGTCCGCGCCCTCCGCCAGCAAATCGAAGACCTGTCCTCCGACGCCGATGCTCAGCTGCGCACCAGTCTTCTGGCTCAGCTGGCAACGCATCCCTATGGCGACCGCTTCCTGCCGGAAGACATCGTCGCTCATCTGGATGAGTGCCCGGACGCTCGTTACTTCGGAACCATCTACATGCTCAACCAGAGCAATCACCTGGAGCTCTGGCTGCGGCTCACTTACGACCGCAACTTCGTTTCTTCCGCTTCGGTCAAGCCCAACGGCGACATCATGTTCTATCGCGGCAAGAAGGACATCTTCCTGCGCGACAACGTGTTTCACGAATGGAGCCATCGACTGGAGCAGAAGTTTCCGGAGCTGTCCAAGCGCTGGGCCGACACTCTGGAGCTGGAGAACGGCTGGGTGCCCCGCACCTATGCCTTCCGCAGCTACGAAGAGCATTTCGCCGTAATTGCCGAGCCGATCCTGGCTCTGGATTGCGGGCGCTTCCTGGAGGCGGCAAATAATGCCCCCCTGCGTGTGGTTGTCTGGTTGGCCGGTCTCAAGAAGGCTCTCGTCGAGTCTCTCGAGTCGCGCCCCAGCTGCTATCACGTGCTCTACTGCGAGCGGGCGCGCTATGGTCTGGAAGTGCTCAAGCCCAAGGCGCTGGAGTATCTCAAGGGCGCCAAATCCAGGGCGGAGCAGGAGGTGGAGTCGGCTCGCAAGGCTGTCGCTGAAAACCCCAGCGACAACCATCGCAACTGGCTGTCGCGTGCCGAAAAGCTCCTGCCCGAGGCTGAAGAGAAAGCGGCTCGCGTTGCTGCTTTCCTCAACACCTGGCTGGTCTGACTTCTCCAAAGTCTAACCGGCAACTTAGAAGAAGAGAGATGAAGTGGGAAGGCGCAAGCTTTCCTTCTTAGCTCTCTTTCTTCTTTCTTTTCGAAAAAGTACTAAGCAATATAATAAAACTAAGAGGAGATTGCCGACAAGTTCAAGCAGGACTCAATTGTCCTTTACTTGTCGGGAGATCTGGTTTTCTCGGTCTTTTGTTTTGCTTGTTAGTTTCTTCAGGTTTTAGCTTTTTTGTTTGTTTGCTTCTTTTTTGCATCTTATTTCTAAGCCCCATTTCATTCAGTCTTCTTTACTTGTTCTTGTTAAATGGCTCTATTGGTTCTATGCTTGCCGCCATGTATTTCCATTCTTTTAGCACTGCTATACCGAGAAACCGCAGGTCTCTGCCTGTGTCTATGGTCTTGGCTATGAGCATGTCTATGGAAATGAATATGCCCGGTTGGGCATAGACTAAGTTTTCGCGGCAGTACCGCCATCAAAATTACATAGCCTTTGATGCTTGCAGGGAAGCAGGACATTTGAGCAGCTTGATTTGTCAATCTGTTCTTTTGTTCTGCTTTCTTTTGGTATCGTATGTGGTATCAATATTAGCGCATCTGCGCTAGTTCGATTTGGGGCTTGCTTAGCCCGGCATGCGGGCTTTCATCGCTGCGTCAGGTTGGGTCGAGAGAAACTTAAACTGGGGCGGCTTAACTTTAATTGCGCTCTAGCTGATTGTGCCTTTATGGTGTCGGAAAACAAGCCATTTTCTAGATGCAGGAAGCAAACGCAAACTAACTAAAGAAAGCCAGACCAGCTGGGCAACGAGATTTCTAACCGCTTACTAGAGAGGTGCAGATGTATACGGCAAAAATGCGAATCATCGGTTTGAGAGAGCGTCCTTGGGTGCGAAAGTCTACCCAACACGCTCTGGGGCGTTTCTGTCTAGACGAAGAATCGGGAATCTATTTTGAAGAGAGCATGAATGCCGAGCACAAGGCCCTGATTTGTCAGGCCTTTGCTTGGGTGCCCGAGCCGCTGCTCGAGAACGCCCGTGCACTCGGCTTGACGATGACCAGTTGCCCAGGGCTTACGCCGGCGGGTAATAGTGCCACCACCTATGCCGATTTCACTAGCCGCAGCCAGAGCGGCATCTCGCCTCATATCGTTATGGGCGGACCTAGTCTAGAGCCCGACTTTGTCGTGCCTCATCTCGTTCATGAACTCTGTCATCTCTATTTCTCCAATCTGCCTTCTCATCTGAGGGGGCTTTGGATGGATTTGCTGGCCAGGCAAGAACGAGACGAGCAAGGTGTCGAGACTGGTGAAGTGACTAACTATGCCCAGAGCTTCAAGACTAGTTTCTTGTCCTGTCGTTTGGCTGAGAGGGCAAGCGATTACTGCCGCAGTGAAGCATCTCTTAAGTGTTATGCGGCAGAATCGTTTTGCGAGACCGTTGCTTGTCTGGTCTGTCCATGGTATTTGGACAAGACTTGCTCGGTCGACTTAGCCGAAAGACGCCTTGTCATCGCTCAGATGGGTCTTGCCTTGGCGCCAGCTCGCGCGAAGCTGGTTGCTTGATCTGAGGTGAATTTCGCACAGGGCGGGGGAGAGATCCCCCGTCTTTTTTTTGGATCGAGTTGACAAGATATGGCTGTATTGCTGCGATTTACCCATGAAGGCTGATGGCGCGGTTGACGCAATCAACGTAAAGGCTGACCGGGCAAAGGTTGATTGCCCATAAGGCAGAAGCAGTAAAAGTTTTTCCGGCACTAAAAATTTGGACTTTATCGTCCTATCGGTTGAGCGGCAATGGTTGCCAACACTGATGAAAGGATGATTCTGCTCTATTTGAGAGCGGCAAGGCATTGGTGCTGTTTCTTTCTGTAGCGGCGTTTGCTTAGGCTGGGGCTATCTTTCGTTCGATAAGTTTTCAGGACCTCAAGCACAAAACACCCAATAAAAAGGCGCAAAACAGTCATTGCCAGATTCCCGACGGGGAAGGTGTCTTGAGCCGATGGTCCATTTCTAGGAGAAGAACCATGTTATGTCCCCACTGTAATTCGCCTCGGCACATGCTTTGCGCCGAAGGTTTCCGTCACAAAGTGGCAGTCAACGTTAACTTCGCAATTTTTGGTGCCGATACCGGCGCTTCTAAGTTGCTCACCGCTCTGGCTTGCGGCGAAAGCAATAATCTGCTCGGTCCCGGCCGTACCGATGCACATGTCGGCGCCGGCGGCGTGATCAAGCCGGTCCGCAAAGATGAGAGCATTTTGGTGGTTTTGCCTGTTTATGCCGATCTCGGCTTGGCTGAATTTGGCAAGACACTCTTGCACTCTCTCTTGCCCAACTCTTTGATTGAGACCGCCGGTGGTGTCACTGCGCGCGGCGCCGATGGACTAGCCTTCCCCGGTACCTTTGGCTCGACCATGTCGGTGGCTCTTCCTGAGCAGAACGGTCAGCGTACCACCGCCTTGTTGATTGGGCTCGGCTCTCGCTCTGATTGCGAACGCAAGGGGCTTTGCGGTCTTTTGGGAACCTCGCTCGACAGCGCTCTGAGCGGGCTCTACAGCCATCTTGTCATTGCCCTGTCCGACTTCACCGATACTGCCGTTCACGGGCGTGAGATCGGTTCGGTGTCCCGCTGTCGCCTCTCGCTGGCCATAGTCGAAGACGATGCCCAGCTGGTGCTGAGCGAGATGTCTCTCTTGGTCAAGCCCAACCAGGTTGCCGCTTTGTGCGAAGGCATCGATGTGGCAGGACCGCTCTGCTCGCATTGCAATCATCCGCGCACCGGCACCATCAAGCTGAAACGTCCTGAACCGCAGCAAAACTGAGGAGGTCAAAATGAAACCTGTGATCAAAGTGATCGGGGGCATCAGCCCAAAGCATGAGCATGGCGTCGAGTATGACCATGCTGACTTGTTGATTCTGACAAAGGTTTATGGGCAAGACCTGGGCGGCGGTCCGCAGTCTTTCGATTTGCATCACGGCGGTGCCATCAGCAGGGCCATTGCCGAACAGGGCTTTCATGGCGCGGCCGGGGAGCATCTCATTCTCTCTTTTGCCGGGGAGGACGGAGTTCGGCGCCATGTGGCCGTGGTCGGTTTGGGAAAGCCTGAGGAAGTCGGCAAGCGGCGAGTTTGCGCACTCTTCAACTATGCCATCGACCTGGCCCGTCTGCCCGAGATACAGGCTAAGAGCCTGATTTTTCCCATCTTTCCCTATCGCAGCACCGGGGCTGTTTTGAACCTGCGCGGTACCGGCGCGATCTTGCGCTGCCTTGTTGATGAACGGGCTGAGCGCGGAACGCTCGGTGCCTTGCAGGAAATTCGCGTGCTTTGCGCTCCCCAGGCGCGTGCGCATATCGAGAGCGGCTTGGCTGTGGAGCATTCGCTTTGCAGTCAGTGCCGCATTCCTAAGCTGCGCCAGACTGGCTAACTGAGATTGGCTAACTGAGACTGGCTAACTGAGATTGGCTAAATTAGATTGGCTAACTGGCCCGAAAACCTAACTGACTGAAAAGAGAGGACAAGACCATGATCACCGACAAAATCGACCTGCAGCAGATTCGCAAGAGCGTTCTGCGTTCGCAATTGCTTGCCTTGGAGTCGCAGGCTCAGGCTATCTATTATCTGGGCACCGAGCATCGTGAGGGCATCGACCTCGGTCGTAATCCCGAAATCTACTTGGTGGTGCAGGATGTGAAGGACATTGCTCAGACTGCCAAGGCTACTGTGGACGAAGCGAAGAACCTGAGCGGCGAGGAGATTCTCTCTCGCCTGCAGGGACTGCAGACCGTCGCCCAGAGCGTGGTGGAGCGTGCCGAAGAGGCCTATCGGCACATGGCTGCCGATGCCGATCGGCGCTTGGAGGAACACTTGAAAGTGCCCGAGGCGCCCGAGGACAAGCATCATCTCAAGGCTCGCGCCTATATGTCCTGCCATTCGGCCGAGACCGATCAGCATCTCACCTTCAAGATCCAAGTGCGGGCAATCTGCGACTTGGCTTTGGAGCTGGCTTTCACTGCGGCGGCTGAAAGCGGTCACGACTATCCTCGCGATGCGAAGTACTGGGATTGATCAAGCGGCAGATAAGGGCTAAAGATCGCTAGCAATTGGTTACGGGGAGGGGCGGTTCGCCGCTCTTCCCCGTTTTCCATTTTTTTTTTTTTTTTTTTTTTTTTTTTTTTT
>Ga0102832_1000428_pt1 | contig 73176 bp, 64 predicted proteins | sample EBPBio282013_DNA_FD_88942 | JGI IMG/M metagenome (GOLD analysis project Ga0102832, IMG submission 88942) | Wastewater treatment Type I Accumulibacter community from EBPR Bioreactor in Madison, WI, USA - Reactor 2_5/28/2013_ DNA (Illumina Assembly) | ecosystem: Engineered > Bioreactor > EBPR >...
TTACGCTGATGGCTAGGAAGCATTCCGTTACTCGGCATTTTGCCGAGTAACTGGTTCGAGTCCCGTTACTCACCCCAAGGAAGGCCGAGAGCAGGCGAGCTCGTTCGCATGCCGAGGCCGACGCAGGGGCAGGAGGCGCGCAGCGCCGATACCCCAAGGAAGGCCGAGGGCAGGCGAGCTCGCTCGCATGCCGAGGCCGACGCAGGGGCAGCAGGTGCGCAGCGCGCCCACAGGAGCGGCAACCCTCCCGGGCGCGTCCCTATGACGACAGGTGCTCGTCCAGCCACTCGATGAGCGGACGGTAGGCGCGCCAGTCCTCGCGCACGTGCTCGGCCACGTCGTCCCCGCCCAGCCACGCGGGCTCGCCGTGCGGGATCGAGGCGAGCAGGGACCTGTGGCGCAGCAGTCCGATCCGGGGGTGGTCCGGGTCGACGCCGCGCGGCGCGGTCTTGAGGAGGTCGCCGTCGACCTGCGCCCCCCACGTCCCGAGCGCCTCCACGATGCCCACGAGGGCGTCCCCGGCGTCGTCGTCGAGCACGGCCTCCCGGTAGGCGGCTACCTGGGCCGGGGACGGCAGGTACCACCCGGCGCCCGTCATCAGGCCCTGGCTGCTCACCTGCACGTAGTAGCCGACACCCGGCGAGGTGCCCACGACCGCGCCCTGGTGCGTCTTGTAGGGCGACTTGTCGGCGGAGAACCGCACGTCGCGGTGCGGCCGGAACAGCTTGGCCTCCCCGAACTCCCCGGCGAGCGCCTCGCACACCGCCTGCACCGGGCCGCGCACCGACCGCTTCCAGCGGTCCTGGTTAGCGGCCCACCAGGACCGTTCGTTGTTCAGCTCGAGCTCTGCGAAGAACGCGACCGCGTCGCGCGGGATCCCCTGGGTCACGCCGCACACTGTGGCACCGCGCGACGGCGTCCGGAAGGGGTATCCGGACAGGGACGTCCGTGGCGACGGGCGGGCGCTACCGTGAATTCCTCCCGAGCAGAAAGCTGGCAGACCGTGGCCGAGACGATCCCCTGGCGTTCCTACGTCGCGCTGGGCGACTCCCTCACCGAGGGGCTGATGGACCTCGACACCGCGGGACGCCCGGTCGGCTGGGCCGACCGCCTCGCCCAGCACCTCGCCGACCGAGCCGGGGAGCCCCTCCGCTACGCCAACCTCGCGATCCGGGGACGCCTTCTGCGTCCGATCCTCGCCGAGCAGGTGGAGCCGGCCCTGGCGCTGGCGCCCGACCTGGTGTCGCTGTGGGGTGGCGGCAACGACATGCTGCGTCCCGATGCCGACCCCGACGCCATGGCGGCGGCGGTCGAGGACGCGGTGGTGCGGTTCCGCGCGGCAGGGACGGACGTGCTGCTGGGCCTGGGCGTCGACGCCCGGGACTCCCCCGTGATCAAGCTCACCCGCAACCGCACGGCGATCTACAACATCCACATCGTCGGGATCGCCCGGCGTCACGGCGCCCACGTGCTGGACGCGTGGAACATGCGGTCGCTGCGCGACTGGCGGATGTGGCACGAGGACCGGCTGCACCTGAACGCGCTGGGCCACGAGCGGACGGCGCAGGCCGCGCTGGTCGGCCTTGGCCTGGCCCCCGACCGTCCGGACTGGGACGAACCGCTGCCCGCGCTGCCGCCGATGAACCGTCGTGAGCGGCTGGACTGGAACGTGGTGTGGGCCCGCGAGCACCTGAGCCCCTGGATGATGCGCCGGGTGCGCCGGACGAGTTCTGGTGCCGGACGGAGCGCCAAGCAGGCGTCCTACCGGGACGTGGCGCCCTCCGCGGGCGCCTGAGACGGGGGTGGGGGTACTCACGGCCGTCCCCCTGCGACGACGTGAGCAACCCCACACCGGCGTCCGTTTGTTCACTCAACGGACGTTGAGTCATTTCTCGCGGGCCGCCTTCAGCCCTCGGCAAGCAACGCGTCGATCTGGTTGGTGGCCTGGGTGGCCCCCTCCTCCATGCCCATGTCGAGCACTTGCTGGAGGGCTTCCGCGGTGTCGTAGGTGGTGGTGAACACCGCCCTGGTGCCTGCCGGAAGAGGCTCGAACCGGAACTCCGACGACGACACGGGCAGGCCCGCGGTGGGCGTGAAGTCGGACTCGGCGAAGAAGTCCTCGAAGGTGAAGCCGTTCGGCTGGTCGACGGCGAGCACCCGCCAGCCGCCGTAGTACTTCTCCCCGTCGGGCCCGGTCATGTAGTAGTGGACGAGCCCACCCGGTGCGAGGTCGTGGTCGACCACCGTCGCCGGGTGCGAGGGCGGGCCCCACACCCGCTCCAGCTGGCGCGGGTCGGCGTACACCTGCCACACGCGCTCCACCGGCGCGGCGAACTCGGCGGTGATGACGATGGAGCGGGCCTCGAGGTCCTTGGTGATATCGGTGACGGGCATGGTCAGTCTCCTTGGATGAGTTGGTCGATCCGGTCGATGCGGCCCCGCCAGACGTCCTCGAGCTCTGTGAGCATCGAGGCGACCGAGCGGACCCCGTCCACGTCGCCGCTGGCCAGCTGCTCCCTGCCGCTGCGCCGCTTGGTGAGCAGGCCGGCCCGTTCGAGCACCGCGACGTGCTTCTGCACCGCGGCGAAGCTCATGTCGTACGACGCCGCGAGCGCGGTGACCGAGTGTTCCCCGGCCAGCACCCGGCGCAGGATGTCCCGCCGGGTCCGGTCGGCCAGTGCGTGGAAGAACGCGTCCGCCCTGTCCTCGTCCTGGTCGATCACCCCACCAACATACAACCGTTTGGTTGTAGGTTGTCAAGACCCCCTCCTGCCCACCGGACGCGGCGATCGGCGCACCGGTGCGGGGAGTTGGCAGAATGGGCGCCATGCCGTCCGTCCTCAGCACCCCCGCGGTGCCCGCGTCCCTGTCGCGACCCGAGCGGTTGCGACTGTGGGCGGCCATCCGGATCGGCAACGCCGCCGCGCTCGCCTCGCGCATCGCGGGCCGGGGCTCGGGGGCGTCCATCCGTGGCCAGGTGCTCACGCGGCTCGCCCCGGACGCCTTCGCCCAGCTGCTCCAGGGACGCCGGGTGATCGCGGTCTCGGGCACCAACGGCAAGACGACGACCACCCATCTGCTCGCCGCCGCCGTCCGCGCCGGCCTGGGCGACGCGGCGGGGCGGCTGGTCACCAACGCCGACGGCGCAAACCTGCACTACGGCATCGCCTCCGCCCTCAGCGAGAAGCCGGCCGCCGACATCGCCGTGCTCGAGACGGACGAGCGGGTCGTGTCGGACATGATCGCCTTCGCCGACCCCGAACTGCTGGTGCTGCTGAACTTCAGCCGCGACCAGCTCGACCGCCACCACGAGATCAAGGCACTGGGACGCTCCTGGCGGCTCGCCCTCGAGGCCGCGGGAACGAGCGGCCCGGTGATCGTCGCCAACGCCTGCGACCCGCTGGTCGTGTGGGCGGCACAGACCGCCGCACGGGTGGTCTGGGTCGAGACCGCCACCACCTGGAACGCTGACGGCGCCCTGTGCCCGGCGTGCGGCACGATCCTGCGCCGCAGCGCGCGGGACGGCCGCGACCGCTGGGACTGCCCCGGCTGCAGCCTGGCCCAGCCCGAGGCCGGCTACCGCGTGGACGGCGACCGGATCGTGCTCCCCGGCGGCCGGATGGTGCGCCCCGACCTCCACGTGCCGGGCTCCTTCAACGTGTCCAACGCGGCGTGCGCCCTGGCGGCGGCGGTCGAGTTCGGTGTCCCCGTGGCCGGGGCCCTCGCCGGCATGCACACCGTCACCGCACCCGCCGGCCGGTTCGCCACCGCGGCCTTCGGCAGCACCCGGGCTCGCCTGCTGCTGGCCAAGAACCCCGCGGGCTGGGCCGAGGCGCTGCCCCTGGCCACCTCGGACCCGGTGATCCTCGCGATCGACTCGGTGGCCGCCGACGGCAAGGACGTCTCCTGGCTGTGGGACGTCGAGTACGAGCAACTGGCCGGACGCACCGTGGTGTGCACCGGCCCCCGAGCCCAGGACCTCGCCGTCCGCCTCACTTACGCCGGCGTGGACCACGAGGTCGAGCCGGACCTGAGAGCGGCCCTCGGCGAGCGCGGCGGCCCCGTCGACGTGATCGCCACCTACACCCCGTTCCAGCGACTCCTGAAGATGGCGGGCCTGCGATGAGTGAACCGGTGGACATCGTCCTGGTGTACCAGTCGCTGCTGGGCATCTACGGCGACCGCGGCAACGCGATGGTCCTGCGCAGCCGCCTGGCCTGGCGGGGCATCGAGGCGCGGCTGATCGAGGTGGAGCCGGGCACGCCCGTGCCCGCCGGCGGGGCGGTGTACCTGCTCGGGGGCGGTGAGGACGCGGCCCAGGTCTCCGCGGTACGCGCCCTGACCGCAGACGGGAACCTGTACCGTGCGCTGGACGCCGGCGCGGTGCTGTTCGCCGTGTGCGCGGGCTACCAGATCGCCGGGAAGACCTTCACCGTCGGCGAGCGCGACGAGGTCATCGAGGGGCTCGGGCTGCTCGACGTGAACACCCGGCGCGGCACGGAGCGGGCGGTCGGCGAGGTGCTCAGCAGCTGGACGAAGCCGGACGGCACCCAGAGCCTGATCACCGGGTTCGAGAACCACGGCGGCTTCACCTACCTGGGCCCGGACGCGCGTCCGCTGGCCCGCGTGGAGATCGGGATCGGCAACGCCGGGGACGGCACCGACGGGGCCGTGCAGGGCAACGTGCTCGGCATCTACCCGCACGGTCCGATCCTCGCCCGCAACCCCGAGCTCGCCGACCACCTGCTCGAGCGCGCCCTCGGGCACCCGCTCGACCCACTGCCCAGCGAGGAGCTGGACGAGCTGCGTCGCCAGCGCATCGCCGCCGTCCGGAAGGCCGGGCTGCGCCGCTGACCGCCGCGCCGACGCCCCGCCGGCACGGAACGGCGTCCCTCAGGCGGTGAGGCCGTGGAAGAACACGTCGAGGAGGTCGTCGACGGCTCCCCCGCCCGAGGCCGCGGCACCGGGTGGCGCGAAGAACGGGTAGAGCATGCCCAGCAGCACCCACACCACCACGCCGGGGTCGAGCGCCTTGAACTCCCCGGACGCGGATGCGTCGGCGACCACGGCACGCAGCGGCGCGAGGAAGCGCTCGTGGTAGGCGGCCCCGAACGACGCCCGCGCCCCGGGGAGCAGCTGCCCGAGGTCGTGCATGGCGAGCCGCATGATCGCCCGTTTCTGTGCGGGCAGGGCGAAGAGGCCTTCGACGAGCCACCGCAGCCGCTGCTCGCCCACGCCGTGGGCCGCGCTGGCCTCCACCACGTCCGCGATCTCGGCGAGGTAGCCGGTGACGACGGCCTCGAGCACCTCCGCCTTTCCCGCGAAGTGGTAGTAGAGCGCTGCCTTGGTGATGCCGCAGGCCTCGGCGATCTCCCGCATCGCGACGCCTTCGTAGCCGCGCTCGACGAACATCCCGGTGGCGGTCTCCAGGATGCGGTCACGCATGGGCGGCGTCCGTCCGCTCGCCCCGGCCCCCGGCCGCGGCGGGTGCCGCTTCCGCGGCCCGCGGCTTGAGCAGCAGGGCGACCAGCAGCAGCACCACCCCGACCGCGCCGATCAGGGCGAACGCGCCGTTGTAGCCGGCTGCCGCACCACCGGCGGAGGCGGCCACCGCCCCGACGACCGCGCTGCCCACGAGCTGGCCGATGCTGGTGAAGGTGTTCACCAGTCCCTGGGCGGCCGACCGGTCGGCCGGCGTGGTCTCGTTCAGCGTGACGTAGCGCACCGGTGCCCCGAGCAGCGCAGAGAGGCCGAAGCCGATGAGCAGGCCCGAGACGATGAACATCACCAGCGACGACGACGTCTGGCTGAGCAGGAACATGCCGGCGGTCATCACCGCCACCCCGGCGAGGATGACCACCCGGGAGCCCAGCCGGTCGAGCAGGCGTCCCGCCAGCGGGGAGCCGACGCTCATCGCCAGCACCACCGGCATCAGCAGGTAGCTCGCGACGTGGGCCTGGACGCCCAGTGCGGCGACCGCCAGGGACGGCAGGAAGACCAGGCTGGCCTCGCCGAGGCCGGCCCCCGCGGTCAGCGCGTAGCCGACCGAGAGCTGACGGCGGCGGAACAGCCGGGTCGGGAAGACCGGATTCGCGGCCGTCCGCTCGACGGCGACCAGGACCACCCAGGCCACGACCGAGGCCAGCAGCCAGGGCCACACGCCCGTCCCGGCGAGGCTCTGCCAGAAGTCCGCGGTGTCGATCGCGCCGAGCCCGTAGGCCAGCGTCCCCAGCGCGACCGCGAGGGCGGCCATACCCGCCCAGTCGAAGCCACCGGAGGTCGCCACGCGCTCGTGCGGGAGCAGCCGCCAGGCGAGCGCGATCACCACCAGCGCGATCGGCAGGTTGATGCCGAACAGCCACTGCCAGCCCAGGCCCAGCAGCAGCCCGCCGAGGATCGGGCCCACCAGGAACGCCAGCCCGAAGACGGCGCCGATCAGGCCGAGGGCGCCGCCCCGCTTCTCGGCAGGGAAGGTGTCGCCGATCACCGCGCTCGCCACGGGGAAGATGCCACCGGCGCCCAGGCCCTGGACGATCCGCCCGGCCAGCAGCACGCCGAAGAGCCCTGATCCGTGCGAGAACACCACGATCAGCGAGCCCACGGCGAACAGCGCCACGTCCAGCACGTAGATCGCCCGGCGCCCGAAGAAGTCGCTGAGCTTGGCCATCAGCGGGGTGCCGACGAGGTTGGCCAGCACGTAGCTGCTGAAGATCCAGGACACCGCACGGGAGTCCAGGCCGAACTCCGCCTGGATCGCCGGCAGGGCCGGCCCCACGATCGCGATGTCGAGGGCGCCCATCAGCACCCCGACGAAGAGCACCGCGAGCACGCGGTTGCGTTGGCTGTCGTTCATCCACGTGTCCTTACTTACCGGTCGGTAAGGAGTGTAACCGCCCCGGAAAGGTGCGTATTCCACCGGGCGCCCGCCCGGCGCACGATCGCGGGGGAGGAAGGAGACCGGATGCGCATCGCAGTACTCGGCACCGGCGTCGTCGGGCGGACGCTCGCCGCGGCCCTGGTGACCCACGGCCACGAGGTGACGGTGGGGACGCGCGACCCGGTGGCATCGCTGGCCCGCGACGGTGCCGACGGGTTCGGCACCTGGGCGGCTGCACACCCCACGATCGAGGTGGGCTCGTTCGCCGATGCGGCGACCGGTGCCGAGCTGGTCGTCAACGCGCTGGCAGGCACCGCGTCCGTGGCCGGCGTGACCGCGGCCGGCATCGCGGACGGGACCGTCCTGCTGGACGTGGCGAACCCGCTGGACGCCTCCCACGGTTTCCCCCCGAGCCTGTTCGTGGCGAACACCGACTCCCTCGCCGAGCAGCTCCAGCGCGCCCAGCCCGGACTGCGGGTGGTGAAGAGCCTGAACACGATGACCGCCCGGCTGATGGTGTCTCCGCTGGAGCTGCCCGGGTTCACCACCTTCGTCTCCGGCGACGACGCGGACAGCAAGGCCGTCGTGACGAGGCTGCTCACCGAACTCGGGCACACCGACGTGATCGACCTCGGGCCCCTCGAGACGGCCCGGGGGGCGGAGGCGCTGATGCTGGTCTGGCTCCGGCTGTGGGGCGTCGTCGGCTCCCCGATGTTCGGCTACCGGATCGTCCGCTGACTCACAGCAGCGAGAAACCGTCGGCCAACCCGCGCCGGCCGGTGAGGGCGAGCATCAGCGCCCCGGCCCGGCCCTGGGCCACCGCGAGCTCGTTCAGCAGCGCGAGCGTGAGCGCCGCGGGACGCCCGGGAGGGTCGAGCGGGCGCCCGAGGGCTGCGGCGAGGTCGGCCGTGTGCACGGTGAGTTCGAGGACGCGGGTCGGCAGGTAGTCGGCGAGCCGCATGCCGCCGGCGATGGTGGTCACCAGTTCCTCGCCGGTGCACGCCTCGACGAGCGGCAGCACCCGCTCGGCGATCGTCGCCACCGCCGACACCGGGTCGTCGCCGAGCGCCGCGCCGGCGTCGCGTCCCCGCTGCGCCACCTCCGGGCCGGCCGCGATCGCGCGCGTCACCTGGTAGTAGGCCGCGGCGGAGCCGACCTCGACGGCGCCGGCCGGGCGCGCGAGGTAGGCCTCCACCGTGAGCAGCGAGCGGCTCGTGTGGCCCACCAGGGCGCGGACGTCCCACTCCCCCAGCCCCGGCTCGGACCAGCGGTCACCGACCTCGCCGAGAACGACGCGGAACCACGCCGTGGCGTCAGCGAACGCCCGGCGCGACCCGGCCCAGTCGCCGGTCACGCTCAGCCGAGGAGCCGGGCCTTCGCCGCGGCGAACTCGGCGTCGCTGAGGAGCCCCGCCTCCTTCATCGAGGCGAGCTGCTGCAGCTGCGACATCAGGTCGCCGGCGGGCGCCGCGGAGGGAGCGGGAGCGGGAGCAGGTGCTGCCGGGGGCGCGGGCGGTGCCTGGAGCTGCGAGACCTGGTTGCGCAGGTCGGCCAGCTCGGCCTGGGTGGCCTGCGCCGCGGCCTGCTCGGAGGCGGCAGCCTGCGCCTTCGCCGCCTGCGACTGCGCGACCGACCCGGCCGCCGCCTGGGCGGTTCCGGCGATCACGGCGGTCCGTGCCATGGTGCCCAGCAGGCTGGGACGTCCGACCCTGCGTCTCATCGGTTCTCCTCCTCGTCGGGAACGGTGTCCGCGATCTCCTGGACGACGACGTCGGCCACCGCCACCTCGCCGAGGACAGCCCCACCGGCGCCGCGCACGGCCGCGAGCAGGGGACGCACCCAGGTGTTCTCGAACGCCAGCACGAGGCCGGCGCGGCCGGCGGGCAGGTCGGCGGTCAGCAGGTCCACGTCCTCCGCGGCGACCAGCCCCTCGACGTGGTCGATCGAGCCGGCCAGGTCGTCCCAGCTCGGCTCGTCCGCGAGCTCGGCCAGCGTGAGCGCGCCATCGGCGTCGCGGCGCGCGAGCACGGCGTCGACGATCCTCACCGTGCCTGCCGCGACCAGCGACTGCACCTCGGTGAGCACCTCCCCCGCGAGCCCGTCACCGGGCAGCGAGAACACCACGATTTCGATCGGTCCCAGCGGCATTGCCACGTCCTCTCCTAGCCTCGAGCGAACACTACCTCCTCACTCGGACAGGATGACCAGAAGGGTGCGCGGCCCGTGGACGCCCTCGACGCGGCTCAGCTCGATGTCGGAGGTCGCGGAGGGACCACTGATCCAGGTGAGGGGCGCGCCGTCGGTCACCGCGGGGGCCAGCCGGGCGACCGCCTCGGCGACGTCGGAGACCACCTGGTCGGCGCGGACCACCACGAGGTGGGTGTCCGGCACGAGCGTCAGGGCGCGGCGGCCCTGGTCCGCAGCGTGGTCGAGGACGATCGTCCCGGTCTCGGCGATGCCGACCGCCGAAGCGGTCACGACGGCGTCGATCCGGTCGAGCTCTGCCCGCGACAGCTGCGGCTCGTCGTCGAGCACCGACACGCCGGACGCGGCGATCGCCGCACGCCAGGCGTCGTCCAGGCCGGACGGGAGCACCGCGGTGGCCACGCCGGCCCCGGCGAGCAGCTCGGCGATCCGGGCGGGGACGTCCCCGGCCGGCGCCCGCACGACCGTGGCCTTGTAGTCCTCTGTCGTCTCGACGAAGCGCGCGAGCACGTCGGCCATGGCGGTGGCACGCCCGTACTCCCACGCGACCGGGACGTCGGCGACCGGGTCGAGCTCGGTCACGTCGGCGAGGGCCGTGCGGACACGCCCCAGGATCTCCTCACGCGCGTTCATCGCCCCTCCTCCCGGTTCTTGCGCCACCAGGACCGGAACGACTCCGGGGGTGGCATCGGCAGGTCTCTGGCCCGGGTCCACGGCGAGGCCGGCCAGGGCATCGGGCCGAGGTGGGTGGTGTGCGGCAGCACCCGCGCGGCGAGGCCGGCCGCGCGCTGGGCGAGCTCGAAGTGCCGCCGGTCGGACAGCACCCACCCGGCCAGCGCCATCGCGGTCGGCTCGACCCTGGGCGTCCCCTTCTTGTGGTCGGCGACCTCCTTGCGCAGGTGCACGAGCATGTCCGGGATGGGGATCCGCACCGGGCAGACGTCGAAGCACGCCCCGCACAGGGTGGACGCGTACGGCAGCGACTGGTCGATCTCGTGGCTGATCCCGCGCAGCTGGGGGTTCAGCACCGCGCCGATCGGGCCCGGGTACACCGAGCCGTAGGCGTGGCCGCCGACGCGCTCGTACACCGGGCAGATGTTCAGGCAGGCCGAGCACCGGATGCACCGCAGCGCGGGGCGTCCCAGCGGGTCGGCCAGCGCGTTCGTCCGGCCGTTGTCGACCAGCACCACGTGCACCTCCTGCGGGCCGTCGCCGGGGGTGACGCCGGTCCACATCGAGGTGTACGGGTTCATCCGCTCGCCGGTGGACGAGCGGGGCAGCAGTCGCAGGTACACCTCGAGGTCGGCCGTCGTGGGCAGCACCTTCTCGATGCCGACCACCGAGATCAGGGTCTCGGGCAGCGTCAGGCACATCCGCCCGTTGCCCTCGGACTCGACGACCACCAGCGTCCCGGTCTCCGCGATCGCGAAGTTCGCCCCGGACACCGCGACCCTCGCGCGCAGGAACTTCTCCCGCAGGTGACGGCGGGCGGCCCCGGCCAGCTCGGCCGGGTCGTCGGTGATGTCCTCCGGCGCTGCGGTGCCGTAGCGCTTCATCTCCCTGAGGAAGATCTCGCGCACCTCGGAGCGGTTGCGGTGGATCGCGGGCACGAGGATGTGGCTGGGCCGGTCGTGGCCGAGCTGGACGATCAGCTCTGCGAGGTCGGTCTCCCAGGCGGCGATGCCGGCCTCCTCGAGCGCCTCGTTCAGTTCGATCTCCTGCGTGGCCATCGACTTGACCTTGACCACCTCGTCGACGCCCTTCGCCTGCACGAGGCCGACGACGATCCGGTTGGCCTCCGCGGCGTCGCGGGCCCAGTGCACGGTGGCGCCGGCCCGCACCAGCGACTCCTCCAGCTGCACGAGGTAGGTGTCGAGGTGCCGCAGCGTGCGGTTCTTGATGGCCTCCCCTGCCCGGCGCAGCTCCTCCCACTCGGGCACCTCGGAGACCCTCGCGACCCGCTTCGCGCGGATCGTGCCGGTGGCGTGGCGCAGGTTCTTGCGCAACTGCTCGTTGGCCAGGGCCGGCTTCGCGTTCTTCTGGAACTTCGGCATGCCCAGGTAGGTCCCGGCCGGCGGGGCCGGCGTCCGGCGCTGCGCGTCCGCGGTCATCGCTCGCCTCCTTCGGTGCGGGCCAGGATCTCGGCGAGGTGGATCGGCTTCACCCCGGAGTTCTGGCGGTGCAGGATGCCGCCGATGTTCATCAGGCAGGCGTTGTCGCCGGTGACGAGGTATTCCGCACCGGTCGCCATCACGTGGCGCGCCTTGTCCGCGGCCATGGCCACCGACACGTCGGGGTTCTTCACCGAGAACGTGCCCCCGAAGCCGCAGCACTGGTCGGCGTCCGGCAGGGCCACGAGGTCGATGCCCTTCACCTTGCTGAGCAACTGGTAGGGACGGTCCCCGACCTTCGCCACCCGCACCGAGTGGCAGGTGGGGTGGTAGGTGACCCGGTGGGGGAAGTACGCACCGACATCGGTGATGCCCAGGACGTCCACCAGGAACTCACTCAGGTCGTAGGTGCGCGCGACGACGCGGTCGACCTCGGCGGCGAGCCCGGCGTCCTTGGCGTGGTCGGCCAGCATCGGGTGCTGGTGCCGCACGGCCCCGACGCACGAGCCGGACGGGCCGACGACGTACTCGTAGCCGGAGAAGGCCTTCACGTAGTTGCGGACGTTCGGCACGGCCGCGTCGAAGTAGCCGGTGTTGGTGAACATCTGGCCGCAGCAGGTCTGCTCCATGGGGAACTCGACCCGGCATCCCAGGCGCTCCAGCAGTTCCACCACCGCCCTGGGCGTACCGGGGAACATCACGTCGTTGATGCAGGTCGCGAACAGTGCGACCGTGAGCCCGTCTGTGCGGATCGTCATCGGCTCCTCCTTGACCCTCATTGGTCAGACCATTTGGAGTGTGCCCTCTGGGGGGCTTGTCGTCAAGTGCTGCCCGCGCGTCCGCCACAATGTGGTGCGTGACACCAGCGGAGCGCTCCGGCCTGCACGCCTACGAGGTCGTGCTCAAGCACATCGAGGCGGGAATCCTCGCCGGCACCCACCGGCCCGGGGACCAGCTGCCCCCGGAGCGGGACCTCGCCGTCCAGCTGGCCGTCAGCCGTTCGGCCGTCCGGGAAGCCATGCGCGTCCTCCAGACCCAGGGCCTGATCACCTCCAGCACCGGCCCGGGCCGGGGCACCCGGATCGCTCCGGCGCGCGGCGACGCGCTCGCCAGGATCTTCCAGCTGCACCTGGCCCTCTCCGACGCCGGCACCGACGACCTGACAGAGACCCGCGTCGCGCTGGAGCGGTCCTCCGCCGCGCTGGCCGCCCGCAGGACCAACGCCCGCTCGCTGCGCAAGCTGCGCGCTCTGGTCGCGGGGATGGAGGAGGTCGAGCCGGTGGACGAGTTCAACGACCTCGACACCGCGTTCCACGTCCAGATCGCGCGGACGGGCCAGAGCGAGCTGATCGCCGACCTCACCGTCGCGATCCGGCAGGCGGTCCGCGAGGCCATCCGCACCGCGTCCGCGTCGTTGCCCGACTGGCCGCAGCACCGGGCCGAGCTGCTGCACGAGCACCAGCAGATCCTCTCCGCGATCGAGGCCGGCGACTCCGCCGCCGCGGCGAACCTCGTCGAGCAGCACATCCGGCGCGCCTACTCCACCCTCGGCATCGCCGGCCCGGCGGAAGCCCGCGACCAGGACTGAGCCGCGCGGACCGGCGGCGCGCCTACACGCGCCGCGGCTCGCCGAGGTCGTGGTCGAGCGGGTCGGGCCGGACCGGAAGGGCTCCCGGCTGGTTGGCGGCGGCGGAGTCCGCAGCCGCTGCCCCGCCATCCCCGGCACCGGGTGTGGCGCGCACGCCCTCCTCCTCCGACGCCGACGAGCCGAGGAAGGGCCCGGGCACCGGCCCCTGGGCGGGTGCGTCACCGGTGCCGTGGTCGTCGTTGTGGTGACTCATGCTTCCTCCCTGGTCGCGGTCAGCGGTGCAGTACCCCGGCGTGGCGCGGCGCAATCCCTCCGGGGACGCGGCCGCGGCGGGCCGGATCAGGCCTTGACCGACAGGGTGACGGCCTTCCTTGCGCCGGTCAGCTGGTCACTTCCAAGGTACTTCACCACGAAGGCGTGGCGACCGGGCTTGGCGATCTTCGGATAGGTGAAGCGCACCGGGCTCGCGTCGCCGTCCAGCGTGATCGACCTCAGGAGCTTGCCGTCGAGGTAGTACCGCACCGTGCCGGTGGGCACGAGGCCGTTGGGGGCGGTGACGGTCGCCTTCACGGTGACCTTCGTGCGCGACCGGGTGATCTTCTTCGTCGAGAACGACCAGGACAGCGAACCGGTCGCCTTCACCACCGTGTAGGGGATGGTCGCGGCCTTCGTCACTCCGCCCTCGCTGTACGCGGCCCTCACCTCGGAGGTTCCGACAGTGCCGGAGTCGAAACCGCTCAGCGTCGCGCCGGAGGTCACCACCCGGGCGTAGGCGCCCTTGTCGTAGACGGCCTTGACGACCATTCCGGAGGTACTGAAGCGCTCCCCGACCGTGTAGGTCACCTTCTTCGGCGCCGTCAGCGCGATCGAGGTGAGCACCGGGTCGGACGGCGGCTTGGCGAGCACCGCCTTGTACGGCGCCGCGATCTTGAGCACGCTCGCCACGTTGCTGGCGGTGTAGGCCACCGACGAGGCGGACAGCGGCACGCGTCCGGCCGTCTTCATGTCGAGGTAGGCGACATTGGCGAGCTGGCGGATCGTCCACGGCTGGCCCGACACCTCCTGGACGCGGACGGTCGCTGCGCGGAACAGGATGCTCGCCCGCCGCAGGTGCGAGGAGTCGGAGATCAGGCTGTAGCTGGTCGCAGGGGACGCCGCGAGGATGGCCATCGAGTTGGTGGCGTTGCCGACCGTGCTCGCGGCCTTCTTCTCCACGATGATGCGGCTCTTCGCCACCCCTCGGGCCAGCAACCACTTCTGCATGACCTCACCCTCGGTGTGCCCGTTGCGGGCGGCCCCACCGGTCACCAGGACCTTCGAGGACGGGTATTTCGACAGCGCCTTGAGAGCCAGCTTCATGCGACGCTCGAGCTTTGTCGTCATCTTTCCGGATTTGCTCAGGGCGGAACCGAGTACGACGAACACGTGCCCCTTCGAGGGCAGCCCTTTCGGCACCGAGGAGTTCATCGCCATCGATTTGTTGATGGTCTCCCACGAATTCAGGAAATCCGTCCACAGCGTGGCCTGCCAGGGCGACTTCAGGGCGAGCGAGCCGAGCACGACCTCGCGCTGGGCGGCGTCCCCGGTGCGCAGGAAGTAGATGGCCTGACCCTTCAGGATGTCCGCCGATACCGAACTGGCAGCGCGTGACGGAGTGGCCGGCACCAGGAGCCCGGCGGCGGCGACAACCCCGGCGAGCAGCGCGACGAGGGCCCGGCGAATACCGCGAGAATGCATTCGACGACACCTCACCTTTCGTATCCGGGCACGCCGAATACACCGGCGCGCGGTGGGGGGCGCAGAGATTCCCTGACTCGGGATCCCACGCCATGGCGACCATCTGCGATAGAGGTCGATTCAGGAAGTCTGGCATCGCCGGCGGGGCCGGCGTGGCTTTACTTGAGGGTTTGGTCGGGGCTGGTTGAGGGTTTGCGTCCGGCGAGGGTCAGGTCGAAACCCCGCAGAAAGTAGCCGGCGATCAGGTCGTCCCAGCCCAGCTCCGGCTCGGCGTCCACGGTGACGTCGAGGGCCAGCAGGCGCCGCAGCAGCACGTCGGACTCCAGGATCGCCAGCGGCTGGCCCGGGCACTTGTGCGCGCCGTCGCCGAAGCTGAGCACCGCCTGGTTCACCCCCGCGGGCAGCGACCGCCCCGGGCACAGCTCGAGCGGGCTGTCCCCCACCACCTCCGGGTCGGCGTTGGCCGGACGGATGCACAGGTCGACCAGGTCGCCCGGGTCCAGCGTCCACGACTGCGCGCCCTCGCTGATCGTCACCGGCTGCTGCACCCGCCGGTACAGGTGGCCCACCACGGGCTCGAGCCGGATGATCTCGTTCAGGATCGCGAACCGCTCCTGCTCCCCTGCCACGAGGTAGCGCTCCCGCAGCGCGTCGTGGCGCAGCAAATGCCAGGCGGCCATGCAGATGAACTCCCGCGTCGTCACCATGCCCGCGGTGCCGTAGGTGACGCACTCCACGAGGATCTCGATGTCGGAGTAGCCCTCGTCGATCAGGTGGCTGACCACGTCGGCACGGCGCGCGCGGCGCCGGGCGCGGATGGCCGGACGGACGTCCGCGAGGTGGAAGCGGATGATCGGCAGCAGCCCGTTGGCTGCGGCCCGCGCCCACTGCGCCGGGGTGCGGCCCAGGTCGGGCCGGGTGATGTCGAACGGCGGCTGGTTGAAGAACGTCACGAGGCGCCGGGCCATCTTCGGCACCGGGGAGTCGGTGAGGCCCACCACCTCAGCGGTCACCTCGACGCTGTACAGCAGGGCGAGGTCGTCGAGCCGGCACCGACCGGCGGCGAGCGCCTCGGCCAGCAGCCTGTCGGCACACGCCTCCATCGAGCCGGTGTAGCGCTCCGCCACCACGCGGGGGGCGAAGAAGCGGCCCACCTTCCCGCGCTGCTCGTCGTGCTGGGGGCCGTCGGAGATGAGGATCGGGTGGTGTGTGAGGCGTCCCTTGGGGATCCACTCAGCGGTGAAGCCGGCCTGGGTGGTCTCCGAGCGTGCGCGCAGCACCTGGCGGGCGGCGCCGACCGACCGGATGCGCCACACCCCCGGCCGCTCCGTGCCCAGCCGCTCCACCCTCGGACCGTCGGGTTCCCCGGGCCTCACCGCCCATCGCCGGCCCGGCTCCTCCACCATCGGTCCTCCCCTGTGCTGGCTGTAACGAAAGGCTAGCGGCGGCGTCCACGCCGGCCGGGCGTCCGAGCCCTTGTCTGCGCGCGACGGCCCGGCATCATGGGCGCATGCGCATCGTTGTGGTGGGAGCGAGTTCCGGCACCGGCCGGCTGGTGGTCGAGCAGGGCGTCGCCCGGGGGCACGACATGGTGGCGGTGTCCCGGCGGGGCACGACTGTTGCGGGGGCGGTCGACGTGCGCGGCGACGCGACGGCGCCCGGCGTGCTGTCGGCGGCCCTCGCCGACGGCGCGGACGCCGTGGTGCTGGCGATCGGCGGCGCGCGGGGTACCGACCGCAACCGCTCCACCGTGACCGCCGCCGTGCTGGAGGCGCTCCCGTCCGGCTGGGCGGGACGCGTGGTCGTGCACTCGTCGCTGGGCGCAGGGGACTCCAAGAACTACCTGCCGCGCGCGATGCAGCTCTTCACGTCACTGGTCCTGCGCGCCGCCCTGGAGGACCACACCGAGCAGGAGCGCCTGGTGCGTGAGTCGGGGTTCGCCTGGACGATCGTCCGTCCCGGCGGGCTCACCGACAAGCCGGCGAGCGGGCACATCGCCGCCCTGGAGGAGCCCGGACCGTTCGCCGGCGTCATCGCGCGGGCCGACGTCGCCGCGTTCATCCTCGACTGTGTGGAGGACGCCGCGACCACCGGTCGGACCTTCGCCCTCGGGACGCCCGCCTGAGCGGCGCCCGTCACTGGAGCAGCGAGAGGGCCATCGCGAGGGCGAAGCCGAGCACCGTGGCCAGGCCGGCCCGGCCGGGGGCCTTTTGCTCGGCCTCGGGAATCATCGAGTCGGTGAGCATCACCAGCAGCGCCCCCGCGGCGAAGCCGTTCACACCGGTCGCCACCTCCTCCGGCAGCACCTCGGCCAGGGCGTAGCCGGCCAGCGTGGCGAGCGTGCACGCCGCAGCGACCAGCGACCACAGCCCGATCACCGAGCGTCGGGACCGCCCGGACTCGAGCATCTCCGCGGACGAGCCGAGCCCCTCCGGCAGGTTGGAGACGAACACGCTGCCCAGCAGGGCGAGGCTGACCCCGCCGCCGGAGGCGAGGCCGATCCCGAGGACGAGCTGCTCGGGGATCCCGTCCAGCAGTGCACCGAGCGCGAGCGGCACGCCGCCGGACCCGCCCGACGCCATGCGCTCGACCTTGCGGTCGGCCAGGTAGAACGCCAGCGCGCCGAGGGCGAGCCCGATGCCCAGCGGCACCGGCCCGGACGTCCGGATCCCGTCCTCGACCAGTTCGTAGGCGACGCTGGAGATCAGGGCACCGGCTCCGAACGCCAGCACGAAGCCGACCGTCGGGTGGTGCCACTTCCGCAGCAGCGCGAGCAGTGCGCCGATGACCACCGAACCGGCCGCGACCGCGCCCCATCCCAGTGCTGCCCACATGCCCCCCATCCTGTCAGGGGTGGCGCCCACCCGCCCCGTCCGGACGGGGGCAGCCTTGTCGCCGGTTCCTACGCTGGCCGCATGACGCGCCCGGTACCGGACCCCGTCCGCCCCGGCCAGGAGTCGGTGTGGGACTACCCCCGGCCCCCGGCGGTGCGGGCCTGCACCCTGCCGATCCAGGTCATCCTCGGCGGACAGGTCGTCTGCCGGACCTCCACCTCCTGGCAGGTGCTCGAGACCAGCCACCCGCCGACCTACTACCTCCCCCGCTCCGCGTTCGCCGACGGCGTCCTCACCCCGGCTGCGGGCACCTCGTTCTGCGAGTGGAAGGGCTCGGCGCGCTACCTCGACGTCACCGGGGGTGGCCGCACGGCCGCCGGGGCGGCCTGGTTCTACCCGCGTCCCGCGCCGGGCTTCGAGCAGCTCGACGGCCACGTCGCGCTCTACGCCGGCCGGATGGACGCGTGCCTGGTCGGCGACGAGACGGTCGTGCCGCAGCCGGGGGGCTTCTACGGCGGGTGGATCACCGCCTCCGTCGCCGGGCCGTTCAAGGGGGTTCCGGGCAGCGCCGGCTGGTGATCCGGGCATCGGGTGTGAGGAAAACGTCACTCAGCGGGTAAGAGGATGACGGCCCCGCGACCCGCGGGCGCCTGGCCCGGAGGGAGGCGTCGTGACAGAACCGCTGGTGAGCGTGGTGGTGCCGGTGTTCAACGTGGAGCGGTGGCTGCCCCGTTGCCTGGACTCCCTGCTCGCGCAGGACCACCGTCCCCTGGAGGTGATCGCCGTCGACGACGGCTCCCGTGACGGTTCGGCCGATGTGCTGCGCCGCTACGCCGCAGCGCACCCCGAGGTTCGGGTCGTCCTGCAGGAGCACCGGGGCCTCGGACCGGCCCGCAACGCCGCCCTGGCGCTCGCCACCGGCGAGTACGTCACCATGGTGGACGCCGACGACTGGATCGAGCCGACCTTCGTGTCCGACACCCTGCGGATCGCGCGCGAGACCGGGTCCGACGTCGTGATCGGCGGCTTCTGCTTCGAGGCAGCGGGACTGCGCGTCCCGTTCCCGTTCCTGCCCCGGCGGTCGTCCTTCACGGGGCCGGAGGCGGCGGAGACCTCGATCAACATGGTCCGGCTGCCGGCCTTCGCCTGGGCCAAGCTCTACCGCCGTGAGCTCTTCCACGCCGACGACGAGCCGTTCCCGGCGATCTTCTACGAGGACCTCGCGACCACGCCGCGCATCCTCCGCCGGGCCCGGCGCGTGGCGCTCACCCGCACCGTCTACTACCACTACTGCCTGCGGCCGGACAGCATCGTGGGCGCCTTCGGGGTGAAGAACGTCTTCTCCTTCGCCGCCGCGATCGACATCCTGCGCCACAACCTCGCGGAGAACGGGCTGTGGGAGTCGTGGCAGCCCGCCTACCGGCGGCTGCTGCGCCAGGCGCGGGTGATGATGCCTGTGCAGGTCCTCCTCCAGCGCAACCTGATCCCGCTGCGCGCGCGGGTGCCGTTGCTGCGCCGCTACTTCACCCTCCTCTCCGAACTCCGGCACCGCCCGCTGGACCGGCACCGCACGACACCTGTCCGGAGGGCCCGCCGGGCCTCCGTGCCGGTACGCAACAGTGCACCTTGACCCTCCTTCAGCGGCGGGAAGAGGCTGGGCGGGTTCGGCGACCGTTCAGGGGTGGGGGGCATCGATGTCGATGGACGCTGGCAGGCCCGCGGGGTGCGACACCTCCGAGATGCTGACCATCCACCGGCTCCTCCGCCGCGTGTTCTCCGACGCGCCGGGTCTCGTCCGTGGGGTGGACGCGGGCAACCTGCGGCGCACGAGGGTCGTGGCGGACCACGTCGAGGAGATCTCCGCCGGGCTGCACCTGCACCACCACACCGAGGACATCCTGCTGTGGGACGTGCTCGAGGAGCGGTCCCCCGGCTGTGCGCTGCACGTCGGCAAGATGCGGGCCCAGCACGCGATCATGGCCCGTCTGCTCGCCGAGCTCGACGAGCGCCTTCCTCGCTGGCGCGAGACGGCCTCCGAGTCGGAGCGCGACGTCGTCGCCGCGATCCTGGAGGACATCTCCGACGCCCTGGAGTCGCACCTGGGCCAGGAGGAGGACGACATCCTGCCGGTGGCCGGGGAGACCATGACCCAGCAGGAGTGGGACCAGCTCGGCCGCCACGGCATTCGCCAGATCCCGCGTGACCGCATGCTCATCCAGCTCGGGATGATCCTGCACACGATGCCGCCGCAGGAGCGCGCCGGCTGGCTCAGGGCACACGTCCCCCCGATCGGACGGCTGCTGTACACCCTGCTCGGCCGGCGCCAGTTCGAGAGCCACTACCGCAGCGTCTACGGGGCCGCCCCCGCCGCCTGAGGCAGCGCGACCAGGGGGCGGTGAACGACCGTTCGCCCCTTTCGGCAACGCCCTGCACGTCCGCCCACACCACGGCCGGGGCCCGCGACGGCGGCGTAGCGTGGAATGTGCGACGACGATGTCGCGGAAGGTCGCCAACCATGAGTACCGAACACCTTTTCGCTCCGGTGGCCATCGGCAGCCTCACGCTGCCCCATCGGGGGATCATGCCGCCGATGGTGGTGAACCTGTGTGACCTGGACGGCTCGGTCACCGACCGGTTCATCGCCTACCACGTGGCCCGCGCCCGGGGCGGGGTCGCCCTGAACATCACCGAGGCCGCTTACGTGCACCACAGCGGGAAGGGCTTCGTCCGCCAGCTCGGCATCGAGCACGACGGCCAGGTGCCCGGCCTGCGTCGCCTGACCGACGCCGTGCACGCCGTCGGCGGGCTCATCGCCGTCCAGCTGTTCCACGGCGGCCGCCAGGCCAGTCCCGAGCTGACCGGCGGCGTGGTCGCCCCGTCCCCGATCCCGTGCCCGGTGGTGCGGGCCATGCCGCACGAACTGACCGTCCCCGAGATCGCCAAGCTCGTGCAGTCGTTCGTGCACGCCGGCGTCCGCGCCCGCGAGGCCGGCTTCGACGCGATCGAGGTGCACGGCGCACACGGGTACCTGATCAACGAGTTCCTCTCGCCCCACACCAACCACCGCGAGGACGCCTACGGCGGCGACGAGGAGCGGCGCGCCCGCTTCCCGCTCGAGATCGTGGACGGTCTCCGCGCGGCGCTGGGTCGCGACTTCCCGCTGATCTACCGCATCTCCGCGAGCGAGTACCTCCCCGGTGGGCTCACCGTCGCCGACTCCGGACGGTTCTGCCGCAGGCTCGTGGAGCACGGGATCGATGCGATCAACGTGACCGGCTCGATCTACGAGTCGAACCGCGTGGCCGGCGGCCCGTGGGACCCGCTCGGCGCGTTCGTCGATGACGCGGCCGGCATCAAGGAGGCGATCGGCGGCGCGGTGCCGGTGGCGGTCGCCAACCGCATCAAGACGCCCGAGTTCGCCGACGAGGTCATCGCCTCCGGACGGGCGGACCTGGTGTGCACCGGTCGCGCGCTGATCTGCGATCCCGACTTCTACAACAAGGCGCGGTCGGGCGAGAGCGGGCTGATCCGGGTGTGCCTGAGCTGCAACCACTGCATGGGCGAGCTGATGTCCGGCAACCCGCTCAGCTGCCTGTGCAACCCGCTGGCCGGCCGCGAGGTCGACTACGCGTGGCCCTCGACGGCGTCCACCGTGCGCGAGGTGGTCGTCGTGGGCGGCGGGATCGCCGGGATGGAGGCCGCGAACACCGCCGCGAGCCGCGGACACCACGTCCGGCTGTTCGAGGCGACCGGCGTCCTCGGCGGGCACGTCATCGCCGGCACCCGTCCGCCGTTCAAGGCCGAGATCGGGGCGTGCGTGGACTACGAGCGGGCCGCCCTGGCCGCGAACGGCGTCGAGGTCTCCCTCGACAAGCCCGTGGACGCCGCGCTGCTGGCCGGGCTCGGCGCCGACCGGATCATCGTCGCGACCGGGTCCGACCCGATCGTGCCGGCGCTGCCGGGTGCCGACGGCCCGTCCGTCGTCACGGCGGAGGACGTCCTCCTGGGACGGGTGGACACCGGCGCGGACGTGGCGGTGGTCGGCGCGGGCTCGGTCGGCGTCGAGACCGCAGAGTTGCTCTGCGCGCAAGGACGCAGCGTGACGGTCATCGAACTGGCAGACGACATGCTGTCCGACCTGTCCGCCACCCTCCGCGCCCCGCTGGAGGCGCGGATCCGGCAGACCTCGACCCGTTTCGAGTTCGGGCGCCGGGTCGTCGGCTTCGGCGAGCACGAGGTGCAGACCGAGTCCGGGAACCTGGGGCCGTTCGACACGATCGTCCTCGCCGTGGGCTACCGCCCGGACACCGAGCTGTCGCGTGCGCTGCGCTCGGCGGGGGTGGCGCACACGGTGATCGGCGACGCCATCGCCCCGCGCAAGATCTCCGACGCCGTCCTCGAGGGGTTCACCGCCGGATACGCGGTGTAGGAGCACGTGGCGTCCCGGGAGGGCGCGGTGTAGGAGTACGGAGCCCCCGGCTATCGAGTCGGCCGGGGGCCTCTGGAATGATGGCGCCCATCGCCGCGAGGAGTGATGCCGATGAGCACGATCGTCCTTGTCCTGCCGGTCGCCCAGGTCACCGTGAGCCAGGGTCGCGCGGTGGCCACGGCCACGGTGACGAACAACGGCAGCGTCGCCCAGAGCATCGTCCTGGGCGTGTTCCCTCCGGCCACGGGGGGCGCGTCCGGCGCCTCGGCCGTCGCGTGGACGTCGGTGGACCGGCCCCAGCGCGACCTCCAGCCGGGGGCGACCGAGCAGTTCACGGTCACGTTCACGCCGCCGGAGGGCACGGCGTCCGGCACCTACGCGGCGCGCTTCATCGCCTACTCCGCCTACGGGGCGCCCGAGGAGAGCGCCGACCAGGCGCGCCGGCTGGAGGTCGTCGTCCCGTCCGTGGCGCCACCGGCGCCGACGCCGGGGACGCCGTGGTGGGTGTGGGTGGTCGCCGCGGCGCTCGTGCTGGTCGTCGGCACCGTCGCGTTCCTCGTCCTGCGCCCGTCCGGCCCCTGTCCGGACGGCTCGTGCGCGTCGCCGTCCCCGAGCCCGACACCGACGCCGACGGTCGTGGTCGAGGGCATCACGTGGACGCTCACCAGCATCCGCGAGGGCGACGCGATCACCGTCCCGGCGTCCAAGAAGGCCTCGCTCCGCGTGGAGGGCTCGACGGTGTCGGGCTCCAGCGGCTGCAACTCCTACAAGGGCACCTGGAAGCGCGACGGCGAGACGGTGGCCGTCTCCGACATCGCAACGACCCTCGTCCTCTGCCTGCCGAAGGAGGTCGCCCAGCAGGGCGCGAAGTTCCTCTCGATCCTCCGGTCCGCCACCCGCGTCACCACGGACGGTGACACCATGCAGCTGCTCACAGACGACGACCGCGCCCTCCGCTTCCAGCGCGCCTGAGCCGCCGGACGGCGTCCCCGCCCGTCGAGCGCCAGCCCTCTCACGCGAGGACCAGCCGTCCCACGTCGAGCACCAGCCTTCCCGCGCGAGGACCAGCGTTGACGCCGAGGGCCAGCGCCAGGGGACGAGCCCTCGGCCACAAGGCTGGCCCTCGACGTGGGTGGGGGGCGCGGGACGCGGTCTGGCGACAGCCACCACTCGATGGCCCGCCATCATCGTCGGTGACCGGGCCTCCCGCGCGACGGCCGCCCATCATCGTCGGTGACCGGGCCTCCCGCGCGACGGGACGGCCACCGCGGCGCGAGCCAACCGTCCCACGCGGGGACCAGCCTCCCTGCGCGAGGGCCAGCCTTGATGCCGAGGGCCAGCACCAGGGGACGAGCCCTCGGCCATAAGGCTGGCCCTCGGGGCGGACCAGGCGTCCACGGGGACGCGAGCAGGCGCCCGGAGGGACGCTCAGCCGGCCGTCGGCAGCGTCCAGCCGTAGCGGGCGCCGGCGACGATCGCGCCGGCGTTGGTGGTGGACGTCCAACCGAACTTCGCCTTGGGAAGCAGTCCGCGGGCACTCATCACCAGGCCGGAGTCGACGGTCGTGCCGACGTCCTCACCGGGCGCGCCGACAAGGATCCCGTCGCCGCCGTAGTACGGCCCGTGGTACTCCCCCGGCAGGTCGCCGAGCGCCGCCCCGACCTGGTCGCCCTTCTCGGCCTTGCCCGGCAGCCCGGAGCCCTGTGTGAGGCCGTAGGCCGGCTTCACCCCCGGCGCGATCACCGTGACGGCGCCGGCGTCCTTCACCGAGCCGACGTCCTCACCGGGCGCTCCAGCGACGTAGACCGACTTCGCGACCGGGTCGTCGTCGACGAGGATCTCGACCCATCCCTGGTGGACGGCCGCGCCGAACCGGTCGCCGGCCTCATTCGAGCTGGGGATGCCGGACGTGTTCTGGTCCCACGACTTCCAGTTGCCGACGACGTGGTTCCCGACGTCGCCGTAACGCATCACGCACCCGACGTCCTTGCGTCCGGCGATGTCCTCGCCGGGGACGCCGACCAGCACCATCGTGTCCGCGTCGACGCTCGCCCCGAAGTGGTCGCCGGTCTCGGCCTTGCCGGGAGCGCCGGGGCTGTTCTGGTTCGCCCGCGCCCAGTCGTCCAGCTGGATCGCCCCGAACTCGTCCACGAACGAGGTGGTGACCACTTCGCCCGCGTCGACCGCCGAACCGACGTCACGGTCGGGGACGCCGAGGGTCACGTGCCAGCTGTAGGTGTCCATCACCGAGCCGAGGTGGTCGTTGGCCCCGGGAGTGGCGCCGAAGGCGGCGTAGGTGAACAGCACGGCGGTGCTGCTGGTCGTGCCGTCGGCCGCGAGTTGCCACACGTAGATCCCGCCGGCGTCGGTCGCAGCGCCGACGTCGACCCCTGGCGCGCCGACGATCAGCTTCACGCGGGTGAGCGAGAGGTCGAGCGAGCCCACGGTCGTCCCGAACCGGGCTCCCGCACCGGCCGGGGACGCCACCCGGGTCGCGGTGCCCGCGACCCCGTCCCCGTTGCCCCGGACGAGGTACACCGCTCCCCCGCCCGCCGCACCGGGTGAGCCGATCACCAGGTCGGGACAGTTGTCGGTGGTGTCGATCGTGCCGATGTGGATCGAGGCGCCGAACGCGTCACCGGCGGCGGACGCGAAGCCGAGCGAGGAGGCGCTGATCGTCTGGGTGCCGCCACCGCTGAGCACGACGTCGACGACGCCCGCCTGCGTGGCCGGCAGCGTGCGGGCGACCACGAGGTCGGCGTGGTCGTCGTTGTCGAAGTCCTGGAAGGTCGTTCCCGAGCACCAGGACGCGGCATGGGCCGGAGCGGGTGGGGAGATGAGGAAGCCGGCAGCGACCAGGATCCCTGCGATCAGGGCGCTGCTGGACCGGCGCGCGTTCATGGTGTGCCCTCCTTCGGGCAGTATCCGCAGCTGTCTCCATCATCGCGCCGCGCGGGCCCGATCGTGCCGGTTTCCCCGACCTGCGCCGGGACGGGGTCAGGCGGTCGCGCCGATCAGGGCCTGCATGGCCCGCACCTCGGCCATCAGCCGCTCGCCGATGTCGCCGGACGCCGCGCCCTCGGCGCGTGCGGTGGCCGAGCCGACCGCCGCCAGGACGATCCCGAAGGCGATGCGGGCGGTGTGGGTGTCGCCGATCCGCTGTTCCACGATCCGGAAGAACGGACGCAGCCGCGTGATCGTCTGCGACCAGAAGTCCATCGCCAGTTCGGGACGCAGCCGCAGCAGGTCCTTGATCCTCGGGTAGTCACTGGGGAGGGTGACGTTGCGTCCGACCAGCTCGCAGGTGTCGGCGATCAGCGGCCCGGACGCGTGGAGGAACCACTCCTGCTCCGACTCGGGGATCTCCGCCACCATCAGGTCGAACGCCGCGGCGAGCTTGCTCGGGTAGTAGTTGAAGAACGTCCGCGGCGACACGTCCACCTCGGCGCAGATCTCCTCGACGGTGACGCTGCCCGCGCCCCGCTCGGTGACCAGGCGCAGCGCGGTGTCGTGGATGGCCGCCCGCGTGGCCGCCTTCTTGCGCTCGCGCAGCGACGTGCACTGCTCGGCCACCGCCTCGCTCATCACGCCATCCCTTCGACGACCCCAGTATTGCCCAGGTCCGACTTCTCCTGGAGGGCAGACCGGGTGCGCAGCGGCGGCACCCGGAAGAACCAGGTGATCACGAACGCCACCAGCATCACGCCGAGCCCGACCCAGTAGATGGTCACCACCGAGTCACTGAAGCCGACCATGAACGGCTTGGTGAGCCGCGGGTCCGCGCCGGTGAGGAACGAGGTGTCGCTCGTGCCGGCGTCGGTCTTCACGTCGCCGGTGTTGCCGGTCTTCACCTGGTCGATGAGCGTCGGCGTGAGCGTGTCGACCATCGCCCACCGCTGGACGGGGTCGGCCCAGTCCACCACGAGCCGGCCGTCGGCCACGCTCAGGTTCCGCTCGAACGCCACCTGCTGCAGGGCCTTGGCGTAGGCGTCGGGCAGGGCCTTCTTCACCGCCTTGTCGATGATCTTCTCGACCTTGGACAGCTTGCCCGCGCCGGTGGCGAGCTTCCTGCTGCCCGAGGCCGCCGCTGCCGCACCGGTTGGGATCGCGCTGCCCTTGTCCGCCGCCATCAGGGCACCGTCGGCGAGCTTCTGCGCACCGGACGCCGCCTTCGCCAGGCCCGTGGCGAGCCCGGGGGTGTCGCCGGAGCCGTTCAGGTACCCGCTGGTGGTGTAGAGGCTCTTCTGCAGGTCGGCCATCCGGTCGTCGACGGTCGCCCGGTCACCCGCGAGCCTGTCGCAGGCGCCGGGGACGCCGTCCACGCAGTCCTTCTCGTCCGCGGTCAGGTCGTCCAGCGCGGACGACAGCGCCGCGTAGTCGCCCGTCGCTGCTTTGGCCTCGGACGCGGCCACCTTCTCGGCGCCGCTGGCCTGCTTCAGGCCCGTCGCCAGCTTCTGGGCGCCCGCACCGAACTGCCCCACCCCGTCCACGAAGGCGCCCGTGCCGGTGGCCAGCTTGTCCAGGCCGGACCCGAGGGCGGTGATACCGTCACCGATCTTCCCCGTGCCCTCCGCGGCCTTCTTCGAGACCGCCTCTGTCACCCTGGCCCGGACGGCCGCCTTCACGCCGTCCCTGACCTGCGTGGTGGCATCGGCGAGCTGGTCGTCGACCTGTTCCTTGACCTTGTCGGTGATCGGCGTCCACATCTTGTCCATGATCGCGGCGTTCGCCGGGTCGTTGGCGACGGCAGGGTTGAGGGCGGCGTCGAGGGCGTGCCAGGTGGTCTTCTCGTCAGCCAGCGCACCGGTGATGTTGACGGGCAGGATGCTGAACAGCAGCGACAGCATGATCGCCGTGCCGAGGGTGCCGCCGATCTGGCGGAAGAAGGTCGCCGAGCTCGTCGCGACGCCGATGTCCTGCGCCGCTGCCGACGCCTGGACGGCCATGGTGAGCGTCTGCATGAGCTGGCCGAGCCCCAGTCCGATCACGACCATGGCGATCGCCAGGTACCAGAAGGGCTTGTCGGGGGTCATGAAGGTGAGGATCCCGAAGCCCGCGGCGGTCGTCGCGGTGCCGGTGATCGGGAAGGCCGAGTACTTGCCGGTCCGCGCCACGATCTGGCCGGTCCCGATGGACGCGGTCATCACGCCGGCCATCATCGGCAGGGTGGCGAAGCCCGACTGGGTGGGGCTGAAGCCCATCACGATCTGGAGGTAGAGCGGCAGGGTCAGCATGGCGCCGAACATGCCGAAACCGACCAGGATGCTCAGCACCGTCGCGGTCGAGAACGCGCTGTTGGAGAACAGCCGCAGCGGGATGATCGCGTTCGCGCCCATGGCCCGCTCCACGAGGATGAAGCCGGCGAGCGCTGCCGCGCCGATCACGTAGCAGGTGATCGAGGCGACGGACGTCCAGCCCCACTCGCGGCCCTGCTCGGCCACCAGCAGCAGCGGCGCGAGCGTGCCGACGACCAGCCCGGCCCCCCACCAGTCGATCCTCGGCCGGGCGTGCGGGATGTGCGGCAGGTGGAGGAAGGCGATCACCATCAGCAGCGCGACGATGCCGACCGGCACGTTCACCAGGAACACCCAGCGCCAGCCGGTGATGAACAGGATCTGGTCCGCACCCGCGAACAGGCCGCCGACCAGCGGGCCGATCACCGACGCCACGCCGAAGGTGGCGAGGAAGAAGCCCTGGTAGCGGGCGCGCTCGCGGGGGGCGAGCATGTCCCCGATGATCGCCAGCGGCAGCGACATCAGGCCGCCGGCGCCCAGGCCCTGGAAGGCGCGGAACGCGGCCAGCATGAGCATGGAGTCCGCGAAGCTGGACAGGAACGAGCCGGCCACGAAGATGCTGATGCTGATGATGAACAGGGGACGCCGGCCGAACAGGTCGGACAGCTTGCCGTACAGCGGCGTGGTGACGGTCGCAGCGATCAGGTAGGCGGTGGTCACCCACGCCTGCTGGTCGAGGCCGTTCAGGTCGTCGCCGATGGTGCGGATCGCCGTGCCGACGATCGTCTGGTCCAGCGCGCTCAGGAACATGCCCGCCATCAGCCCGTACATCACGAACATGATCTGGCGGTGGGTCATCACCGGTTCGGTGGTCTCTATCGGAGCCGTGCGCTCGACGGTGGCGGCTGCCACATCTCCTCCTACAAAAGAAAAACGCTGCCGTGTTGCAGCAGCGCATCTCTACAGTAGCGCAATCTTGCAGTCATGCAAGAATGTGGTTCGGAGGAACGGGCGCGCCTCGATCAGTGGTCCAGCGTGCCCAGCACGGCCGAGGCCACCTGCTCGTAGCTGCGCTCGGGGTGGAACACCAGCCACTCCAGCCCGGCCATCAGCGTCGCGCCGACGATGGAGGCCGCCTGCACCCCGGCGACCACCGGGTCGGCGCCGTGGGCACGCAGGTCGGCGATGAGCGGCGAGAGCGCCAGCCCCCGCCACTGCTCGATCGACTCGCGCCACGAGCGTTCGGTGCGGAACAGCTCGGTCACCATCACCCGGGCCGCGGACGCGTGCTGCTGCACCAGCCGGAGCAGGACCCGCACGACCTCGTCGCGCAGGGCCGTCCCGCTGCGTCCCCGCGTCGCCTCGGCGAGCGCGTCGCCCAGCAGCCGGCTGTTGCGGGCCATGATCGCCTCGACCAGCCCCGCCTTGGACTCGAAGTTGTAGTAGATCGAGCCCTTGGCGATGCCGGCGGCCGCGGCGATGTCGTCGATCGAGGTGGACGTCACCCCGCGCGCGGCGAACAGCTCCGTCGCGGCGTCCATGATCGCCTCGCGGGTGCCGGCCCGTCGTGCGGACCGGCCGTCCGTCCGGGGAACCGTCGGTGTGGTCACGGGCTCCTCCTAGATGCTCAGCGCCGGGTGAAGCCGCGACATCGTCCACATCCGCTTCCGGGCGGACGCGATCGAGGTGGCGGCCAGCGACACCACGAAGATAGCGGCCATCACCGCCACGCTCACCCAGAACCGGGTCTCGATGCCGCCGGTGATCGCCTCGCGCAGGCCGTTGACCACGTAGGTCATCGGCATGTACGGGCTGATCGACTGCAGGAACGACGGCGTGGTCTGGATCGGGTAGGTGCCCCCGGCCGAGGCCAGCTGCACCATCAGCGCCACGATGATCACGACCTTGCCGACGGCCGAGCCGAGCGTCACCTGGAAGAACTGCTGGAGGGCGAAGAAGGCCGCGGCGGACAGCATCGTGAAGCAGAACGTTGCCAGGACGTTCTTCGGGTTCAGGCCGATGGCGAAGTGCATCACCGACAGCATGATCACCACCTGTCCGAGGGAGAGCAGCAGGGCGGAGTTCAGCGAGCCCCACGCCATGCGGAAGCCGTTCACGGAGGTCATCAGCGCCCGGGTCTGGAGCGGACGCAGCAGCAGCCAGGTGATCAGCGCGCCGACCCAGAGGGCCAGCGAGATGAAGAACGGCGCGAAGCCCTCCCCCCAGGAGTCGGCCTCCCAGACATGGCTGTCGGCCAGCGTCACCGGGGTGGACACCGCGCGCGCCCGGTCGTGCCGGACCGCCGAGCTGTCGTCGGGGATCGCGTCCGCACCGTCGGACAGCTTGTTGCCGAGGGTGGACGCGCCGGCCTGCGCGTCGTCGAGGCCGGACGCGAGCTGCGGGGTGTTCCGGGCGATCTGCGCACTGCCCGAGCGGAGCTTCGCCGTCCCCGTCTCGGCCGTCGCCAGCCCGTCGGCGAGGTCGGACGCCCCGGCGTGCAGCGCGGTCGCGCCGCTGACCAGTCCGTGCTCGGGGTCTGCGTTGGTGAAGCCGTCCACCAGCTGCGCCAGGCCGGCCTGGAGGGCGGGGATGCCGGCGGTCGGGTCGGACGCGGCGGTGCTCATCGTGGTCAGCCCGGCCGACAGGGTGTCGGCCCCGTCGACCAGCTGCGCCACCTGGGCCAGCGTCGCCGGGTCGGCCAGCTGCGCTGCGCCCGCGGTGAGGCCGGACGCCCCGGCGGAGAGCTTCGCACTCGCCGCGTCCAGCGCGTCCAGGCCTCCGCCGAGCTGGCCGGACGGCGTCAGCACAGCGTGCACCGCGGCCCAGCCGGACGCGACCGCCGCGGCCCCGTCAGAGACCTGGGAGGCGCCACTGTGCACGTCGGCGATCCCGTCGCGCACGGAGTCCGCGCCAGCGGCCAGGCCCTGGGCGCTGGAGTGGGCGGACCCGGTCGCCGAGCGGGCGGCGGACAGGTAGGCCGACGCCTGGTCGGTGTCTCCGTCGGCGAGGGCTGCCTGGGCCTTGGCGAGCAGTTCGTCGATGCCGTCGAGGCCGTCGGCGAGGTCGGCGGAGCCCTTGGCGACGGCGGAAACCCCCTGGCCCAGCGCGGAGCCGGACGCGGTGGCGCTCGCGAGGTCGGACGCCCCGGCGGCCACCTTCTTCGTCCCGACCGCGAGCTGACCGTCGTCCGCGGTCGCCGCGGCGGCGCCCTGGAGCCACTGGCGGGCGCCGGCCCCCCAGCTCGCCGCGCCGTCGGCGTAGCCCGTGGCTCCTTGCGCGAACCCGGTCGCGCCGTCGGCGAGGGTGGTCACGCCACCGGCGAGCTGGTGCAGCCCGGCGGCGAGGGCGGGCGCACCCGTGGTCGCGTCCGCCGCCCGGGACAGGCCGTCGGCCAGCGCGGTGAGGTTCGCTGCCCCGGCGGAGAGCCGGGCGGCCCCCTGACTCGCGGTGGTGACGCCGGCCACGTAGTCGCCGAGCTTGTCGCGCAGGGTGGCGCTGCCGGCGGCGAGGTCGTCGGTGCCGTCGGCGAGTTCTGCCATCCCTGCCGCGAGGTCGTGGGCGCCGACGTTGAGCCGGTCGGCCCCTTCGGCGGCGTCGGTGAGCCCGTCGGAGAGGCGGAAGGCGCCGTCGGAGGCCTTCGCGAAGCCGTCCCGGGCGTCCCCGACGCCGACGAGCAGCGTGTTCACCGCCTCCTTGCTGACCTTCTTGGCCACCGCTTCGCGCACCTCGGACATCGCGGTGCGGCCGAGGGTGGAGGCGAGGAAGGAGTTGCTGTCGTCGTAGCTGACCATGATCCTCGCCGCGTGCGGGTCGTCCTCGCCGAGGGAGAGGATGCGCGCGGTGAAGTCGTCGGGGATCGTGACCGCGAAGTAGTAGCGGCCGGCCTCCACGCCGGCGGCTGCGGTGGCGGCGTCCACCGTCGCCCACCCCACGGACGCGTCGTCGACGAGCTCGTCGACCACGTCCTGGCCGTAGTGCTGGAGCCGGCCGTCGTCGTCCTTCTTCGCCTGGTCGGCGTTCACGAGGGCGACCGGGAGCTCGTCCATGCGGGTGGTCGGATCCCAGAAGGCCCACACGTACATGGCGCCGTAGAGCAGGGGGATGAGCAGCATCACCGCGATGGCTGCACGGGTGATCGGCTGGCGGGTGAAGCGCTTGAGTTCGGTTCCGTGGGATGTCCAGGCAAACATGGGTTCTTCTCGTCGAGGTGGGGTCGGGACAGGGCCGGCGAGCGGCGCGGCGCCGTGCGCCGGACCACGCCGGACGGGGGGTCAGGGAGTCGGCAGGGCGACGTGGCCGGGAAGGGTGTCCCAGCCGAGGCGGGAGAGCTCCCCGGCGCTGGCCGCGGCGGTGATGACGGTGACGCCGCGCTCGCTGAGCGTGCGCAGCGACTCCCACACCAGCCGGCGTCCGTCGGTGTCGTGGAGGGCGTCGATGTCGTCGACCACGACGAGCTCGGGGCTGCTGAGCAGCGCGAGCGCGAGCCGCAGCTGGAGGTTCGCCGCCTCGTCGAGCTCGTGGATGAGTTGACGTGCCCGCGGCACCTCGTTACGTCCGAACACGCCAGCGCACACCCGCGCGACATGCTCGTCGTCGGGCGTGCGCACCACGGAGTACCAGGGCGCGAGCCAGGCCTCCCGCTCACGCAGGGCGGCGGCGACGGTCACTTCCTCGTCCAGGTCGTCGAGGCCGTGGATGCCGACGGCCGCGCTGCGGCGCTGCACCCCGGCGGCCCGCGCCGGCAGGCGGCGTCCGAGCACGACGAGGTCGGACCCGCGGTTGGGACGCATCCGGCCGACGAGCGTCAGCAGGAGCGAGGTCTTGCCGCTGCCGGAGCGGCCGGTGAGAAGGGTCACCGTCCCCGGCGCGATCTCGAGGTCGACGGGCCCGTAGACCCGGCCGCGGCTGCCGTCGAGCCGCAGCCCGGACGCCCGGACGGCCGGCGGGGCCGTCTCCCGGGGATCGTCGTCACCGGTCTCGGCCCGCCCGGGGGCCGCGGTCATGGTCGCGCCCACGTGTCCTCCTGTTCGATCTCCAGAGTAGTTGAACTGACCGGTCATTACAAAATGATGCAGACCTCGCGCCGGCGTCCCACTGCTCGACCCGCACCGGATCGCACTGCCCGGTCCGCCTCCCCCTCCCGCCGACGGCCGCCCTTCCCGCGCGAGGGCCAGCCTTCCCGCGCGAGGGCCAGCCTTGGCGCCGAGGGCCAGCACCAGGGGACGAGCCCTCGACGTCAAGGCTGGCCCTCGCGCAGGGGGGCGGGCCCTCACACGTGGGGGCTGGCGATCACGCGTGGGGGCCGTCGCGCATGGGGGCTGGCCCTCGCGCGGGAAGGCTGGCCCTCATCAGGGCGTGCGGCACCCATCCGGGGCCACCGGGATCCCTCGGACGTGGGTCAGCCGGCGGCGAAGATCGCCGCCAGCCGGGCGCGCATGACGTCCCGGTCGGGGTCGACGCCGGTCCACAGCTGGACGGCGAGCGCGCCCTGGTTCACCAGCATCCCGAGTCCGTCGAGGGTGACCAGGCCCCGGCTGCGGGCCGCGGCCACGAGCGCCGAGGTCGGCGGGTTGGGGATCACGTCGGCGACGACCGTGGGCGCGCGCAGGCTGTCCAGGTCGATCTCCGGGAGGGCGTCCACATCGGGGAACAGCCCGACCTGGGTCGCGTTGACCAGCAGGTCCAGTCCGCCCGGCGCCGTCCACCGGCCCTGCCACGGCACCCAGTGCCCGGCGGCGCGCGTGCGCGCGCTGATCACCTCCGCCAGTGCCCGGCCCGGTTCGGGCCGCCGGCTCACGATGTCGATGGACGCCGCCCCGGCCAGCCCCAGCTCGACGGCGATCGCGCGGGCCGCTCCCCCGGCGCCCAGGACGGCAACCCGCGCGCCGGCGGGGTCGACCACCTCGCGCACGGAGGTGAGGAACCCCTGCCCGTCGAAGTTGTGTCCCACGAGCGCGTCGCCGTCGCGGGCCACGCAGTTGACCGCCCCGATGACCTCCGCGGACGGCGCCAGCCGGTCCAGGTGCCCGATCACCGCGATCTTGTGCGGGATCGACAGGTTGAACCCGACCCAGCCCATGGCGCGCGCCCCGGCGACCGCGGCCGCGAGGCCGGCTGGTGCGACCTCGCAGTTGAGGTAGCGGGCGTCGATGCCGTGGTGGGCGTACGCCGCCTCCATCATCACCACGGTCGGGTTCTCGTCGACCGGCTGCGCGAAGCAGCCGGTGAGCGTGCTCAGGAAGTGCATGCCGGGTCCTCTCCGTGACCCATCCTCAGGCGAGCAGCTCCTCCAGCACCCGCACCACGCCGTGCTCGCTGTTGGACGGCGCCCGGTGGCGGCTGGCCGCGACGACCCGCGGGTGGGCGTTGCCCATGGCGAAGGAGTGGGTGGCCTGGGCGAGCATCTCCAGGTCGTTGAGGTAGTCGCCGAAGGCCATCGTCTGGTCGGGCCCGACGCCGAGCGTGCGCTGCAGCGCGCGCACCGCCACGCCCTTGTCCACGGCCGGGTCCATGATGTCCATCCAGTGCTCGCTCGACATCACCACCCGCAGCGGCGCCAGCTCGGGGACGAGCGCGTCCCTGCTGCCACGCGAGGCGCCGACGGCGTCGTGGACGGCGAACTTCAGGGGCTCGTCGGTGACGCCGCGCAGGTCGTCGACGACCTGGAGGCTGGTGTAGAACCGCCCGGCCTCCTCCAAGAAGGCCGGCTCGTCGCTCTCCACGTAGGCGCTGCGCCGGCCCGACAGCACCAGGCCGAGTTCGAAGTCCCTGCCGAGGCCGCGCACGACGTCCACCACGTGGGCGGCCGCGGCCGGGTCGACGGTGCTGGAGCTCACCTCGCGCCCCTCGCTCACCACGTAGGCGCCGTTCTCCGCGATCAGCGCGAGCCCGTGGCCCGCGCGGCCGAACATCCCGGCCAGCGCCGGATACTGCCGCCCGCTGGCGACCGCGAACACCACCTCGCGCGCGGCGAGGCGCTCGAGCAGTGGCCAGAAGCTGTCCGGGATCGTCCCGTCGCCGTCGAGCAGCGTGCCGTCCATGTCAGCCACGACCAAGCGGATGTCCGCCAAGGTCGGCCGTCCGGCCAGCTGGTCATCGGTGTGCATGGGGTCCTCTCGACAGGGTCATCAAGGCGTGCCGGAGCTCGCCGGTGCGGCGTGGGGGTTGGGGGACGGAGCCTCAGGCGAGGAGCAGTTCCGCCGTCGGCTCGTCGGTGATCAGCACGTCGAGGTAGCCGCCGAGGACGGCGGCCCGGATCGCGGTCGCCTTCTCCACGCCCGCCGCGACCCCGATCACGTGGGGCATCGTCGCCAGCTCGGCCAGGTCCATGCCGATCCGGCGGTCGGACGTGGCCTGCGGGACGACGCGTCCGTCCGCGTCGAACCACTCCCCCAGCATGTCGCCGGCACCGCCGAGTTCTGCGATCGTGCTGATCGCGGACGGGGAGTACAGCCCCGACCTGACCGAACTGCCGGTGACCTGCGTGCCGCCGACGCCGGTGATCGTGGCCACCGCCGTGCGGGAGAGCTCGAGCACCCTCGTGACAGAGGTGTCCTGCCGCAGCGCCTCCGCCGTGGCCGGGGAGTTCACCACCAGGGGTGCCGGGATGAGCTGGAGGTGTGCCTGGATGCCGTTGCCCGTGGCGAACACCTCCCGGGTGTACCGGTCGATGCCTCCGGCGACCGAGGCGAAGGTGACGCCCTCCAGCGACTCCGAGCGGATGCTGAACAGCACGTTCATCACCGTGTCGCCCCAGCCGAAGCCGATCACCGCGCCCGGCCGCAGGTAGCGCTCGAGGTAGCCGGCGGCCGCGATCGCGATCCGCCGGTTCACCGTGAGCGCCACGCTGTCGGTGGCCCGCCGCGGCACCACGAGGGCGTCCTCCAGGCCGTACCGGTCGCACAGCCGGCGGCTCAGCCCCATGGTGGCCAGGATGGTCGGGTCGATCGAGATGCGCACCACCCCGGTCTCCCGCGCCTCCTGCAGCAGCCGTCCCACGGTCGCCCGCGACGTCTTCATGCGCTCGGCGATGTCGGCCTGGGTCAGGCCGTCGATGTAGTAGAACCAGGCGATGCTCGCGAGCGCGGTCGTCCGCTCCTCTGGCATGACCTCGTCGTGCCGTCCTCGCTTCACGTGCCCGTCCTGACCTCGATCCCGCGCCAAGTATTGCCCGTGGCCCGGCGTCTCCGCCGGGCCACGGCATCATCGAATCAGAAGCTGTACTGGTCGATGTTGTCGGCGGTGAACATCAGCGGCTTGTTGTAGAGCACCTCGCCGGCTTCGCCGACCTCGTAGGTGCCGGCCTTGCCGCAGTCGATCTTCGTGCCCTTGTCCGTGGTGATCTTGCCCTGCGCCAGCTGGGCGGCCGCAACGGTGGCCACGTAGCCGAGCTCTGCCGGATCCCACATCATGAAGGCCTTCGAGTTGCCGCTCTTGATGAAGTCCTTCACCGAGGACGGCAGCGCGACGCCGGTCGCGAAGACCTTGCCACCCTTGCCCGCGTTGATGATGGCCTGCTCCGCCGCCGGGGCCGAGACCGCGGACGAAGAGATGATGACCTTCAGGTCCGGGTGGGCCTGCATCAGGTTGAGCGCGATGTCCTGGCTCTTCTGGGCATCGTCCGCGGCGAACTGCACGGTGTCCACGTACTTGAACTTCGAGTACTTCGGGTTGGTGTCGATGTTCTGCTTCATGAACTTCACGTGCGCGGTGTGGTTCGGCGCCGTCGGCGAAGCGGAGATGAACGCCACCAGGCCACCCTCGGGCGAGTTCAGCAGCGCGGCGTCCAGCATGGTCTGCGCGGCCAGCTCGTAGGAGAGCTGGTTGACGAACAGGTCGCGGGCGTCTGCAGCGGCGTCGGCGTCGTAGGTGACGACCTTGATGCCGGCCGAGCGGGCCTGGCGCAGGGCCGGGGCGACGGCGTCGCCGTCGATCGCGCTGACCACGAGGGCGTTCGGCTTCTGCGCGACCGCGTTGGTCAGGGTGGCGATCTGCTCGGTGGCCTCCGCCTTGTCCGAGCCGATGTACTGGAAGTCGAGGCCGAGCTCCTTGCCCGCGTCCTCGCCGCCCTTGCGGGCGACCTCGAAGTAGGCCAGGCCGGTGAACTTGGGAGCCATGAACACCTTGAGCTTGGCGCCGCCCGCGCTCGCGGAGCCGGCGGCGGTGGCCGCGCCGGGAGCGGTGGTGGTGCAGGCGCTGAGCAGCGGGACGGCGGCAGCGGCGGCGCCCGCGGCGGCGGCGATGCCGATGAAGCGACGGCGGGTGAAGGCCGATTCGGTCATGAGTGGGTTCCTTTCATCATTGAACAGGTGGTGCTGGGTGGGGTCGAAGGTGGACGGGTGACAGCGGTGCACGTGGACGCCGGCCTCACCCCCCGGCCGTGGAGACGGAGGTCCTGCGCACCCGTCCGAACGCGGAGCGCAGCAGCGTGACCAGCTGGGGGCCGCCGGTGCTGGCGATGAGCAGCAGGCCGATCACCAGCGTCTGGCTGGTGCCGGGCACGTTGGCCAGCTTCATCCCGGTCTGGATGGTGGCCAGCAGAAGGGTCGACAGCAGGACGCCCAGGGCGCGCCCGCTGCCTCCCTTGATCGACACCCCGCCGAGGACGACGGCGGTGAGCACGAAGAGGATCGCGCCGTCTGCGTTGTCGCCGCGCGCCGACTGGTACTGGTTCACCCAGACGAAGCCGGCGAGCCCGGCGGCCGCCCCGGCGACGGCGTAGGCGATCACGCGGGTCTGGCGCACCGGCACGGCCGCGGTGCGGGAGGCGTCGGGGTTGGAGCCGATGGCGTAGCTGTAGCGGCCGAAGCGGGTGGCCTCCATCAGCACGCCGATCACCACGGCGAAGATCAGGAAGAGGACGACCGTGGACGGCACGACGCCGACCCAGGACAGGCCGAGGAACGTGTACTCGGGGGTGAGGCCGGTGACGCCGGCGTCCCCGGCCAGCAGGTACGCGACGCCGCGGTAGGCGCCGAGGGTGCCCAGCGTCACGGCCAGGGACGGCAGGCCGGCGTAGGCCACCAGAACGCCGTTGACGGCTCCCAGCAGCGCGGTGGCCGCGAGCACCACCGGCAGCGCGACCAGCACCGGGACGCCGGCGACCGACAGCTTGGCGAACAGGACGCTGGCCACGGCGAGGGTCGAGGCCAGCGAGATGTCGATCTCGCCCTGGACGACCACCGGGAACAGCCCGAAGGCCATCAGCCCGAACACCACGAAGAAGGCCGCGGAGTTCATCAGGTTGTTCAGGTCGAGGAAGTAGGGCGACAGCTGGCTCGACCAGATCGCGGCCAGCACGATCAGCGCCACCAGCAGCAGCTCGGCGGAGAAGGACCGCAGCACCCGGCTCATGCCGCTACCTCCAGGATGACGCGCCGCCGGGTGGCCGTGAGCACCCGTTTCTGCACCAGGGCGTCCACCGCGACCGCGGCCACGATAGCCAGGCCCTGGATCAGCAGCCGGTAGAACTCCTGGACGCCCAGCAGCACGAGGCCGTTGTTGATCGTGGCCAGCACGATCGCGCCGAGCGCTGCGCCGTAGACGCTGCCCGAGCCTCCCCAGATGCTCACGCCGCCGATCACGACCGCTGCCAGCACCTGCATCTCGATGCCCGAGGCCAGCAGGGAGTTGATGTTGCCCACCTGCGCGCCGAGCAGCAGCCCCACGAAGCCGGCGATGCCGCCGGCGGCGACGTAGGCGCCGACGAGGATGCCGTTCTCGTTCAGGCCGTAGTAGTAGGCCGCGCGGGCGTTCGAGCCGAGGGCGTAGAGCTTGCGTCCCCACGGCAGCAGGCTGAGCGCCAGGCCGACGAGGACGACGACCAGGACCGCGATCCACACGTAGGACGACAGCCCGAGCCAGCGGACGGTGGCCAGCGTCCGCATCCACTGGGGCAGCTCGCCGCTGGTCACCTCCATCGCGTTGGCGTAGAAGGACACCAGCCCGCGGTAGACCGACAGCGTGCCGAGCGTGGCGACCATCGACGGGATCTTGAGGTAGGTCACCAGCAGGCCGTTGGCCAGGCCGAGCACCGCCCCGAGGGCGACGGCGAACGGGACCGTGAGCCCCGCCAGCCAGGGCGCCTGGCTCGTCACGTCGAAGACGACGTACGCGCACAGCCCCATGATCGAGCCGACCGACAGGTCGAGGTTGCCGGTGAGCACGACGAGCGTCTGGCCGGCGGCGGCCATCGCGAGGATGGCGGCAGTGAACAGGATGCTCTGGGCGTTGTCCCAGCCGATGAAGCGCGGATTGAGCGCGGTGAACACCACGATCAGCAGCACCTGGAACGCGAGCACGCCGATGAAGCGGACGCGCAGCGCCGCGCCGCCGCTGCCGCTCAGGCGCAGCCGCTCCAGGACCGATGGCTCACTCACTTCGTGCCTTCCTCGACTCGACCAGCCGTCGCGGCGGCCATGATGTTCTCCTGCGTGGCGTCCTCGATGTCGATGGTCGCGGCCAGGCGTCCGCGCCGGATCACCAGCACCCGGTCGCTCACCGCGAGCACCTCCGGAAGGTCGGAGGAGACCATCAGGATCGCCATCCGCTGCTGACGCGCGAGGCGGCGCATCATGTCGTGCACCTGCACCTTCGTGCCGACGTCGATGCCGTGCGTGGGCTCGTCGAGCAGCAGGACGCGGGGGTTGGTGGCCAGCCAGCGGGCCAGCGCCACCTTCTGCCGGTTGCCGCCCGACAGCGAGCTGACCAGGGCGGAGATCTCGCCCTTGATGCTGAGCGCCTCGCGCTGGCCGGCGGCCAGCGCCCGCTCCTTGCGCGGGGCCATGAAGCCGGCCTTCGACAGGCTGCGGATGCTGGGCAGCGCGATGTTCGCGGTGATGCTCATCGAGGAGATGATCCCCTCGGCGTCCCGGTCCTCCGGCAGGTAGACCACGCCCTTGCGGGCCATCACCGCGGGGCTGTCGGGACGCACGGCCTCGCCGTCCACCTCGATGGTTCCGGTGACCTCAGGGCTGAGGCCGAAGACCGCCTGCTGGATCTCCGAGCGGCCCGAGCCGACCAGCCCGGCGATCGCGACGATCTCACCCTCCGCGACGTCGAAGGAGATGTCGGCAAACGTGCCGGCCAGGTTCAGGTCGCGCACCCGCAGCCGGACCGGGCCGAGCTCCTCGGTGCGGGGGACGCGCTGGAGGGCGACCGAGCGGCCCACCATCGCCTTGATCATGTCGTCGTCACCGAGTTCGGACGCCGGGGCGGTGACCACGTGCTGGCCGTCCCGCAGCACCGTGATGGTGTCGGCGAGGCGGCGGATCTCGTCCATGCGGTGGGAGATCCAGACCACGGTGGTGCCGGCGGCCTTCAGCGCCTCGACCATCGTGTACAGCCGGCCGGCCTCGGACGGGGTGAGCGCGCTGGTCGGCTCGTCCAGGATCAGCAGCTGGAGGCCCGGCTCGACCGCGCGGGCGATCTCGACGAACTGGGCCTCGGCCACGGTCAGCTCGGCCACCAGGCGGTCGGGGTCGAGGTCGAAGCCGAGCTGCTCGAGCTTGGTGCGGGCCAGGCCGCGCATGGCCGCAAGGTCCAGCAGCGGGCCCTTGCGCGGGTACGCGCCGGTGACGATGTTCTCCGCGATCGACAGGTGCGGGAAGAGGTTCGGGTCCTGGAACACCGCCGCGACGCCCTTGGTGCGGGCCTCCAGCGGGTTGTGGAAGCGGACGTCCGTGCCGTTGAGCAGCACGTGGCCGTGGTCGGCCTGGAGGAGGCCGGTGATGACGCCCACCAGCGTGGACTTGCCGGCGCCGTTCTCCCCCACCAGGGCGTGGATCTCGCCGGGGGCGAGGTCGAAGGAGACGTCGCGCAGGGCATGGATCGCCTCGAAGCTCTTCGAAATGCCCTGGACCGACAATCGCGGGACGCCCGCGCTCGCCGTCACCTCCGCTGTCATTCGCTACCTTCCGCCACGTCCTCGTGCCGGGGCCTGGACGGCCCTTCCCTCCGGAGGCTAGGCAGCACCCCGCGGGCGTCGCAAGCAGATGCACAGAAGCTGAGCAATTGCTCAGGTTAGGTTGCAGTTCGGTCGCAGAGTGTCGCTGGCAAGGCCTTTTGGCGTCGTCTGCGGGCGGGGTCGGCCCGATCTGGGCATATGCCCGAACCGCCGGGAGCCGGTTGTGGCGCCGGTCGTCGCACCCCTAGAACTGTCACTGCGTGGCGACGCCGCCGCGGGGAAGGACCACATGCGACAGGCCGTGATCTTCGGCGCGGGCAGCGTCGGCCGGGGGTTCCTCGGCGAGCTGCTGTGCGGGGCCGGCTGGTTCGTCACGTTCGTGGACGTGGACCCCGTCCTCGTGCGCACCCTTGCCGCCGACGGGTGCTACCCGCACCTCACGGTCTCCGACACCGGCACCCGGCGCACGACCGTCGGCCCGGTGACGGCGGTGGACGCACGCGACACCGACGCCGTCCTCGACGCCCTCCTCACCGCCGACCTGGCCGCCACCAGCGTCGGGGCCGCCGTGCTGCCCGCCGTGGCGGACACGGTGGCCGGGGGGCTCGGACGGCGGATCGGCCTCGGCCGGCCACCGCTGGACATCCTGCTGGCGGAGAACGTGCACGGCTGCGCCGCGGTGATGCGCGGCCTGCTGGCCGAGCGGCTCCCCCGCCTGTCGCCGGACGAGCTGGCCTCGTCGGTGGGACTGCTGGAGACCTCGATCGGGCGGATGATCCCCGTCCCCGTGCCGGATGCGGCCGAGCCGACGCTGGTGCGCGCCGAGCCCTACCGGTTCCTGCCCTACGACGCCGCCGCGGTGGTCGGGCCGCCGCTGGAGGTCCCCGGCCTGGTGGCCGACCCCGGCGTCCCGTTCTCCTACTACGGCGACCGCAAGCTCTACGTCCACAACCTCGGCCACTGTGCGACCGCCTGCCTGGGCCGGCTGGCCGGCGCAGGGCTGGTCTGGGAGGCGATCGGACGGCCGGACGTCCGGCTGCTGGTGCGCGGGGCGATGCTGGAATCGGCGATGGCGCTGGCCGCCCGGTACGGCGTCGGCCTGCCGCCGCTGGTCGACCACGTCGACGACCTGCTGCACCGCTTCGGCAACCGGGCGCTGGGCGACACCACGCAGCGCGTGAGCCGTGACCTGCCGCGCAAGCTCGCCGCGGACGACCGGCTGCTCGGCGCCTACCGGCTGGCCGTCCAGGAGGGCGTGCCCACCCGGCACCTCTCGCTGGCCGTGGCCGCCGCGGGCGCCCTGCTGCTCCAGGAGGGCTGGGACGCACCGCGGCTGTGGGCGCACCTCGACGCCGCCCTCGCCGGGGCGCTGGACGGGCCGCGCCGCGACCTGCTCTCCCGCCAGCTGGACGCCCTGTCGGGCGGCTTCGACGCCGCCACCCAGCTCGCGCTGCTGGAGGACCAATTCGAACCATCCCGGATCGCCTGAGCGCCGGGACCGTCCAGAGAAGGAACACAACGCATGCCGATCGTGCTGGGCAAACAGGAGGTGGCGGCGGTCTACCGTGCCGCCGCCGGCCGGGGCTGGGTGGTGCCCACGTTCTGCGCCGAGAACCAGACCACGGTCGAGGCCGTGTTCGCCGCCTGCCAGGCGAAGGCCGTCGAGCTGGCCACCCGCGTGCCGGTGACGATCGCGATGACCGGCCGCTACGCCCACCGTGCCCAGGCCGTGCACTACGCGGGCAGCCGCAACCCGGAGACCGGCATGGAGCTGTTCCTCGGCGACTGCGAGGTGCTGGCGCGGCCGGGCGGCGACTACCCCGCCGTCGACGTGCTGACCCACTTCGACCACGGCCAGTACGACGTGGACGCCGCCGTCCTGAACGGCGACCTGTCGCGGTTCTCCTCGGTGATGTACGACGCGTCCGCAGCCCCGTGGGCCGACAACCTCGCGATGACGGCCGACTTCGTGGCCCGCCACGGCGAGGACGTGCTCGTCGAGGGTGCCGCGGACGAGATCGTGGACGCCGGCGGCACGATGCACGGGGAGCTCACCTCGCCCGAGCGCGCGGAGGAGTTCGTCGCGCGCACCGGCGTCGACATGGTGGTGGCCAACCTCGGCACCGAGCACCGCGCCTCGGCCGCCGACCTGCGCTACGTGCCGGAGGCCGCCCGTGCGATCGCGGAGCGGATCGGCGCCCGGCTGGTGCTGCACGGCGCCTCCAGCGTGCCGCCCGCCCAGCTCGCCACCCTGTTCGCCGACGGTGTGTGCAAGGTGAACATCTGGACGATCCTCGAGCGCGACACCAGCCCGCTGCTGCTGCGCGCGATGCTCGAGCACGCGGACGCCGTCGCCGGCCCCACCGCTGCGACGCTGGCCGGCGAAGGCCTGCTCGGCCCCGCGGCGCCGGCCGCGGGCGCTGCCGACATCGCGTACTTCACTTCGTCGTGGCGCAACCAGGTGGTGCGCGAGGGCATGCAGCGCATCGTCTCGGGCTACCTCGACCTGTGGTACCGGTGAGCACGCGGGCGACCGGACGTGGGCAGGTGCCCGGGTCGGCCCGGTACCGTCGAACTCCGGCCCCGCACTGACTAGGGTCGCGTCCATGGTGCTTTCCTCATCGCCGAGCGACCTCGACCTCGTCGTGCGGGCGGCCTGGCTCTACCACGGGGACGGGCTGACCCAGGCGCAGGTGGCCAAGCGGCTCTTCGTCTCCCGGCAGACCGTCGGACGGCTGCTCGAGGCGGCCCGCGCGCAGGGCGTGGTGCGGATCGAGATCGACGCGCGCTGCCTGTCCGCGCTCGACCTGGCCACCCGGCTGCGCGACACCTTCGGGCTGGCCGATGCGATCGTGGTGCCGCGCGACGACGAGGCACCCAAGCCGACCGGCCGGGTGAACGAGCGGGTGGCCGCCGCCCTGGCCGCCTACGTGCGCCGCTACCTGCACCCGGGCGCCGTGGTCGGCGTCGGCTGGGGCGACACCGTCGCGCGGGCCCTGTCGATGCTCGCCGCCGAGTCGCTCGACGGCGTGACGCTGGCCTCCGCGGCCGGCTCGATCCAGGCGATCTCGCAGTCGCTGGCCGGCGACCCGAAGGTCGCCCACCACCTGCGGGTGGTGCCGGCGCCGCTGCTGGTGTCCTCGCCGGAGGCGGCGGACCTGCTGCGGGCGGAGGCGTCGGTGCGCGAAGTGCTCGACCTGGCCTCGTCGGCCTCCGTGACACTCACCGGCATCGGCTCCGCGGGGCCGGACGCCTCCGCCGTCCGCTCGCAACTGGTCACCCCGGCCGAGGTCACGTCCTTCGCCGCGATGGGGGCGGTGGGCGACATGCTCGGGGAGTGGTTCGACGCCAACGGGCGCATCGTCTCCGCCGCCACGTCCTCGCGCCGGATCGGGCTGGGGCTCGACCGGCTGCGGGAGATGCCGAACGTCGTGGGCGTGGCCGGCGGGCGGCACAAGGCTGAGGCCGTCCTCGGCGCGATCCGCGGCGGCTTTCTCAAGGTGTTGGTCACCGACGAGAACACTGCGGAGGAGCTGCTGGCGAAGGGCTCGGTGACCGCCGGCGCAGCCCGCGCGGCCACCTCTGCCCGGCAGGGCGGGAGGGCCGCGCGATGAGCCGCGACCTGCTGCTCGCCATCGACGCCGGCGGCTCGGTGGTCAAGGCGACGGTCTTCGACGTCACCACGGGCACCTCCAGCACCGCGTCCCGGTCTGTGCCCCTGGACCGTCCCGCTCCCGGCCAGACCGAGCGGGACGCGGAGGTGCTGTGGGAGGCGACCACCGCCTGCGTCCGCGAACTGCTGCTGCGCCCGGGCATCGCCGCGGAGCGCGTGCTGGCCGTCGGGTTCACCGGCCACGGCAACGGCCTGTACCTGGTGGACGCCCATGGCCGCCCCACCCGCGCAGCGGTGATGGCGGCCGACACCCGGGCCGCCGCTGCGGTGCGCCGCTGGGTGGCCGCGGGGCTGGCCGAGGAGCTCCAGGCCCGCAGCTGGAACGGCCTGTGGGCCGGCCAGCCGGGCCCGATCCTGGCCGACCTCGCCGCGCACGAGCCGGACGTGCTGGCCCGCACGCACGCCGTGCTGTCCTGCAAGGACTACCTTCGCGCCCGCCTCACCGGCGTCGTCGCCACCGAGCTGTCGGACGCCTCCGCGGGCGGCCTGTACGACAACACGGCCTGGGCCGCCGCCGGGGGACGCGGCGAGCTCGGCCTGAACGAGCCGGCGATCGCCGCGTTCGGGCTGGACGCGCTGCGCCGACTGCTGCGGGCGCCGATCGCGTCCGACAGCCAGGGCGAGGTGTCGGCGGAGGCGGCCGGGCAGACCGGCCTGGTTGCCGGGACGCCGGTGGTGGCCGGGCTCGTGGACAACGCGGCGCTGCACCACGGCTCCGGGGTCTTCGACGGCAGCGAGATCTGCGTCGGGGCGGGCACGTGGAGCGTCAACCAGGTGCTGGTGCCGGCCCGGGACGCCACGATGGACTCGGTGCTGGGCGCGATCCGTCCGACCGCGGCCAACATCGCCCTGGGCGGGCTGGCCCTGCTCTGCGAGGCCTCCCCCACCTCCGCCTCGACGTTCGACTGGGCGATCAGCCGGGCGCTGACCGCCACCAGCGCGGCCGACCGCGCGGCCGGCCGCGACATCTACAGCGCCCGGCTCGAGCGCGAGGGCCGGCGCCACCAGCGGCGCGACGACCCGATGTTCCTGCCGTTCCTCGACGGCAGCCGCGCGGACGCGGGCGCCCGCGGCGCCTGGATCGGGCTGTCGTCGTCCAACGGCGAGGACGAGCTGCTGGGCGCGGTGCTGGAGGGGGTGTGCCTGGAGCACCGCCGCCACATCGAGCGGCTCCAGGCCGCGCTGCCGCAGCGCCTGCCGGTGCGACTGTCCGGCGGGGCGACGAAGTCGCCGGTGTGGTGCCAGCGGTTCGCGGACGTGCTGGCCGTGCCCGTCCAGATCTCGCCGGTGAGCGAGCTGGGCTCGGTGTGCGCCGCCGCGCTGGCCGGGGTGGGCGTCGGCGCGTTCGCCGACGTGGCGTCCGGCGTACAGGCGCTGAACCCGACCTGGCGGGTGTTCGAGCCCGACCCGGCGACGGCCGGCTTCATGGCCGCCCGCTACGAGCGCTACTGCACGGTGGCGGAACTCCTTGACCGACTCCCGTGGGAAGAGTGATCCGGTTGACCCGACCCGAGGACGCCGGCCTGCCGGCCACGCAGCACGCCATCCAGTACCTGGCGGTGGATGCGTTGGCGCACAACCCGGCCAAGCCGGTCGACCCGGTGGGGCCGACCCAGCTGCTGCTGGAGGTGGAGGCCTGCGGCATCTGCTTCAGCGACACCAAGCTGCTGCACGCCTTCGAGAACCACCCGCGCAAGCTGCCGGTCGTGGCCGGGCTGACCGCAGAGGAACTGGCCGGCATCCCCAGCTACCACCCGGGCGCCGAGCCGACCGTCCCCGGCCACGAGCCGGTGGCGCGGGTCGTTGCGGCCGGCGAGCGGGTCGCGCACTACGCGGTCGGCGACCGGGTGCTGGTGCAGGCCGACTGGCGGCACCTGCCGACGGCGGCCTCGAGCGGCGCGTTCGGCTACAACTTCGAGGGCGCCCTCCAGGAGTACGTGGTGGTCGACGAGCGGATGGTCGTCACCGCAGACGACGAGTTCATGCTGCGCGTGAGCGAGGTCCCCTCCGCGGCCGCGGTGGCGCTGGTCGAGCCGTGGGCGACCGTCGAGGCGGCGTACTCCCGGCACGAGCGGAACGGGCTGAAGCCCGGCGGCTCGCTGCTGGTGGTCGCCGAAGCCGGGGTCGCGACCTCGGGCCTGGAGGCGTTGCGGGCGGCGTCCGCTCCCTCGCGCGTGACGGCGGTCGGCGCCGAGGTGCCCGGAGCCCGGGCCGCGTCCTGGGACGAGCTGGAGCCCGGGTTCGACGACATCGTGTACTACGGCGCGGACGCGGACGCGATCGAGCGCCTGGCCGCCCTGCTGGGCAACGAGAGCCTGCTGTGCGTCGTCCTGGGCGGACGCCGGCTCGCCCGCCCGGTGAAGCTGGACGTGGGCCGGGTGCACTACGACTTCGTCCGGTTCATCGGGACGACCGGCGACGACCCGGCCGAGGCGTACGCCAGCATCCCCGCGACCGGGGAGATCCGTCCCGGCGACCGGGTGGCGATGATCGGCGCGGCGGGCCCGATGGGCCTGATGCACACGATGCGCGCCGCGGTGCTCGGGCTGGACGGGCTCAGCATCGTGGCCAGCGACCTGAACGACGACCGGCTGCGGCACCTGGCCGAGGTGGTCGGGCCCGCCGCGGCGCGGCACGGCGTCCGCCTCGACGTGGTGAACTCCGCGACCACCCCCCTGCAGCCCGGGTTCACCTACCTGACCTGCCTGGTGCCGGTGGCCCCGGTGCTGGCCCAGGCGGTGGACCTGGCCGGGCCGGGCGCGATCGTGAACGCGTTCGCCGGGTTCCCGGCCGGGACGCTGGCCGAGCTCGACCTCCAGCGGATCATCGAGAACCACGTGTTCCTGATCGGCACGTCGGGCTCGCAGATGGCGGACATGCGCGGCGTGCTGGCCAAGCTGGAGTCCGGCGTGCTCGACACCTCGATCTCGCTGGACGCCGTGTGCGGGATGGCGGGGTTCGCCGAGGCGATCCAGGCGGTGATCGAGCGCACCTCCGGCGGCAAGATCATGGTGTATCCGCGGCTGCACGACCTCGGCCTGGTGCGGCTGGTCGACCTGCCGCGGGTGCTGCCCGAGGTGGCCGCACTGATGGACGGCGGCCGCTGGACGGCGGCCGCGGAGAAGGCGCTGCTGGCCTCGGCGTGAGGCGGCGCCGGCGAGGGACCGGCTAGGCGAGCAGGTCGGCCGGCTCTCCCCCACCGGCGGACGCGACGAGCGCGAGCACGTCCTCGCCGTACTGCTCGAGCTTCTTCGCGCCCACCCCGCTGACCGCCGAGAGTTCCCCCAGCGAGGACGGCCGGCTCTGCGCGATCCCGACCAGCGTGGAGTCGGGGAACACCACGTAGGCGGGCACGGACGCGGCGCGCGCGGTCTCCGCCCGCCAGGCGCGAAGCCGCTCGAAGAGCGTCCGGTCGTCCTCGCCGAGGCCGGTCGCCGCGGCCGCCGTCGTCCGGCCCGCCCCCGCGGTCGCGCCCCGGCGCGAGCGGGACGGGCGCGCCGCGGCCTGGATGCGCAGCCACAGCTGCTGCTCCCCGCGCAGGACCGTCCAGGACGCCTCGGTGAGCCCGAGCGTTCCGTGGCGGTCGGACACCGCCAGCAGCCCGCCGGCGAGGAGCTGGCGCACCACGCCGCGCCACTGCACCTCGCTGAGCTCCGCGCCGATGCCGAAGGTGCTGAGCTCGTGGTGGCGCCACTGGTCGACGCGCTCGGTGCGCCGGCCCAGAAGGATGTCGATGAGGTGCCCTGCGCCGTAGCGCTGGTTGCGCTCGCGCTCCAGGCGCACGATCGTCGACAGCAGCTTCTGGGCGGGCACGGTGCCGTCCCACGACTCCGGCGGGGTGAGGCAGGTGTCGCAGGTGCCGCAGGGCCCGCTGGCCTCGCCGAAGTGGTCGAGGATCACCTGGCGGCGGCAGCGCAGGGTCTCGCACAGGCCGAGCATCGCGTCGAGGTGGCGGCTGAGCAGCCGCTTGTGGGCGGCGTCGCCCTCGGAGGACTCGATGAGCTGGCGCTGCTGCACGACGTCGGCCAGCCCGTAGGCCATCCAGGCGGTGGCGGGCAGGCCGTCGCGTCCGGCGCGCCCGGTCTCCTGGTAGTAGCCCTCGATGCTCTTGGGCAGGTCGAGGTGGGCGACGAAGCGGACGTCGGGCTTGTCGATCCCCATGCCGAAGGCGATGGTGGCGACCATCACCACGCCGTCCTCGCGCAGGAACCGGTTCTGGTTGGCCGAGCGCACCGCAGAGGGCAGGCCGGCGTGGTAGGGCAGGGCCGTGACGCCGGCGGCGCACAGCGCGTCCGCGGTCTTCTCCACCGAGTTGCGCGACAGGCAGTAGACGATGCCGGCGTCGCCGTCGTGCTCGGTGCGGATCAGGTCGAGCAACTGCTTCAGCGGCTGCTGCTTGGCCTCGATCCGGTACCGGATGTTGGGCCGGTCGAAGCTCGACACGAACACCTTCGCCTCGCCGAGGGCGAGCCGCTCGACGATCTCGCGCCGGGTGGCCGGGGTGGCGGTGGCGGTGAGGGCGATCCGCGGCACCTGCGGCCAGCGGTCGTGCAGGACCGACAGCCGCAGGTAGTCGGGACGGAAGTCGTGGCCCCACTGGGACACGCAGTGGGCCTCGTCGATGGCGAACAGCGAGATGTCGAGCCGGTCGAGGAACTCCTGTGCCCACTCCAGGCCGAGGCGCTCCGGGGCCAGGTAGAGCAGGTCGAGCTCGCCGGCCAGGGCCGCGCGCTCGGTGGCCCTGCGCTCGTCGGCGGAGATGCTGGAGTTCAGGAACCCGGCGCGGACGCCGAGGGCGTCCAGCGCGGTCACCTGATCGTGCATGAGCGCGATCAGCGGCGAGATCACCACCCCGACACCGGGACGCAGCATCGCCGGCACCTGGTAGCACAGCGACTTGCCGCCGCCGGTGGGCATCAGGACGAGCGCGTCGCCCCCGTCCACGAGGTGGGCGATGATGTCGGCCTGGTCGCCGCGGAACCCGTCGTAGCCGAAGGTGGTGCGCAGGATGTCGGCTGCGGTGGTGGGGACGGGCACGGGCGCCATGCTAGACGGCCCCGCCGACGCTCAGCTGAACGCGGAGATCTCGATCTTCTTCTGGGCCATCAGGGTCGCGTAGGCGTTCGGCCTGGTCATCAGCTCGTTCAGGTTGTCGGGCACGAGCTGCCAGCTGAGGCCGAACCTGTCGACGCACCAGCCGCACTGCTCGGCCTCGGGCACCGCGCTGAGCTGCTCCCAGTAGCGGTCGAGCTCCTTCTGGCCGTCACACCACACGAGCAGAGACACCCCGGGGGTGAAGGTGAAGGTCTGGTCGGCGGCGTCCATCGCGGCGAACCACTCCTCGCCCAGGCGGAAGTCGGCGTACATCACCTGGCCGGCAGAGGAGCCGGCCCCGTCCGGGTAGAGGGAGACGGTGCCGAGGTCGCCGGCGAAGAGCCAGGTGTAGAAGCCGATGGCCTCCTTCGCCTTGCCCTGGGCGGTGTGGCCGAACATGAGGCTGGGCATGATGAACGGACGCGGCTCGCCACCGGGGCCACCGACCATCAGCTGCCAGCTCACGCCGTAGCGGTCCTGGATCCACCCGTAGTGCGGGCTGAAGTCGTAGGACTGGAGCGGCATCAGCGCCGTCCCGCCCTCGGACAGCCGGGCCCACAGCTCGTCCAGGCGTGCGTGGGCGTCGGCGTCCGCGGGGTCGAAGTGGACGAAGAACGACACCGACGGGTTGGGAGCGAACTCCGCCCCGGCGTTGATGCCCATCATCCGGTAACCGCCGATGTCGAACTCCACCGTCACCGGCTGCCCGGCCATGCCGGCCTGGAAGTCGGGCAGCCCCTCGCTGGGGTAGTGCTGCACCTGGACGATCCGCCCGTCGGGGAACACCGAGGTGTAGAACTGCGCCGCCTCCTCCGCGGTGTGGTCGAACCAGATGTTGGGGACGATCCGCTGCATGCCGGTCTCCTGTTCGTGGTGCTTCCTGCCGAGACTAGGCATCCTGTCGGTGGAGGTGTACCCGGAAAAGGTGCTCAGGTGCTCCGCAGCATGGGCGTCCCCGCGGATCACTCCTCGGTGATGCTGGCCTCCCAGGTGTCCTCTGCCGCGGTGCCGTGGACGATCAGGAAGTAGGCGCCCGGCCCCTTCGTGGTCTGGCCGTCGGAGTCCTCGGTCTTGGCCTTGTTGACGTACTTCGGCACGTTCAGCACCGACTCCCCGGTGGCGGCGTCGTAGATCTGGGCCCGGGCGAGCATCGCCCCGGTCGGGGCGTTCTCGTCCGCCGTCCCGGTGTAGGCCAGGCTCAGCTTCACATACGTGCCCGTGGTCTTCACCACCGGCGTGACCAGAATCCCCTCGGCTCCGGAGAAGGTCTGCGGGGCGGCCACGGCGCCCGCGGTCGAGGGCGGGTTCCCGAAGGTCAGGACGTACCCGCCGGTCGCCTCGATGGTGAGGGCGGCCGAGGTGCCGTCGGGGGTGAACACCGCCACGTCCTCGGCCGTGGTGCTCATGATCGAGGGCAGCTCCTTGCCGGTGACCGTCACGATCACGGTGCCGAAGTCGGCCGCGGCGGAGTTGGTGGTCTTCACCAGGTAGTAGGGCTGGTCGAAGGTGATCGGGCCGGTCTCGCCGTTGCCGGAACCGGTGACGGTGATGCCGTTGGCGTCGGTGGTCACCTGGGGCGCGGAGCCCGGGTTCTCCGCAGCCGGCGACTCCTCGGCAGGGGCCGCCTCGCCGGCGGTCGTGGCGACGCTGTCCTCTCCGGCCGGCGGGGCGGACGTGGTGCCGCACGCGGCGAGGAGGGCGAACGAGAGGGCGATTCCCGCGGCCTGGGCCGCGGCGGTGTGCTTCATTGCACTTCCCTTCACGAGAGATGGCCAATTCTCCCGCTGCTGAAGCACGGCCGCAGGCAGGTGGCTGAATTCGCCGGGACGGGCGATCGCGCGGGTGAGGTGCGTCCCACGGTGGCAGGAGTGCTGAGCGAGCCGTCCGGCCCCCTCCCTCGACGTGACCGGTGGCGGGCCGGGGAATGACAGGCATGGCTCAGCCGGCCTCCGACGGACCGGTCATCCGGACGCCCGACCAGCTGCTGCGGGTCTTCGTCTCCTCCACCCTCGGCGAGCTGGCGGCGGAGCGTCGCGCTGCCCGCGGGGCGATCGAGCAACTCCACCTCGCGCCGGTGATGTTCGAGCTGGGCGCGCGCCCGCACCCGCCACGCAAGCTGTACCGCTCCTACCTGGAGCAGAGCGACGTGTTCGTCGGCATCTACGGCGACCGCTACGGGTGGATCGCCCCCGGGGAGGAGATCTCCGGCCTGGAGGACGAGTACCGGCTCGCCGATCCGCGGATGCCGAAGCTGATCTACCTCAAGGCCAGCACGTCACGCGAGGAGCGGCTGGCCGCCCTGATCAAGCGGATCCAGGTCGACGACGGCGCCAGCTACGTCACGTTCTCGACCGAGGAGGAGCTGCGGGCGCACCTGGTGAACGACCTGGCGACGCTGCTGGCCGAGCGGTTCCAGACGGTCGAGGAGGACACCCGCGTCGCGTCCGCCGTGGTGCCTCAGGCCAGCCCGGTCTACGCCCAGGTGCCGCCCCCGTACACCCCGATCGTGGGTCGCGGCACGGAGATCGACGAACTGTCGGCGATGGTGGACGACCCCCACGCACGGGTGGTGACGATCGTCGGGCCGGGCGGGATCGGCAAGAGCCGGCTCGCCATCGAGGTGGCGCTGCGGACGGGCCCGCACTTCGCCGACGGGGTCGCCTTCGTCGCGCTCGAGAACGTGTCGGACGAGAAGCTGCTGCTCCCCTCGCTCGCCAAGGCGCTCGGGATGGGCGAGAGCGGCGAGGCGCCGATCGAGGACCGGCTGCCGACCGCCCTCGCCCGGCGTCCGGTGTTGATCGTGCTGGACAACTTCGAGCAACTGGTGAACGCCGCGCCCGTGCTGGTGCGGCTGTACGCGGCGGCGCCGGAGGCGACGTTCCTGGTGACGAGCCGGGCGGTGCTGCGGATCCGGGGCGAGCGGGTGTACGAGCTCGGCGGGCTGTCGCTGGGGTCGCTGGCCGACCGGGTCAGCGCCCGGCCGCCGACGGTGGCGGAGGCGTCCCGGAGCGAGGCCGTCCAGCTGTTCGTGGAGCGGGCGCGCGCGGCACGCGGCGACTTCGAGCTGTCCCCGGCGAACGTGGCGGCGGTGGTGGGGATCTGCCAGCAGCTGGAAGGCTCGCCGCTGGCGATCGAGCTGGCGGCGCCCCGCGTCCGTGCGCTGCCACCGCAGAACATCCTGAAGCGCCTGGACCGCCCGCTGGAGGTGCTGCGATCGGCCGCGCGGGACGTGCCGGAGCGGCAGCGGACACTCCAGGCGACGATCGAGTGGAGCTGTCGGCTGCTGACGCCCGCGCAGCGTGACCTCCTCGCCGACCTGTCGGTGTTCGCGCCCGGCTTCACCTACGAGGCGGTCGAGGCGCTCGGCGCGGGGCGTCCGTGGGCCGGACGGGAGCTGGAGGACCTCGCGGCGCTGGTCGACAACTCGCTGCTGAAGCAGCAGAGCCAGACCGAGATGCCGGCGTTCACGATCCCGGCCACCGTGCGCCAGTTCGCCGAGCACCTGCTGGAGGAACGCGGTGACCTCGACCTGTTGCGTGCAGCGCACACGCGGTACTACACCGACCTGGCCCGGCGGATGAGGCCGCAGCTCAGCGGTGCGGGGCAGGTGGAGGCGGCCGCGCGCCTGGAGCTGGAGGTGCCGAACCTGCGCCAGTCGATGCAGTACAGCGTGGCCCTCGGCACCCCGGACGACGCCGGCGACCTGGCGTGGGCCCTGCTGGTGTTCTGGTGGTTCGGCGGGCACTTCGGGCAGGTGCGGGTGCGGATGCAGGAACTGCTGGCGCAGCAGGGGGCGAACGCCGGCGAGCACACGCGGGCCGTGGCCGGCTTCCTGATCAGCTGGGTGGACATGTGGCACCGCCCGTCCGCGGACGTGGCGGTGGCTTTCGACGAGGCGCGCGGACTGTTCGCCCGCACCGGGGACGTGAGCGGGGAGGCGCTGGCCACGGCGTGCGCCGCGTTCACCCGCAGTTCGCTGCCGGGGTCGGACGTGGGGGCGTGCCGCGCGGACCTCGCCCACTCTGTCGAGCTGTTCGAGAGCGTGGGGGACGCGTGGGGAGCGGCGCTGGCGCTGGTGGGCCTCGGGCGGGTCGAGTCGGTGCTCGGCGAGGAGGAGCAGGCGGCGGAGTCGTACCTGCGGGCGGGCCGGGTGGCGCGCGAGCACTCCGACGTGCTGGCCACCCTGATCACCGACCACCACATCGGGCGGGTGCAGCTGTTCGGCGGACGGATCGAGGAGGCCGAGCGGACGTTCGCCGCCAGCGTCCACCTGTCGGCGAGCCTCAGCCTCGAAGGCGGCATCTGCGACGGGCTGGAGGGGTTGTCGGCGATCGCCGCCCTGCGCGGCGAGGACGAACGGGCGGGGCTGATGGCCGGGGCGGCAGCGGCCCTGCGGCAGCGCCTCGCGCTGTACGAGGTGCCGGCGTTCGTCTTCCACGAGCGCTACCTCGACCGGGTGCGAGCGGCCGATCCGGAGCTCTTCGCGTCCGCCTTCGCCCGCGGCCAGGAGCTCACGATCGCCGAGGCTGTCGCGCTGGCGCCGCCGGTCACGCCGGCGACGGGTCCCGAGGTGGCGGACGCGGCCGTGGCGCTGGCGTCGTAAGGCCCCACCCCGGCGAGGCGGCCGTCCTCAGGTCTTGCGGGGACAGGAAGGCCCCGGCCCGAAGAGCCGGGGCCTTCCGCCGTGATGGTCAGGGCTTGCCGAAGTAGTCCCCCGGCGCGGTGCCGGTGGTGACCACCGGCATCAGCCAGTTCTGGACGACCGGGATGTCGACGCGCTGGAGGCCGTCGAGGTAGCGGCAGTTGTCGGTGTAGCCGTAGCTGGTGACGGTGACCACCTTCTCGCCGGCGCTTCCCCCACCCGGGTAGAAGGTCGGGCCGCCCGAGTCGCCGAAGCAGCTGCCTCCGGTGCCGCGGGTGTCGTTGATGTTGCCGTTGACCTGGAGCACCTGGGGGCCGAGCTTCTGTCCCGGCGCGTCGGCGTAGCGGCGCACCAGCGGGTAGGACTGCGGCGTGGGCTTCTTGCCCTGGTTGGCGTCCTCGGGCACCGGCTGGTACTTGCGGACCTCGGTGCCGTAGCCGACGATGCGGAACAGGGTGCTGCTCAACTTCGACTTCGTGATCGTGTCGAGGGTGCCGACCGGCGCGATCGCGGCCGGGGAGATGCCCGCGACCGGCTTGTCGAGGACCACCACGCCGACGTCGTTCCAGTTCTTGAGGTCGGTGAAGTCGGAGTACTGCGGGTGGGCGTAGGCGTCGCCGGTGAACCACTGGCGGCCCTTGGCGTCGACGAGGACGCCGTCAGCGTCGCTGTCGACGTAGCCCGCCGCCGGGTCGGCCGCGGCCGGGATGCCCGAGGGGGGCTCCTCCGCGATCACCGGGGAGAAGTTGACGATGGTCTTGCCGGCCGTGCCGGCCGTGCAGTGGGCCGCGGTCAGCAGCACGGTCGGGCTGACGAGGGTCGCGGTGCAGCGGTAACGCCCGCCGTCCTCGTAGAAGACGATCATGCCGACGTTCGCGTAGTGGTTGGCGTCGTCGCGATCGCCGCCGGTGATCGCCTGTGCGCTGACCGCCGTCGCGCCGGCCAGGGCGAGGGTGGCAGCTGTCAGTGCGGCGATGGATCTCCAGACCTTCATGCAGTGCTCCTTGGGACGATGGTGTGTCGCGGTGACAACCTAGGCCCCGTCCCCCGGAGTCGGGAACCCCAAGCCCTAAGCAGTTTGCGCTGGGCGATAAAGGGGTTGGGAGGTCATTCGGGGTGCCGAGAATTGCCGAGGACCATGACCGGCGCCGGCCCCCACGGGTCGAGAATGCACCATGGCCACAGCGTGGGACGCCTTCGTCTCCTACGCGCGGTCGAACTCCGAACCGACGGCGATCGCGGTCCAGCGCGGGCTCGAGCGCTTCGCGCGGCCGTGGAACCAGCGCCGGGCCGTCCGGATCTTCCGGGACGACTCCGCGATGTCGACGAATCCGGCGCTGTGGTCGGCCATCGAGGAGGGCCTTACCGCGGCCGGCCACCTGATCCTGCTGCTCAGTCCTGCGGCGGCCGCCTCGGCGTACGTCGAGAAGGAGGTCTCGTGGTGGCTCGACCACAAGGGCGCCGCGACCATCCTGCTGGTGCTCGACGGCGGTGAGCTGGCCTGGGACGACGCGGGGAACCGGTTCTCTGCGGACAGCCCGGTTCCTGCCTGCCTGCGTGAGGCGTTCGCCGAGGAACCCCGCTGGCTCGACCTTCGCTGGATGCGCGACTCCCCTGATCCAACGAGCGATCCCCGGTTCGCGGCGGCGATGGCCGACCTGTCCGCACCCATCCGCGGCGTCCCCCGCGACGAACTGGTCGGGGAGGACCTCACCCAGCATCGCCGGGTTCGTCGACTGGCCGCCTCGGCGGTGACCCTGCTCGCCCTGCTGCTGGTGATCTCGATCATCTCCACCGTCCTCGCCGTGCAGCAGCGGGACGACGTGCTGCGCCAAGCCGTGACGCTGCGCTCGCGCCAGCTGGCCAGCACAGGGACGGGCCTGCTGGAGGCGGACCTGCGCCTGGGGCAGCTGCTCGCCGTGCAGGGCTTCCGCACCGAGGACTCCGCCGCGACGCGCGAGGCGCTGTTGCGGGCGGCGTTCGCCTCGCCGCTGGTCGACCGTTTCGTCACGTTCGAGGCTGACGTCACGGCCGTGGCGACGAGCGCGGACGCGTCCACGGTGGCCGTCGGGTTGGCGGACGGCCGGGTGTTCACGATCGACGGCGCGGGTGCCACGGCGCCCGTGCTCCGGTTCACCGCTTCCGGGGCCGTCACGCAGCTGCGTGCGAGCAGTGACGGCACGGTCGTCCTGGCTTCGACGCGGGACAGCGTGACCGTGGGGGACGCGACCGGCTCACACGTGCTTCCCGGTGGTCCCGCCGCGCCGACGCAGGCCGTCGCCCTGTCCGCGTCCGGACGCCGGGCCGCGCTCGTCCGGGGTGAGTTCACCACGACGATCCTCGCCTACGACACCGCGAGCGGGGCCGAGGTCGCCCGTCGCGCCGACCCGCTGGGACTGACGGCGGGCCAAGCCGTGGTGACCTCCCAGTTCACCGAGCACCTCGCCTTCCTCGACGACCACCGCCTGCGCCTGGTGGGCAACGACGCGCGCTGGCGGGAACTCGACCTGCGCACCGGACGCACCCGCAAGGCCGGCTGGGTCACCTGGATGCCGTCGGTGCAGCTGTACGCCGCGTCCAGCCGTGCCGACTTCCTGCTCGCCGCGCCGATCACCAACGGCCAGGCGGTGCGGGTCTGGCGGCTGGATCGCGCCGGCGCGAATCCGCCCCCGAAGAGGGCGGGCGTCCAGCTGACCGACCCGCTGGGGATGGCGGTCAGTCCCGACGGGAGGCTCGTGCTGGTGAACGACTCCTCCACCGGGCTCTCGGTGGCGCCCGTCCCCCACTCCGACGCGGGGCCGGTGGTGCCGGCGACCCGGATCGCCGGGCTCAGCGGCGTGGCCGCGATGGAGTTCCTCGACCCGACCAGGGCCGTCGCCGCCGCGCGTTCGGAGCTCGTCTTCCTGCGCTTCGGCGGTCCCGGGCGTGGCGGGGAGTCAGTGGGGCTCGCGCCGCGCGGCATCGGAGGTGTGCCCGACTACGCCACGGACTTCCGGAACTCGCGCCTTGCCGTCTCGCCGGACGGCTCGCGGGTCGCCGTCCTGGACCTGAACGGCGGCGAGCTCGAGATCGTCCCGGTGCCCGGACGGGGCGGGGCTGCGTTGCCCAGGACGGCCCTGGGAGGCGTGGACGACCTGGATGCGCTGTTCGGGGTGGTGTGGCTCGACGACGACACGGTGCTGGTGGCCGGCAGCCGGCCCGGCGGGCTCGCGACGGGCCTTCCTCCCGGAGTGGTGCGCTGGGACCTCGGGCTCCCCGTCACCAGCGAGGAGGGCGACCGCGAGACGCCGATCGCCGCGCTGCCGACCGGCGCGGGGACGGTGCTCATCGCCACGTCGGGCGGGCGCATCCAGACCCGCGCGAGGCCGTCCGGCGAGCTGCGCGGGGAGGTGCCGGCGGGCGCCCCGGGGACGGCGTACGACCTCGCCCGGTTCACCGCTGACGGGAGCTCGCTGGCCCTGATCGACGTCGGCGACACCACGATCGACCCGGCGGCGACGACGGCGACGCTGCGGGTCGTCGACAGCCAGAGCGGCGCCGTGATCCACGAGCAGGCCTGGAACGACGGCGTGGACGTGGCGGGCCTGGAGTTCGCCGGGACGACCCTGCTGGTGACGCACCTGGACGGCTCGGTCGACGTGCTGCCCGACCTGGGACGCGGTGCGGCGCAGCGCATCTCGACGGCGGGGATCCGCACCAGCACGGGCTCGATCCAGCCGAATCCGCCGGTGGCCGGGGCTGACGGGCTGGTGGGCTTCCCCACCCGTTCGGGACTCCAGCTCTACGACCTGACAACGCTGCAGCCCTCGGCCGCGCTGCCGGTTCCGCCCGGCTTCGAGGCCGTCCCGCGGACGTACGCCTTCGCACCCGACGGTCACACCCTCGTCACCGGCTTCTTCGGTGGCGACGCCAGGACCGCGCAGGTGAACGTCCGTGACCTCGACACCACCGCCGTCGTCGGTCAAGTGTGCGCCAGCGCCGGAGGCCCGATCAGCGCCAACGAGTGGCGCCTGCTCGTCGGGGACACTCCGCCGGAAGACCCTGCGTGCCGCTGAGCTCGACCGGGCGCTCGCCTGTCTGGCTGTTGCGGACGAGAGACGATCGCACCACGCGCAGCTGAGTCGCCCTGTCCCGTCAGTGACCCCACAACTCTGACGGGCACCAGGAGGGGCGACGTTTTGAGAGGGCGAGGGTCCTTGACGGTCCCGGGTTACTGTCTGGTCATGCGAGCCATTCAAGCCCAGCGGGCCGGCGGCCCCGACGTCCTCGAGCTGGTTGACCTTCCCGACCCGACGCCGGGCCCTGGCGAAGTACTGGTCAAGGCCGCGGCTGCCGGCATCAACTTCATCGACACCTACCGTCGCGGCGGCGTCTACCCAATGCCGTTCCCGCACACCCCCGGCGACGAGGGCGCGGGTGTGGTGGTCGCCATCGGTGACGACGTCACCGACCTGGCAGAGGGCGACCGGGTCGCCTGGGCAGACTCCCCCGGCTCCTACGCCGAGCTGGTCCGGGTCAGGGCCGACCGCGCACTCCGCGTCCCCGACGGTGTCGACCTCGACGTCGCGGCAGCGCTCCCCCTGCAAGGTCTGACGGCGCACTACCTGGTGACCTCGACCTACCCGGTGCAGCAAGGCGACACGATCCTCGTCCACGCCGGTGCCGGCGGAGTCGGGCTGCTGCTCACCCAGCTCGCGACCGCTCGCGGCGCCCGCGTGATCACCACCGTCTCCACCTCGGAGAAGGAGGCGCTGTCCCGGGCGGCTGGCGCAGTTGAGGTCATCCGGTACGACCTTCTGCAGGACCTGACCGCCGAGCTGCCCGGCTTGGTGAAGGAACTCGCTGGCGGCGGAGTGCCGGTCGTCTACGACGGGGTCGGCCGCTCCACCTTCGACGCATCGCTGGCCTGCCTGCGACGCCGCGGAATGATGGTGCTGTTCGGCGCCTCCAGCGGGCCGGTGCCGCCCTTCGACATCCAGCGGCTCAACTCCGGAGGCTCACTCTTCCTCACCCGTCCCACGCTGGGCCACTACATCGCCACCACCGAGGAGTTGCGTGGCCGGGCGGACGAGCTGTTCGCCGCTGTGCTCGACGGAAGCCTCGACGTCCGCATCGGTGCGCGCTTCGCTCTCGCCGACGCGGCCGATGCGCACCGGGCCCTCGAGGGGCGCGCCACCACCGGAAAGGTGATCCTGGAGATCCGCTGAGGCGCCGACCTGCACCGGCAGCGTCAGGACGTGCGCTCGTGCCCGCTCGAGGACGAGGCACGCTGCACGAGGGACTCCGCCACGACCTCGATCGCCTCGTCCCGCGACAACCCGGCGTCCTTGAACGCGAGCAGCACCAGGGGATGCAGCATCGCCGCAGCGACCTTCGGCAGCTGCGGGTCGGGCGCCCCCTCGAGCGCGACGCGCAACAAGGCGGAGATGCCGTCGCGGACCGTAGCGTTCGCCTTAGCCACCGCGGGGATGGACGCGTCGCCCGCACCCAGGGCGTTGTACCACCGCTGAGAGCGGTCGTAGAACGAGAACAGTGCCACGGTCAGGGCCCGGATCCGGTCGGGCAGCGTCTGCGCGACGTCGAGGACGGACGCATCGGGCACCTCGATCGTCTCGACGATCCGCTGGATCACCGCGGCGAGCAGGTCCTCGATGCGCTCGAAGTGGTTCCCGACCGTCGAGGCGGAGACGTCCGCTCGACGTGCGACCTCGGCCTTCGTGACCGCGGCCGCACCGCCGGTGGCGAAGAGGTCGACGGCCACGTCCAGCATGCGCTCGCGGGTTTCGGCGACGAGCGTCGAGCGGCGGTGCATGGAGTACGTACGTGGAGCCATTGACCCTCCCATTATTTGGATGCAGCCTAGCATCAATCAAATCGAGGGAGGCACCGAGATGACCACGATGTTCGTGTCGACCACGATCGGGTCGCTTGCGGTCCGGGTGGTCGGCGCCGGCCGGCCGGCGCTGCTGTGGCACAGCCTGTACGCCGACTCGACGACCTGGGGACGAGTGGAGCCGACTCTGGCCTGGCACCGCAGGCTGGTGATGATCGACGGGCCCGCGCACGGCGACAGCCCGGCGGGGACATCGACGCCGAGCCTCAGCACGTGCGCCGCGGCGGCGTGCGAGGTGCTGGACGCGCTCGGCATCGCCGATCCCGTGGACTGGCTGGGCAACGCGTGGGGAGGCCACGTCGGCATCGTGTTCGCGTCCGAGCATCCCGAGCGCTGCCGGTCGCTGTGCGTGGTGGGCACCCCGATCCCGGCTCTCACCGCCGCGGAGCGGGCGCAGACACGCCTCCTGATGGGCCTGTACCGCGTGCTCGGGCCAGCACCGCTCGCGGACCTGATGGCCCGGGTGCTGCTCGGTGGGGACGTGACCTCAGCCGATCCCGAGGCCGGGTCGGTGTTCACGAAGGCCTACGCCCGGGCGTCGCGGCGCGGGCTGCACGCCGTGGTTCGCGGGATCAGCCTCGGACGACCCGACCTCACCCCCGTGCTCCGGTCGGTCGCGGTGCCGACGCTGATGGTGTGCGCTGCCGAGGACTCCATGCTGTCGCCGGACGCCGCCGCCACGGCGACGCGCCGCCTCCCGCAGGGCGGGCTGTCCGTGCTCCCGACGGCCGGCCACATCGGGCCGCTGCTGCGTGCCTCCGAGCAGCTGGGCGACCTCCTCGCCAGGTTCTGGGACGATCCGGCCACCGTCGCGGCGAGCCTGCGGGTGCCCGTCCCCACACGTGACGAGACGCCAACCGCACGGGACGCCCCAGCGGGGGCATCGGCCGGGACGTGGGGTGTCGTCGCGGCGTACACGGGCTGTCTTTCGGCCGCCGCCCTCGTGTTGTTCTACGCGCTCGCCGATCCGCTCGGCGCACGCCACGAGGCATGGATGTGGCTGGGCCCGGCGAACGACGTGCTGAGCATCGCCTTCTACGGCGGAGTGTCCGCGGCTGCGATCCTCACCTGGAAGGAGCGCCGGGGCACGCTCCTCGGGACGCTCGCGGCGCTCCTCGTGCTCTCGAGCGCGGCCAGCACCGCGTCCACGCTGCGGCTCCTGACCGGAGTGGGCAGCCTTCGGGAGCAGGGCGCCGCCGGGGTCCCGCTCGTGGTGCTGCTGGTCGCGTGGCTCGTGGCCGCCGCACGGACGCGGAGGGTCGCGCCGCAGCCGTCGTGAGCGGCAGCCGGCGTCCGACGCGGAGCCCGTCCGCGGAACTCAGCAGAAGTCACGCTTGGCTCGACGGGCCCATCGGGGGCAGCCTCTCGCCATGGACAACTTCGCGGTGGTGTGCTCGTCGGGCAGTTACCGGAACGACCCGGACGGAAGCGGACCGGTCACCCACTTCGCGCACCGCTGGACCGACGGCGGAGTCGACGTCGCGACCGCCTTCACCGGAGCCCACCTGTTGCACGCAGCCATCGCCGCCTGCGTGCTCAACGACCTGTATCGCGAGGCAGAGAAGGTCGGCCTCCCGCTGGACGGGGTGCGGGTCGAGGCCCGGGGTGGGTTCCGTGTGGACTGGTCATCAGTGGGCGTCTCGTACCGCGTCGAGATCGACTCTCGCGCAGACGCCTCCGCGATCGAGCAGCTCATCGAGACCGTCGACCAGGTGGCGGAGATCCCGAAGGCGCTGAGGGCCGGTGCCCGCGTGACCCGCACGCCCTGACGCCGGCCCGGGTCCGCCGCGTTCGAGCGGACCGATCAGCGGTCGTCCCGGCGGACAACTCCCGGTTCGGACGATGCGTCCTCGTCGCCGAAGCCGCTCGCGGCGTCCGTCGGGTTCAGGCCGTGATCGCCCGGCAGCGGCGGCTCCCCCACCGTTGTCGTACCGGTCAGGTCCGCCCGTCGATCGGAATCACGGAAGCTCGCTTCCCGCTCGGCGTCATCCCCCACCTTGCCGGAGTCGCCCCACGACGAGGCCGCGTCCGCCACCCCGGGCGTGGTCACAGTGGCGCCCTCGCTGATCGAGCCGCGCCACGCACCGGTCGCTCGTCCTTCGTCCTCGATGAAGCGGGCGAAGTTCTCCAGGTCGGCCTCGGCCTGGTGCTCCACGATCTTCAGCAGGTCGCCGACCTTCTCCACGACGCCTTCCGGCTCGTACTCCAGGCTCAGGTGCACCTCGGTCCGGGCGGGGCCAAGCTCGGTGAAGGTCACCGCACCAGCGTTGGTGGCTCCTTCCACGGCCGCCCACGCCACCTTGTGGTCGGGCACCTGCTCCAGGATCTTCGCGACCCACTGCCGGCGCACTCCGCCCATCTCGGCCACCCACTCCAGGCGGTCGTCGCCGAGCTGGGTCACCTTCTCCACCGCACCCATGAAGCGCGGGAACTCCTCGAACTGCGTCCACTGGTTGTAGACCGTGCTCAGCGGCACGTCCACCACCACCGACTTCTCGACCTTGGTCGTCATCCGCATTCCCCTCCGGCTCGGGCTCCGTCCGTCGTGGACGGTGCCTTTTCGGATGACCATTACCCATCGCCGGCGGGGACCGGCAGCGCATCCTTGCGCGTGCTCAGGTGGGGCGGCTCGCCGCGTCCTTCTGGCGGGGGAACGCCTCGTGGAGCTGCCACTGGAGGTCCGCGATCTGCCCCGGATCCAGCGGGCCGGGTTCGAGGAGGCTCGCCTTCAGCTTCTTGGGCCACACCACCGAGACGCCCTGGACTATGAAGGAGCCTCCGAAGATCGGCCAGTCCGCACCCACGAAGCAGAGCACCCCGCGGACCGGCACGTCAGGCTGGTCCGCGAGTGCTGCCCTCACCAGGCCGAGTTGCTTGTTCATGCCGTCGACGAGCTTGGTCCGGTCGCGCCCTCCCACCAGCAGAAGCTCCTGTCGCGGACGGATGAGCCCTCCCTCGACGCGCAGTTCGGGACGCTTGTCCAGATACCGCTTGGCGTCGATCACGTAGACGCCCGTGGGGCACACCACGAGGTGGTCGATATTGGCCGTCGACCTCGGGATCCGCCGGTCGTGCAGCACGCGGACCGTCGGGCCGGCGATCGCGGCCAGCATGCCCCCGAGCTGCTGCTCGCCCACCGCACCCGTCGCCCACGCCGTGGTGGACTGCGGGTCGTCGAAGACGGCGAGCAGGAACTTCCCGATCTTCGGATGAGCTGCCTGGACCCGCTGCTGGCGCGCGTCGTGGCGACGATCGAACTCCCGGGCCGCCGAGCCACCGGCCGTACCGTCCACGACCTCGAGCTCTGGTGGGAGGTCCGGCGTGAGGGCGTGACGCGGGGCCGCCGTCGTCTCCGCCCGCTCGGGCAGCGCGCGACGCGCCGGACAGGCAACACAGGCCACCGTCCTCGACGTCCGGTCGTAATCCGCGAGCTCTCCCGCCTCGAGCGGTGCCCCGCATCGCGAACAGGTGCCGGCGTAGCGCAGCTTCATCCGCTTCGGCGTCGGAGTCGCCGGCGTGATGACGTCCTCGCTCATCGTCTACCGGGCTGCCTGTCGACCGAGGCGCCGCCCCGTCGGATGGCACGACAACAACGAGAGGGGAGGTGGGAGGTCACGACGTCGAGCCTTCCACCGGGTTCAGCGGTCGATGAAGTCCCCGCCCGGGCGACTTGCCCGTCCGCTGCGTCGATCCGGCTCGGGAGCCCAGGGACCGGATCGGCCTCCCGGCGTTTCCGCCCTGTTGGCCGGTCCGCTCTGAGAGGGTGGACGCGTTGCCTATCGTGAACGGAGGAGGGGTTCGTGGCCGGAACAAGGGGCGAGGCCCGACTGGCAGTGCTCATCGACGCTGACAACGCGAGCGCGCAGCACCTCGAGCAACTGCTCGTCGAGATCGCGAAGTACGGGACGGCGAGCGTCCGTCGCGCGTACGGCGACTGGACGTCCAGCCGGCTCACCTCGTGGAAGACCGGCCTGCTCCAGCACTCGGTGCAGCCGATCCAGCAGTTCAGCTACACCACCGGCAAGAACGCCACGGACAGCGCCCTGATCATCGACGCCATGGACCTGCTCCACGCCGGCAAGCTTGACGGGTTCTGCCTGGTCTCCAGCGACAGCGACTTCACTCGACTGGCAGCCCGCATCCGCGAGCAAGGTCTCACGGTCTACGGGTTCGGCGAGCGGAAGACCCCCAAGCCCTTCGTCGCAGCCTGCGACACCTTCATCTACGTCGAGAACCTTGCCCCCACCACCGCCGAGGTCACACCGGCGCCGAAGCCTGCGTTGAAGCGCGACCGCAAGCTCGACCGGCTCCTCGCTGAGGCCGTGGACGTCGCGGCGGGTGACGACGGCTGGGCCCACCTCGGTGCAGTGGGCAGCAACCTGTCGCGGCTCGCGTCCGACTTCGACTCCCGCACGTGGGGCTACAGCAAGCTGAAGGACCTCATGAACGCCCATCCCGACTACGAAGTGAAGTCCCGTCCCACCGGCGAAGGGAAGACTCCGAACGCGTTCGTGCGACATCGGTAGTGAATGGCGGCGCGGGAGCGTCATCGGGCACCGCCGTGGTCCCGCCGGGAATCGAACCCAGGATCCGCGGATTAAAAGACCGTCTCGGAAATCCTTTTCACTAGGTAACTTACGGTTGCGTAACCAATTTCGTGCACGCCAAATGTTCAAGATTCAACTTTTAAAGTCCGCTGGTCGGACCACTCTGCACTGCCCCGCCGAGTGCGTCGAGTACCGCACTAACCTGCTCGTCGAGCGGCTGATGCTCCCAGACTCGAACGACCCTCCAGCCGCCGGCCGAGAGCAGGGCGTTGGTGTTCTCGTCGCGCTCCCTGTTCCCCGCCAGCTTCAGCTCCCACCACTCCGAGTTGTTCTTGGGCGCTACACCGTGCTGAGGGCAGCCGTGCCAAAAACAACCGTCCACGAACACCGCCACACGCAACCTGGTGAAGGCTATGTCGATCGTCCGACGCGGAGCGCCCGGGACCGGAACACCTACTCGATACCTCAAACCGCGACCATGCAACGCCCGGCGAAGGTCAACCTCCGGCTTGGTATCGCTTCGCGGCTGGTTCTCCATGTGACGCCGAACCACATCATCGAGCGGCTTCGGACGCTGGCCACTAGGCATTGAGGATCTCTGCGACCTTCTTCCCGATCTCATAGGCAAGCAGGGGCGGCACCGCATTTCCCACCTGGTGGTACTGCATCGTCCTGTTTCCCCAGAAGAAGTAGTCATCCGGAAAGGTCTGCAACCGTGCCGCCTCCCTCACAGTAAGGCTACGCACCTGGGCCGGATCCGGGTGAATGTAGTAGTGACCGTCCTTGCTGATGTGCGATGCAACTGTGCTGCTCGGCCTATCCCACGCCTGCACCTTGAACCGATCACGGAAGGGCGTTTTGTCGCCGCGGACGTTCCTGTGGTCGGGCACCAGCCCCAGCGGCAACTCATCCACGCGGGGCGTATAGCCGCGTTGCGCGACCTCCGCCAGAAAGGCATAGCGGGCTAGATCCATGGCCATGTGCCGCCGAGCCTCATGGAGCGTGAGCGGCACTTCCGACGATCGCACCCACCGTCGGAAGCGATCGACCGCAACGTCGTCCGGAATGACTCGTGAGACCACTGGCCTCCCACGACCCGACATCCAGCCGAGTGCCAACTCCCTGCCGGCGAGCCCCGCGTCAGCCGGGCTTCGAAGGTCCAGACTCGCACGCGACATCCTCGCCTCGACCGCCGGCATCCCCCCAATCGCAGCGCGGAGGGTCACTGGTCCACTTCGCGCAAGTCGGGTGTCAACGCGCTGCGAGACATCGTCACGAATCCCGAGCAGGATGACGCGATGCCGACGTTGAGGAACGCCGAACTCCTCAGCCCTGATGACGAAGTCGCTCGGTCGGGGATCATCGGATTCGACGACCAGGCTCCGGATTCTGTACGACCCCCCAACCTCGAGGTCACTCCGGATCAAGTCGAACATGCGGACGCCGCCGTGACTCGCAGAGAGCAGTCCTTTGACGTTCTCCATGACGAACACGGCAGGCCTGTGGTACTCGATGATGTCGAGGTACTCGCGGTAGAGAAAGTGCTTTTCGTCGGCCGCGAACGACTCGTCGTGCGCGCGGCGAGAACGCCCCACCAGCGAGTACGCCTGACAAGGGGGCCCACCGATGAGAACCCAGTCGCGATCGCCTCTCAAGCCGTTCTCGATCCGGCTCCGGACCTCCGCCCTGTTCGACTCCCCCAGTTCGAGGTGGTGGACGTGCTGGTCGGCCTCGGTGAGCGCCGCGGCCATCCTCCGATCTGTCTGCAAATCGGCGACGTCACCAACCTCGAGGAACCGCCGATAGGCGGGATGATCGGTTCCGACCAGACGGACGGCCGCACGCAGTCTGAGGGTCTCCACGGCAGTGGAGTCCTTCTCGAAGGACGCGGCGACCTGGAACACGGGCTCTCCCGCGCCGTTGCGCACGCGGCTGAATCCCTCGTTCAGGCCGCCAGGCCCCGCGAACACATCCACCACCGGAATCAAGTCTGCTCCCCACGAAAGTCTGCGGCCCCAGGCTATCAGCGGGATCTGACGCGTCTCGCTCGCCGCGCTCCCTCGCGGGCGCCGGATCCACTTGTCGCCCAACAGGCCGTCGGAGCACCCGCGGGTCTGGAACGAACCGACGCCGGCCAGGGGACCCCATTCAGAGTGTCTGGAATAGCGATCTACGACAGCGGAGAGGCTCTAGTCTTTCTCTCATGACCAGCCCCCAAACACCAGCGGACTTCGCCATCGGCGTCTACAGAGAGGCGATCCTCAAAGCTGTAATCGGCCACAGGATGCCACTCGACGAGGCCGCCACCTTCGTGAAGGCCATCATGGGCAATCGGGATCTCGTGGATCAGGCCTACCGAGCGTTGAGGAAGCAGCAGCAGGAGAACAATCCCGTCGGCCCGAATAGCGGGGCGATTGTTGATGCCTCATCCTACGGTTCCGCGTGGTACTTGGGGTCGGTCGAGAACGGACACTGGGCCCGATACCTCGGGCTGCTCACAGCGAGAAAGGAATCTGGGCTGGAGCAGCTCCATCTGGAGACGGAGAGAATCACAAGCCTCCTCGCTGATCCCAGCGATCCGGGCAAGAAGCGCAAAGGCTTGGTCATGGGCAACGTGCAGTCTGGCAAGACCCGCAACTTCGCGGGCGTCATCGCGAAGGCAGTCGACGTCGGTTACCGATACGTGATCGTGCTCTCAGGCATAAACAACAACCTCCGGGAGCAAACTCAGGCCAGACTCACCAAGGACCTATTCTACGCAGAGGGTTGGTACCCTCTCACGCAGAAGGACAAAGACTTCTCGCCAGTTGCGAAGCCAGAAGAATTGCTGGTCAACCAACCCGCCCTCTGCGCGGTCGTCAAGAAGAACACTACTCGCCTCGACCACCTAGTGGAAATGATGAGGTCCATACCGCTCGAAATTAGACGGCAGCGTCCTGTGTTGATCATTGATGACGAGGCAGACCAGGCCACCCCGAACTCCTTGGCGGAACGCGACAAGATCTCGGCCATCAATCAGCACCTCAGGAACTTGTGGGCGAGCGTGGAGTCGGGAACGTATGTCGCATACACGGCAACACCGTTCGCCAACGTACTCATGGATCCGGATGATGATGAGGAACTGTTTCCCTCGGACTTCATCACCACAATCCAGCCCGGCGCCGGATACTTCGGGTCCGAACGTGTCTTCGGCATCGCAGAAACGGTCGACGAGGATGGCGTCACGACATCTGATGGGTTGGATATGGTACGCACCATTCCCAAGGATGAGGCGGCAATACTCCGTCCACCAAGCGATAAGATCGAGCAGGAAAGCTTTGACCCGGACCTGCCCGATTCGCTTCACGCGGCATTCAATTGGTTCGTGGTGGCGACCGCCATTCGGAGGGCGCGTGGGGACGTCGACCACTCGTCGATGCTGGTTCATACAACCCACTACACCCTGCCACACTTCACGATGCAGGAGCGGTTCAAGCAGCTCATTGATGAGGCACGCGCCGATGTTGCAGATGGGAATCTAGAGTCGCTTCGAGCTTCGTGGTCAGACGAGTCACGGAAGGTGGCTACTGAGGCCACGCTCCCTCTGCTTGCTTGGGATCAGGTGGTCCCATATCTCCCCGAGGTCCTCAGCGACCTGGAGACAATCGTTGACAACGGGGCATCCAATGACCGCCTCAACTACGACGACGGCAGACTACGCACGGTGGTAGCAATCGGCGGCGGCACGTTGTCTCGCGGGCTAACCCTGGAGGGCCTGTCCGTCTCATACTTCACGCGAACGTCGAATGCCTACGACACCCTGATGCAGATGGGGCGCTGGTTCGGCTATCGACCTGGCTATGAGGATCTTCCGCGCGTCTGGGTCTCTGACGGTCTAGACACCGACTACGCGTTCCTCGCTCGTGTCGAAAAGGACCTGCGGGAGGAGATCAGCTCAGTAGAAGGCAGCGAGTTCATACCGAAGGACGTCGGGGTGAGGGTGCGGGCCCATCCCGGCCGGCTCCAGGTAACCGCCGCCAACAAGATGTTCCATGCCGATGTAGTACAGCTCGGGCTGAGTGGGACCTTCAACCAGACCTTCCTGCTTGACGGCAGTGATCCTGCGATCGCCGATCGCAACGCAGCAAGGGTCAACGCGATGATCGCGGGAATCGCGGCAGAGCACACGCCTGGAACACCCCGGGTTCCCATGTTCCGCGATGTCCCAGGGCTGCGGGTGGTTGAGTTCCTGGACGGATTCGAGGCGCACGGCGACCAGAAGTGGCTCACAGACAACCGGGAGCGCCTGACGGAGTGGATCACCAACTGGGCCAGCGGCCCGACCTGGAACGTTGTGCTGGTCGACACCGCATCAGTGAAGGGGGACCCCGCCGAACTGGGCACCATGGAGCTCGGAGGGATCGAACTCCACTGCGCCAACCGTTCGGTTCTGCGAGGCAGCACAGCTGGCAAGCTGGACTTCAAGGCCATAATGTCCCAAAACGATCGACTGCGAGACATCGATCCGGCCTTGTACGCAGGCGAGCAGCTCGCGACCAACGGCCAACGACGCCGCGTACGCAGGCTTCACGGCGGCGCCAAGGGGCTTGTCGTGGTCTATCCGATAAGTGGCAACTCGACGGCCGAACCGGGGAGCCACACCCGCATCGATCTTCCGATCAAGCACAATGTGCTGGGCTTCGCCATCTTCTTCCCGCATGTGAACGATACGGATGGCAAGGCAGGCGCATTTGTCTCGGTGAAGCCGATGTGGGAGGTTCCCGATACCGTCGAGGGAGACGATGTCGGCATCGACGAGGAGGTGGCCCAGGATGGGACAGTCGAGTGAACGATTCGCGCTGCTCCTTGCGGACATCTACGCCACACCCGACGAAACACTGGTGTTCGTTGCCAATGCCGCGGTCGACAGCACGGGACAGCGTCTGCTTTATGGCGCCGATCCGCTCTCCCAGCTGCATGTGCTCGCCCCGATCACGCCCGGCTACGTCTTCAGCCCACAGAAGGGCGAGCGTATCGAGCTCACCGAATGGATCCATCCGTCGACGGGTCAGCGGTATCTGGATCTCATATGCCGATCAGGCGCGCTGTCACAGGTCTTCAGCCTGCTCGCAGACAGCGTGGTGGAGCGCGTTGAGGAGCGTGGCGAGCTTGGCCACGCGGCGCTGCTGGGCGCGCTCAGCGATTGGAGAGAGTTGCTGCGGCCGGCTAGAGCCCTCACCGAGGATGCCGCTAGGGGGATCTTCGGGGAGCTGTCCGTTCTGAAGCTGCTCGCCGCGCACAATCCTGTGTACGCGGTCGAATGCTGGACAGGCCCAGACAAGGCCAGGCACGACTTCTCCACGCCGAGGGGCGACCTCGAGGTGAAATCCTCAGCAAAGGAGGCTATCGAGGTCACAATCTCAAGTCTCGGCCAGCTTGATCGGATCAACGACGTCCCCGTTGCGCTGGTTCGACTCCAGGTCGTTAGCACGCCCGCGGGAAAGAACATCGAAGATGCCGTGGATGAACTAGAGGCCATGGGATGTCTTCGGTCAGAGATCGTCCATCGGTTGGCCGCCGCGGACTTCATTCTCGGCGCCGACAGCGATGAACACCGATTTGCCATTGAACAATCACCCTTGGCGTGGGATGTAGGCCGTGATTTCCCGGGGCTCCGACAGTCGGACATTCCAGAGGATCGACGCGGAGCCATCACGCGGATCAGCTACAATCTCACGCTCTCCGAAGCGCCGGGGCGGATGGACAACGTGCAACTGGAGGAGCTGCTCGAAAGTGTGATGACCCTGTGATGGGTTACCCCGATCTCGAGTGGTTCCCAAAGCCTTTCGGCGCGGGTGACACTGACGGCGCCGGCGCCAAGAAGATGCTCGGAAACCCCGAGGTTGACCCTGCCAGCCTGCTTGTCCGGGAGATGGCCCAGAACAGCTGGGATGCGCGAATTGCTGGGACGGTGCCTCAGTTTGAGATGAGGCTCAGGACGATCAACCCGGCAGTTCGAGATGTCCTTGCGTGGAACGTCTTCGGCAAAGGGTCATCCCCCAACCTTGGCCTGTCGAGAGTGCTCCAGAGCCAAGGGCTATGTGCGGTCGAGGTGTTGGACCGAGGGACAAAGGGCCTCGGCGGCCCAACACGGAACGATATCGATCCCCCGCCGGGTGAACCAGCCGATTATTCCGACTTCGTTCTCACCATTGGGGCTCCACCCGAGGATGGGTACGGAGGTGGAACCTATGGCTTCGGGAAGACCGCTGCATACCTCGCTAGTGAGTGCTCAACGATCGTCATATGGTCGCGCTCTCGACGATCCGATGGATCAATCGATGAACGCCTGATCGCCTCGGCGATGGGCTCACGATTCACTCTGGGAACGCAACGGTACACGGGTCGCCAGTGGTGGGGCACTTCTTCATCTGACCCTGACGCTCAGGCGGCGTTCCGAGTCGAACCCGCGATTGCAGAGGACGCGCGGACACTTGGGGAGGCTATCTTCGAGCGACACTTCGAAAGTGACGAGACGGGCACTTCGATCCTCATCCTTCAGCCGAAGGGCCACGAAGACCCTGATGAGCTCGTCGAGAACTGGGCGAAAGCGATCAATCGAAACCTCTGGCCCAAGTTCTCAACGGAGCAGGATCCCGCACGTCAGATGAACATCAGGCTCCTCCGCGACGGCGACGTTGTTCAACTGGGGGACCGAAGGACATCGCCCTCCCTGGCGGCTGCCACCCGGTGCTTGGCAGCGTTACGACTTGCCCAGGACGGCCATCAAACCGAGGATCCGCTCGTTCAGGTCAAGGAGATTAGGTGCGGCAGACCCAAGCGCGTCGTCGGGCACTTGGCGCTGTCGAAATTCCTACCCGACCCAACGGACGACGCGCTGGATCAGGATGCGATTGTCTACATGCGCAGCCGAACCGAGCTGGTCCTACGATCCGACACGCCAGTGCCCACAGCCGACGGGCTGACCCGCTGGATCGGTGTGTTTAAGCCGTGCCTTGATCTGGACCCAGTGTTCGCGAGTAGTGAGCCCCCGGCGCACGATCAGTGGAACCCGCGCTCGCTTGAGGACTTCAACGAACGACGACTCGTGAACGCAGCGCTGAGGGGCTCGAAGGAGGAGGGAGAGTCGTTCCGCAACCCACTCCCCCTCGAGACCGACGCCGCGACGGGTGCAAGCTCAACAGGGAAGGTATCGGTGGCCCTTGCCGGACTGGTCGGCGCGGCGCCAGGCTCAAGCGCGACAACTCGCCGCGCATCGACTGGCGGAGGCGGCAGCGGCGCCGTGCGGCCAAAGGTCGAGATCATTGCAGTCCAACCACTTGAGCTTTCTGAGACCGACCTGGAAGACGGCCGGCAGACGACACGTGTGACATTGCAGGTCAGCGGTACGAATGTCGCCGTACCAGTGACGCCTTCGGCGCTGTCGGTTGCGGTTGATGGTGGCGTCATGGCCTCCGAGGGCCAAGTCATGCTCGAGAGCTGGATCCGCAAGGACGGATCGGCACTACGAGCTCGTGAAGCGATGGTCGCACCTGGCGAGAGCATCTCTGCGGATATCAGCTACCCCGTTGGTCTCGCGATCGAGTTTCGCTTTACAGTGGGCCAACCGTGATGCGCGCGATGCCCTTCCGAACCGCCTCGGACTACTCAGTGAAGTTCACCCCTCCTCGTCTCCGTGTCGGCGACGCACTCATCGAATCAGGCAAACCTGCACCCACCTGGGATTACCTGACGACTTCCACAGTCGTCGGCGGGGTCCAGGTGGACGCAACAGAGCTCCTTCGCTCGACCGCACTCGATGATCTCAGCGGAATCAGCGCCACCATGCAGGTTGATTGCGCATCGACAGGATTCCGGGAGACCGTGGCGTTGCCGGTAGTCCAGGCGGCCGATCACGAGGCGGCACTGCAATTGGTAATCGGACCACACACGGTTGCCGACCAGATCGAGATCTCCTATGGTCTCGTCCTCGATCGAGAACTCGAACCAAGACCCAGCATGGCGCCCTACCGGCGGGGAAGCCGAGTTTTCGCCTCGACGCAGAGCCATCGGTTCATCCTCGAAGGAGACGCTGCAGGCTTTCCGACGGAGGCCTTCGCGTTCGGCCCGGCAGGGCTACCCAAGGGTGCGCCGTGGCACCTTAGGTTCCACGTCGACTCTTTGGAGGATCCGTTCATGGGAGCCGTCCGGCTCTTCATCAACACGGAGCACCAAGCGTCGGAACAGTTGCTGTCGGGGGCGCCGGGTCTCCACCGCTCTGTGCTATTCCACTCGGTTCTCGAACAACTTCTCGTCACGGCTGCAGACCACAACCAAGCTGCCGACGCAGACGATTGGAGCGAGTTGCTTTCAGCAAACCACACGGAGGGCTCTGTTGGAGCGGTACTCAGCTCTCTCACAACCACCTACCTGGAGATGGCATTGCCCGCCGCGATGGCCGCTGTCCGCACAGATCGTGCCCGAGTCCTCACCAAGCTGCGCGAGTCCGCCGGTCTGCTCCTTGGAGATGCGCGGTGACGCACAAGCTCATACCTCGGTTCTCGGCGGGCCAGGCTGCAATCCGTCTCGAAGAGATCCAGAACCATCTCGCCGCAGACGGGTCGATCTCGGAGCTCATTCAGATCCTGCCCGCAGACGCGGTCCCCAACTCAACCGGCGGCGAGGCAGCCAGCCCCCTCGATCTCCAGTCCTGGCGGCGCGGCGTTATTGAGGCCCTCAGCGGCATCCAGACCGGTTCCAAACTCGACAACGATCTCCACAGCATCGAACTTGGCAAAGCCTTGAGTTCAGTCGTAGATCCCAGCCCGAGCGATGCGGCAAGTGACGGGGTCTGGTCGTTCATGACTCTCGCGCTGTTCCCAGATGTGGTGAATGCACGCTGGCCGGCGCATCCAGTCACGCACGAGCTTTCGAAGGACCGCTGGATCGGGCGCCAGGCCGGCCGGGACCGCAACTACCTTAAGCTGGCATGGCGTCGGTGGCAGGCACTGGGGCCCGTGATGGAGTCGGCGGAGACGAAGCTCGGCGAAGACGAGTTCGGTGCCCTCCTCGAGCGTTCGGCTGTAGCCAGGAACCGTCGCCTGGTTCAAGCTGCCGCCGAGCAGGTCATCGCCTTCAAAGACGACGGTGCACGAACTGAGTTCGCGAGGGCGCTGATGAAGCAGATCACCTATCAAACTGGTCCGCTCGACCTCAACATCCTCACCGCCGATGAGCTGGGAGAACTCGTCCGGCGGTGCGCCAGTGAGGTGCTCTCCCTCGGCGCGCCACGTCGGGCGGTTGTTGACTAGATCGAACTGAACAGCACTTCTGACTCTGCCGGTTGAGGCTGAAGCGGCTCTTCACAATCCAGGGTGTAGTTGGGGTCTGAATCCGCCGGTTTCGAGCAGCGACCTGGCGATGTAGTTGG
>Ga0102832_1000429_pt1 | contig 73132 bp, 64 predicted proteins | sample EBPBio282013_DNA_FD_88942 | JGI IMG/M metagenome (GOLD analysis project Ga0102832, IMG submission 88942) | Wastewater treatment Type I Accumulibacter community from EBPR Bioreactor in Madison, WI, USA - Reactor 2_5/28/2013_ DNA (Illumina Assembly) | ecosystem: Engineered > Bioreactor > EBPR >...
TTGGACGCTCAGATTCAGTATTGTGAAATCACGCTGAACGGCCCGGACGATGCGATGGGTTGTTCAGCATTGCCTTAACGGAGGACTTGTTCTTTGCGTACCAAAGGACGAAGTCATTCACGCCTGATATGAGACTGGAAGATTGCGCACTTGCCTTCAGAAGAACGATTTCCAAGCAGAAGTTGTCGCTGCCGAAGACCTCGTCCATCAGGGCCCGAACTCGGTGCACATTCTCGTCGCCGATTTGTACGAAGACGGAACCGCTCTCGCTCAGAAGATCGCGAGCAACGGTCAATCGATCCCGTATGTAGTGCAAGTAGGAATGAATGCCGTCGCGCCACGTATCCCGGAACGCCTTCACCTGCTCGGGCTCACGACTGATGTGATCCCGGTTGCCATCCTTCACATCGCGGCTGGTCGTGCTCCACTGGAAGTTCGAGTTGAATTTGATCCCGTAGGGCGGATCGAAGTAGACGCACTGCACCTTGCCCCGCAGCCCCTCGCGCTCGGCCAGGCTCGCCATCACCTGCAGGCTGTCGCCCAGGATCATGCGGTTGGTCCAGTTCTGGTCGTGCGCGTAGAAGTCGGTCTTGTCGGCGCCGGCCGGGATGCCGTTGAAGTCGCCGAACATGTCGACCGTGCCGCCCGCGGCCGCTTCGGCCGCTTCCCTTCGTTCGCGGCTTTGCCGCAGCAGGTCGTCGATCAGCACCTTGGGGTGCACTTTCTCCTGGATGTAGAGCGGCGGTGCATTGACGACGAGGTCGGTCCAGTCCTGCGCGTCCTTGCCGCGCCAGACGAGTTGCGGGTCGAGGTCGCCGTTGCGCGCTTCCTTCTCGGCCTGCAGGTGATCGGCGTTCGACGTGCTGCGCGCGTAGGTCACCTGCACGGGCTTGCGCGCCTCGTCGGCCATCAGGCTCTGGTACTCGGCGGTCGGGATGTTCTTGCGCTTGTCGTCGGCGTGCTTGAGCGCATCGACGCCGACGAAAGTGGTTCCGGATTTCTTGGTGGCCATGTCGGGTCCGTCAGGCGGTCACTGGCGTCGTGCTGGTCGTCACGAGGCCCTGGATCAGTTTGTCGAAGTCGGCTTCCAGGTCATGCGCCGAGCGGAACTCGGCGAAAGCCCAGCGGCCGTAGGTGCCCAGGGCGTTCACGCCCGGCACCCACTGGGTGGCCATCGTCTCGGCCTTGACCACCGCGTCTTCGCCGCGGAAGCCCTTGATCTCGACGACGAGGTTCAGCGGGTCGTCGTGGCCGTCGTCGCCGTCTTTGTCGATGATCTTGACGATGAAGTCCGGCCGGTAGTGCCGCTGCGTGCCGCCCATGCGGTAGGGCACCTCCAGCCCCAGGCTGTGGTTCTTCACGTAGGCCCGCACGCGCGGGTGCTGCTCGGCCACGCGGCAGAACTCGGCTTCCCAGTCGCTGTCGTAGACGACCCAGTTCACATGGCTCTTCGGCGGTGGCCCCTGCGTGGCCCACAGGCTCTGCTTCGCGGTCGTGAAGTTCACGTGCCGGGTGCTGCCGGTGGGGTTGTACGGGTCCAGCACCACGCGCACCGCGTTCGATCCGGCCAGCGTGGCGCTGATGGCGGCATGGATGCGCTCGCAGGCCATGTCGGTGATCTCCTGATGCATGACCTGGGCCTTCCAGGTGCCGCCGGCGCACTTCAGGTGGTCCCGCACCCACTCCTGGGCGATGCCCTTGAGCTGGCCGAAGAGGTGCAGCTTGGGGTCCTGGCCTGGATCGCGGTACTTGCGGTACAGCAGGTGCCTGGCCAGGTGGAAGGCTATTGAGTTGTCGCGCGTGTCTTCCAGGTACTGCACCGTCAGGTTCACGCCTTCGCCCACGATGCCCAGGTTCTGGGTGTTGGATGGGCCGACGAGGTCAGGCGTCAAGGTCAGGCCCGAGTTCGCGCTGAAAGTGGCTTTCAGCCGCTCGGCCGGCAGTTCGACGCGATAGCCGTCCACCCGCGGAAAGCGGATCTCCAGCGCGTCGCGTTCGGGGCTGACGGCGTGCACGCGAGTGGTCTTCACCGGCGGCTTGGGCGGCACGACCACCGGCTTGGCCGCGAAGTCGAACGGGATGCCGAGGACGTCGGCGTACTCCACGTCGAACTTGTCTTCGGCGTTCAGCGTGTAGCTCTGGCGGCGCAGCGCGCGGCCCACCACCTGCTCGCACAGCAACTGCGTGCCGAAGGCGCGAACGCCGAGCACGTGCGTCACGGTGTTGGCGTCCCAGCCTTCGGTGAGCATGGAGACGCTCACCACGCAGCGGATGCCTTCGCCCAGCTTGCCGGGCTTGCCGACGGTGTTCATCACCTCGCGCAGCAGGTCGGCGTCGGTGAGCTTGTCGGCCGCGGCGCGGTCGCCGGTGCGTTCCATGATCTCGCGGCGAAAGCGCTCGATGGTGTCGGCCTCGATGTCGCGGAAACCAGGGTCGAGGGCCTCGCCGGACTCCAGCTGCTCGCTGTCGATCAGCAGGGTGCGCGGGCGGGCGAGCTTCTGGCCGTGCTCGTCGTAGTTGCGGAAGAGCTTGAGGCGGCCGTTCTCCAGCGTGCGGGTCTCGGTCTTCTCGCCATTCGGGCCGGTGTGCTCGATCGTGCGCTCGAATCCGGAGATGTAGTCGTACACGAGCTTCGACGTGGCCGTGTTGTTGCACACCACGATGAAGACCGGCGGCACCTCGATGCCCTGCGCCTGCCAGCTGTCGAAGATCTTGGCGTAGTGGCCGTACAACGCTTCGAGCGCGGTGTACAGCTCGGTCGGCAAGGCCAGTGGGTCCAGCTTGCCGGCGGTGCGCACGCCCTTCTTGGGCATGCGCTTGCCGATGTGGTCCCACAGGTTGCGGAACTTCGGTGCGTCGGCGCCGGTGATGTTGTCCGACACCGGCACGCGCGGAAGCTTGACGATGCCGCACTCGATGGCGTCCATCAGCGAGAAGTCGCACATGGTCCATGGGAACAGCGTGCCTTCGGCGTAGCCGGAGCCGCGCAGGAAGAACGGCGTGGCCGAGAGGTCGAAGACCACCGGGACGCCGAGCTTGCGCTTCACGGCCTCGATGCCGCTGATCCACAGGCGGGCCGCTTCGTTGTTCCTCTTCGCCTCGTCCTTCTCGTCGCCCTTCAGGTCGTCGATGTCGGTCTCGGCTTCCTTCGGCTTGGCGCGGTAGCAGTGGTGCGCCTCGTCGTTGATGACGAGCACGTTCTTGATGCCCATGAGTTCGGGCATCACGCGCTGCAGCATCTGGCCCTCGGTCTCCAGCGTCTGCAGCGGGGCGCCGCGGCCCTGCAGCAGCGCACGGCCGGCCGCAGTGACCTCCAGCGTCTCGCGAAGCTTGAAGGCGTGGTAGTTGGTGATGACGATCACCGCACGCTTGATGTCGCCCAGCATGTCGCCGGGCACCAGCTCGCGATTGGCGTAGTAGCTGTCCGGGTCCTGCGGCAGCAGCACGCGCAGACGGTCCTTGATGGTCAGGCCCGGCGCCACGATGAGGAAGCCGCGTGTGAACTGCTTGCTGGCGGGGTGCCGCACGGCGTTGACGGTCTGCCAGGCGATGAGCATGGCCATGACCGTGGTCTTGCCGGCGCCGGTGGCCAGCTTGAGCGCAATGCGGAACAGGTCCGGGTTGGACATCGCGTTCGCGCCGGCGAGGTGGTCGCGGAACTTTCGTCCGGTGGCGCCGAGCTTGGGCGCGACCTCGGTCAGCCAGATGGCGGTCTCGACCGCCTCGATCTGGCAGAAGAAGGGGCGCACACCCTGGAACTGATGCTGGCGCCAGTGCTGCAGCAGGCGGGCCGTCTCGGGCGTGACCTGCCACTGCGACGGGTTGGGCAGTGCGCGCCAGGTGTCCACGTAGCCGCGCAGCTCGTTGATGATCGGCGTGGGGTCGTACTTCTGCTCGGCGGTGCTGAGGCCTTCGTCGTCGGCAGACAAGTCCAGCGAGGCCTGGGCCGTCGGACCCTGCGGCGCCTTGCGCTTCTTCGCCTTCGGGACGGGCGTGATCAGGTCCGAGCGCCGGCGCGACTCGATCAGCTTGTTCGTGGGCTGACCATCGCCATCCAACTCCCAATGCCGGCCCGGGTAGGCATACGGCGAATTGAGGATCGGATGTTCGAAGAATGTCAGCGCTGCGTCCTGCGACATGAGCCTCCCGGTTCGTCCCGCTCGCTGGAGGCGGCGGGGTTTCGTGTGTTCAGTGACGACGACAGATTCATTTTCTCGAAGTCACTTTCTTTTTGGATCGGCGAGCTTACCGCCCGGCGCTAACCGGCAGCCTGAAGGAACCGCTGGAGCGGACCGACCAGTTGCAGAGGGTTGCCGCCGAATGGCTCGAAGCCGTGGTGCCGGTAGAACGCCGCGGCACCTTCATCCTTGGCGTCGACGATCAGGGCGAAGACGGCCGCCTCCGAACGCGCTGAACGAACGGCAGCGTCCGCCAGCAGGGCGCCGCCCAGTTTCCGGCCTTGAAATGCCATGTCGATGGCCAGGCGGCCGACGCGCGCCACAGGCACGCTGGGGTAGCGGGGCAGCCGTTTGGTCAGCGAGGGTGGCAGGTCGTGCAGTGGCACGCTGCTCGCGGCCAGGGTGTAGAAGCCCGCCACCTTGCCGGAAGTGACTTCGCAGGCGACATAGCAGGCGCTGACGCGCCGTTTGATGTCCTGGCCGGCAAGGCCGGCGAGGTAGCTGTCCAGCGCCGCGACGCCGCAAGAAAACGTGTTTCGATCGTGGCCCGGCCCGAGCGGCTCCAGCCGGAACCGCGCAGTCACTTGGCGCCGGCGATCAGGCGTTGGCGGGCCTTGAGTGCGCGCTTCATGGCCGGCGCGAGCGGCGGTGCCTTGAGCAGCAGGTCGGCGAAACGCTGCTGATCTTCGACACTGAGGCGAATGATCTGCGCGTCCTCGATGGTGCGCTGCGCGTCCTTCAAAGCCGCAGCGACCAGGAAGTCACTGACGCTGCGGCCCTGCAGCTCAGCGGCACGGCGGACGACGGCCAGCGCGTCCGGCGCGATGCGGGCTTCGACGCGGGCGGTGCGGGTGGTTTCGGCAGTGGCCATGAGGCGTTCTCTTGGGTGGAGAATTGTACGTTGCTCCGCCGTACACGGGCAACGAGGGGGCGTCGAGCGTTCGGCATCCCTTCTTGGTGGTGGTCTTGGGCGGTTGGCCGCGAAGCGGCGGACTTTTCCAGCGCCGGTCCGGGCCTTCTTTTCGTTGGTCAGTCCGCGAGGTGCTCGCGACCCACTCGGGCCACATCGGCCAGGCCCATCAGTCCCAGCGAGCTGGCCAGTTCGTGTTCCATCTGGCCCAGCCAGCGCGCCACGCCGGCCTGGCCGCCGGCGGCGTTGGCGTAGACCCAGGGGCGGCCGACCATCACGCCGTCGGCGCCCAGCGCGCGGGCGCGGATGATGTCGTGCCCGCTGCGGATGCCGCCGTCGACCAGCACCGTGAGGCCGCGCCCGGCCAGGGCTTCGGTGATGCGCGGCAAGGCCGCGGCGGTGGCCACCGCGCCGTCCAGCTGGCGCCCGCCGTGGTTGGAGACGACGATGCCCTGCACGCCGATGTCGGCGGCCCTGCGGGCGTCGTCGACCTCCAGGATGCCCTTGAGCAGGATGGGGCCCGGCCACTGCGCGCGCAGCCATTCGATGTCTTGCCAGGTGACGCCGGCGTCGAACTGCGCGTCGACCCAGGTCCTGAAATCGGCCAGCGTGGTGGCCTTGGGCAGGTAGGGCCGCAGGTTGCCAAACACCAGCGGGCTGCCGCGCAGCGCCACGTCCCACGCCCAGCGCGGGTGGGCCAGCACCGAGCCGACGCGGCGCAAGGCCGCCGCACGGCCGCCGCCGCCGTCCATGCCGTGGCGCACGTCGGCCCGCCGCTGCCCCACGCGCGCCAGGTCGACGGTGAAGACCAGGACGGGGCATTGCACGGCCTGCGCGCGCTGCAGCAGCTCGCGCACGATGCCGCGGTCGCGCATCATGTAGAGCTGGTACCAGAACGGCGTGGCGGTCGCCGCGCGCACTTCTTCCATCGAGCAGATCGACGGCGTGCACAGCGTGAAGGGCACGCCGAAGGCCTGCGCCGCCAGCGCGGCCTGCACCTCGCCGCGGCGGCGCAGCGCGCCGCCCAGGCCCACCGGCGCCAGGGCCAGCGGCAGGCGGGCGTCGCAGCCGACCAGGCGGGTGGCGATGCGGCAGTCGGACACGTCGCGCAGCACGTGCTGGCGCAGGCGCAGTTGCTGCCAGGCAGCGACGTTGTCGCGCAGGGTCTGCTCGTCGCCGCTGCCGCCGTCGACGTAGCCGAACAGGAAGCCGGGCAGGCGCCGGCGCGCCAAGGCGCGCCAGTCGTCGAAGGAGGCGGCGGGTCGGGACATGGATGCCTGTGGTGCTTCAGCGGGGGGTTTGCAGGGCTTCGAGCTGCGCCAGGCGTGCCGGATCGCGGCCGCCGCCCTGGTCGGCTGAACTCGCCAGCGCGCCGAAGCTGCGCAGCCACAGCGACGCGGTGCGCGGCTGGGTCGGCCGCCACGCGGCCGTGCCGCGCGCGCGCATGGCGGCCTCGCGCGCGGCCAGCACGGCGGCGTCCACGCGCAACTGCAGGCCGCGGGCGGGGATGTCGAAGGCGATCTCGTCGCCATCCTCGACCAGCGCGATCAGCCCGCCCGAAGCCGCCTCGGGCGAGACATGGCCGACCGCCAGGCCCTCGGTGGCGCCGGAGAAGCGGCCGTCGGTGACCAGCGCGCACTGCGTGTGCAGGCCGCGCGCGACCAGCAGGCCGGTGGGCATCAGCATCTCGCGCATGCCGGGGCCGCCGCGCGGGCCTTCGTAGCGGATCACCACCACGTGGCCGGGCTGCACGCGGCCGTCCTGGATGGCGGCGCAGGCGTCCTCCATCAGCTCGAAGCAGATCGCGCGGCCGCTGAAGCGCTGCAGCCCCGCGGGCACCGCGGCAGACTTGACGATGGCGCTGTCGGGCGCCAGGTTGCCGTACAGCACGGCCAGGCCGCCGACGCTGTCGAAGGCGTGGGCGGCGTCGCGGATGACGCCGTGGGCGGCATCGGTGTCGACGCTGGGAAAGCGCCGGTCCTGGCTGAAGGCGCTGGCGCTGCGCACGCCGCCCGGGCCGGCGCGGTAGAAGCGGCGCACGGCTTCGATGTCGGGCTCGATGTCGGCATCGTTGTCGCCTTCGATGTCGGCCTCGGCCTGGCCCGCGCCGCGCGCCAGGTCCCAACGCGCCAGCGCCGCGCCCAGGCTCGCCGCATGCACGCAGGGCAGGCTTTGGTCGACCAGGCCGGCGCGGTCCAGTTCGCCGAGCACCCGCATCACGCCGCCGGCGCGGTGCATGTCCTCGATGAAGACCTCGTGCCGCGCCGGCGAGACCTTGCACAGCAGCGGCGTCGAATCGGAGATGCGCGCGATGTCGTCGATGCCGAAGTCGACCTGCGCCTCGCGCGCCGCGGCCAGCAGGTGCAGGATGGTGTTGGTCGAGCCGCCGATGGCCATCGACACGCGCATGCCGTGCTCGAAGGCCGCCTTGCCGGCAATGGCGCGCGGCAGCGCGCGCTCGTCGCCGTCGCCGTAGTACGCCTGGGCCAGCTCGACGATGCGCCGGCCGGCCCGGCGGAACAGCCCCTCGCGGTCGCGGTGGGTGGCGATCAGCGTGCCGTTGCCCGGCAGCGCCAGGCCCATCGCCTCGGTGATGCAGTTCATCGAGTTGGCGGTGCCCATGATGGCGCACGAGCCGCAGGTCGGGCAGGCCGATTCCTGGATGCCGCGCAGCTCCAACTCGGTGCTGCGCGGGTTGCCCATCACCATCAGCGTGTCGATCGCGTCGACGCGCTTGGCCACGCCGCCGTGGCTGAACACGCCCGACTCCATCGGCCCGCCGGAGACGAAGATCGTCGGGAGGTTCAGCCGCAGTGCGGCCATCAGCATGCCCGGCGTGATCTTGTCGCAGTTGGAAATGCACACCAGCGCATCGGCGCGGTGGGCGTTGACCATGGTCTCCACCGCGTCGGCGATCAGCTCGCGGCTGGGCAGCGAATAGCGCATGCCGTCGTGGCCCATGGCGATGCCGTCGTCCACCGCGATGGTGTTGAACTCGCGGGCGATGCCGCCGGCCGCCGCCACCTCGGCGGCCACCAGGTCGCCCAGGTTCTTCAGGTGCACGTGGCCGGGCACGAACTGGGTGTAGGCATTGGCGATGGCGACGATGGGCTTGCCGAAGTCGGCCTCGGCCACGCCGGTGGCGCGCCACAGGGCACGCGCCCCGGTGGCCATGCGGCCCTGGGTGACGGCGGCCGAGCGCAGCGCATGGGCGGCCATGGCGCTATTCCGGCTGCAGGTTGATGGCCTTGCCGATGGCGCGATAACGCGCAATCTCGGCGGTGTAGTAGCGGTCGGCCTCAGCCTGCGTCATCGGGTTCGACGGCATCGCGCCGGCGGCCTCGATGTCGCGGCGCACGTTGGGCTGGCGCAGCGCCTCGGCCAGCGCGACGTTGAGGCGTTGCACCTGCGCCTCGGGCGTGGCCTTGGGCACCACCACGCCGGCCCAGATGTCGAACACGAAGTCCTTGACGAGGCCGGTCTCGTTCATCGTCGGTACGTTGGGGAACAGCGGATGGCGCGCCGGCCCCGTGTAGGCGATGGGCTTGAACTTGCCGCTCTGGATCATGCCGGCCACCGGCCCGCCCAGCGGCATGAACACCAGGTCGATCTGGCCGCCGGCCAGGTCGCCGAAGATCTGCGCCGCGCCCTTGTAGGGCACGTGCAGCATCTTCACGCCGGTGTCCTGCGCGAAGCGTTCGGCCACCAGGTGGTAGATCGAGCCGCGCCCGTTGGTGCCGAACGAAAGCTCCTTGTCGCCGGGCTTCCTGGCCAGCGCCACCAGCTCGGCCAGGGTGTTCACCGGCAGCGTGGGCCGCGTCACCAGCATCATGTAGGTGCTGCCGATCTGGCCCACCAGGCGGAAGTCTTCCGACACGTACTTGGTGCGCAGGGCCATCGGCGTCTGCACCAGCTCGATCGGCGTGCCCGCCAGCAGGGTCTGGCCATCGGCCTTGGCATCGCGCACCTTCTGCGCGCCGATGGAACCGGCCGCGCCAGCAACGTTCTCGACGATCATCGTCTGGCCGAGCGACTTCTGCAGCGTCGGCAGCACGGTGCGGCCCGTCACGTCGGCCTGGCCGCCGGCCGGGTAGGCGACGACCATGCTGATCGGTCGATCGGTTTGGGCTTGCGCGGCGGCGGCCGCGGCCAGTCCGCAGGCGAGCAGGCAGGCGCGCAGCAAGGGGGCGATGTTCATGGCTTGTCTCCGGGGGGCGTGGATCGTCGGTCGTGGTTGATGGTTCGCGGCGAGGCTTGATCAGGCCGTGCCGGCCGTGGCCGTGCGTGCGTCCGGGGCCGGGGCCGCCGCGTTGGCTGGCGCCAGCGCCGCCAGCAGCGGCTCGCGCTGGCGGGCCGCCGCTTCGGCTTGCGCCTGCTTGACGTGGCCATAGCCGCGGATGGTCTGCGGCAGCGAAGCCAGCTTCACCGCCGTGGGCAGCGTGGACGGCGTCAATCGCGGCAGCAGGGCCAACACGTCGGCTTCGTATTGCGCCAGCAGCGCCTGGTCGAGGCGGCGCTCGGCGTTGCCGCGGAACGGGTCCAGCCAGCTGCCGCGCAAGCCCTTGAAGCGCGCCATCAGCGCCATCGCGCGCAGCAGCCAGGGCCCCAGCTCGGCCTTCACCGGCTTGCCGGTGGCCGCGTCGGTCTTCGCGAAAGGCCAGGCGCCGAGGTGGAAGTGCAGCGTGTAGTCGCCCTCGAACTCGCGCGCCAGCGCAGCCTTGAAGTCGGGGTGGCTGTACAGCCGGGCGACTTCCCATTCGTCCTTGACGGCGAGCAGGCGGTGGTAGTTGTGGGCCACGGCGCGGGACAGCGCGTCGCCCGCGTTGCCGCGGGACAGCGCGTCGCCCGCGTTGCCGCGGGACCGCGCGTCACCGCCATTCAGCCGCGCCTCGGCTTCGCGCACCCGATCGACGAAGCGGCGATAACGCTCGACCAGCGCGGCGCCGCTGTGCGCCGCCAGGTGCTCGCTGCGGTGGCGCACGATCTCGTCGAGGCTGCGCCGCGCCGGCGGCATCACGGTCACCACCGCCTGCGGCTGGCGCGCCTGCACCCAGCGCTCCACCGCGGCCGGGTCGTGCGCGGCGCGGCGGCCCCACAGGAACGCGGCCTTGTTCATCTCCACGGCCGTGCCATTGAGCTCGATGGCGCGTTCGATCGCCGTGCGCTGCAGCGGAATCTGCCCGCGCTGCCAGGCGGCGCCCAGCATGAACATGTTGGCGGCAATCGGGTCGCCCATCAGCGCGCCGGCCAGGCGCTGGCCTTCGATCAGCAAGGCACGCTCGCCGAGCAGGCCGCCGATGCGCTGCACCAGCGCGTCGCGGTCGACGGCCCAGTCCGGGTTGCGCGTGAAGTCGGCGGTGGGGATCATGTCGGTGCAGACCACGGCCGCGCCGTGCGCCGCGTTCAGCCGCGACACCGACTCGTCGCCCGCCGCCACGATGAGGTCGCAGCCGATCATCGCCTGCGCCTCGCCGGCGCCGATGCGCGTGGCGTGCAGCAGCTCGGGCGCCGGCGCGAAGCGCACGTGCGAGTGCACGGCGCCGTACTTCTGCGACAGGCCGGTGACGTCGAGGTTGGAGCTGTAGCCGCCCTGCAGGTGCGCGGCCACGGCCAGCGTCTGGCCGATGGTCACCACGCCGGTGCCGCCGATGCCGCCGACGAGCACGCTGAACAAGCCCGTTAGCCCCGGCACCTCGGGCTCGGGCAGGGCGTCGGTCCAGTCGGCAACCGCGGCCGGCGCCGCCGGCGCGGCCGACGCGGCCCGCGGCGCCTTGCGCGGCGCGCCGCCGTGCACGGTGACGAAGCTGGGGCAGAAGCCGTCGATGCAGGAATAGTCCTTGTTGCAGCTGGCCTGATTGATGCGGCGCTTGCGGCCCAGCTCGGTCTCCAGCGGCTCGATCGACAGGCAGCCCGAGGCCTGGCCGCAGTCGCCGCAGCCTTCGCACACCGCGGCGTTGATGAACGTGCGCTTGGGCGGATCGGCCCATTGGCCGCGCTTGCGCAGGCGCCGGCGCTCGGTGGCGCAGGGCTGGTCGTAGAGGATGACCGAGACGCCGGGGTGCTCGCGGAACTCGCGCATCACCGCGTCCATTCGCTCGCGCGGATGCACCGGCACGCCCGCGGGCAAGGCAACGCCGTCGTACTTGGCCGGCTCGTCGGTGACCACCGCCATCTTCTTCACGCCTTCGCCGGCCAGGATGGCCAGCGTCTGCTGCGGCGACAGGCTGGCATCGACCGGCTGGCCGCCGGTCATCGAGACGAAGCCGTTGTAGAGCAGCTTGTAGGTGATGGGCACGTCGGCCGCCACCGCCTGGCGGATGGCCAGCAGGCCGCTGTGCGCGAAGGTGCCGTCGCCCAGGTTGGCGAAGACGTGCTTCTCGGCCGTGAAGGGCTGCTGGCCCAGCCAGTGCATGCCCTCCGCGCCCATCTGCGAAGGCACGCTGGTGGTCTTGGGGTTCACCAGCATCGCCATCGTGTGGCAGCCGATGCCGGCCAGCGCGCGGCTGCCTTCGGGCAGGCGCGTCGAGCGGCTGTGCGGGCAGCCCGAGCAGAAGCCGGGGTTGCGCGCCGGCAGGCCGGGCGTCGGGCCTTTGGGCGCTCCGGCATCGGGCGCGGCCAGCGCGCAGCCCGGCACGCTGGCCTGCATCACGCCGGCCAGCACCTGGGCGATCAGGCCCGGCGTCAACTCGGCCGCGTTGGGCAGCGTCAGCGCGCCATGCGCCGGGTCGAACACCGTGCCCTGCGCGAACTTGCCGACGATGCGCGGCGTGCTGGCGCTGCCGTACAGCGCGGCGCGCAGCTGGTCCTCGACCAGCGGGCGCTTCTCCTCGACGACGACGATGGCGTCGAGCCCTTGCGCGAACTCGCGCACGATCAGCGGGTCCAGCGGCCACACCATGCCCAGCTTGAGCAGGCGGATGCCGGCGGCCGCGGCATCGCCGACGCCCAGGTTGGCCAGCGCCTGCAGCACGTCCTGCCAGCTTTTTCCCGCCGAGACGATGCCCACCTTGGCTGCGGGCGCCGGCGCGGCGATGCGATTCAACCCGTTGGCGCGCGCATAGGCCATCGCCGCGGCGAGCTTGTGGTGGAAGTGGCGGTCCTCCTGCGCCAGCGGCATGTCGAAGCCGCGGATGTTGAAGCCGGCGCCGAACGCGTCTTTCGGCGACGACGGCGGCTCGGGCAGCGTGATGCGCGGCGAGTCGGGCGCCACGTAGACCGAGCCGCCGCCCTCGACCACGTCGGTGACGAGCTTCAGCGCCACCCAGCAGCCCGAGAAGCGGCTCATCGCGATGCCGTGCAGCCCGTAGTCCAGCACCTCCTGCGTGTCAGACGGGTACAGCACCGGCATGCCGACCGCGGCGAACACCGGGTCGGAGAAGTTGGCCACGGTCGAGCTCTTGGCGCCGTGGTCGTCGCCGGCTAGGCAGACCACGCCGCCATGGGGCGAGGTGCCGGCCAGGTTGGCGTGGCGCAGCGCATCGGCCGAGCGGTCGACGCCCGGGCCCTTGCCGTACCAGAGGCCGAACACGCCATCGACCTTGGCGCCCGGGAAGCTGCCGACGTACTGCGCGCCCCAGATCGCGGTGGCCGCCAGGTCTTCGTTGAGGCCGGGGCGGAAGACGACGTTGGCCGCCTTCAAGGCGGCGCCGGCGGCCCACAACTCCATGTCGTAGCGCCCCATCGGCGAGCCGCGGTAGCCCGAGATGTAGCCGCCGGTGTTCAGCCCGGCCGCGGCGTCGCGGGCGCGCTGCTGCAGCGGCAGCCGCACCAGGGCCTGCATGCCGGTGAGGTAGACCCAGCCCTCGCGGGTGCTGTAGCGGTCTTGCAGCGATGCCGTCTCGCGAGTTGCCATGGCTGTCGTCTCCTGCGTCATGGAAAGCCGGGCCGATCGGTGCCGCGGTGGTGCCGCGGCGGCACCCCGGGTCTCGTGCGTCCGGCTCGTTGGCGCGCACGATAGAAACCCGGGCCTCTTCTGTCCATTGCATTTAAGTCGTGCATGCGATGCAATCGGCGCATTGCCGCAGCGCGCCGGTCCGATGAACGCCACGCCCCCGCTCAACCTGCGCCAGTTGCACCACGTGGTGCTGCTGGCCGACGAGTCGCACTTCGGCCGCGCCGCCGCGCGCGCCTTCCTGTCGCAACCGGCCTTCAGCCGCAGCGTGGCCACGCTGGAGCAGGCGATCGGCATGCGGCTGTTCGACCGCGGCCCCGGCTTCGTGCGGCCGACCACCGCCGGCACGCAGGTGATTGCGCGGGCGCGGCGGCTGCTGTCGAGCTCGGCCGACCTGTCGCGCGAACTGGCCTTGCTGCGCAGCGGCGACCTGGGCGACCTCACGGTCGGTGCCGGCCCCTTCTCGGGGCCCACGCTGATGGCCTCGGCCATCGCCGGTCTGCAGGCCGATCATCCGTCGGTGCGCGTGCGGCTGGAGATCGCCTCGCCCATGGTGTTGCAGCAGATGCTGCGCGACGAGAAGCTCGACTTCTTCATCGCCGACCTCACCGAGTTTTCCGAGCAGACGCCGTCCAGCGTCGAGCCGCTGGGCACGGCCATCGGCGGGCTGTACGTGCGCGTCGGCCACCCGCTGGACGCGCGCAAGCCGGCCAGCCTGAGCGACATCCGGCGGCACCGGCTGGCCAGCGTGCACCTGCCCTTGCCCGTCAACCGCCAGCTGAGCAAGTTCTTCGGCAGCGACGAGACGGGGCTGCTGTCGCCGGCGATGGAATGCGAGAGCGTGCTCGTGCTGCGCGAGTACGCGTTGCAGAGCGATGGGGTGGTGATCGCGCCGCAGGAGGTGTTCGCGCTGGAAGTGGCGGCGGGGCGCATGCGCCGGCTGAAGGTGCCGGAACTCGACAAGCTGGGCGTGCGCACGCCGCTGCGCATGCAACTGGGCCTGGTAAGGCTGCCCGATCGAACGCCGTCCGCGGTGGCCCGGCTGCTGGCCGAGCGGGTGCGACGGCAGGCCGCGCAAAGCCTGCTCGCGGCGCGGGGCGCGAAACCAGCGAAACCATCGAAACGATCGGCTGCGCGTTGAGCCGAATCAAGCGCACGGCGTCGCCGAGCCGTGCCTGAAGCCGCGGCTGGCGCGCAGGATCGGCGCTGTCGCGCACTAGCGCACGACCGGCGGCAAGCCGCTGCTGGCGCAGCGGGCCGGGCGGCGCGATACTCGGAATTCCGCCGCTTGTCGATCCCGCATTCGGGCGACGAGGCCGTCGGACCCCCTCTCCCCCCATTTTTTTCACAAGACCGAGCGGCCACCCCACGCCATGCCGAACACCCTGCGTAGACGATTCCTGTACACCACCTTGCTCAGCGGCCTGGCGCCGCGTTGGGCCCAGGCGCAGAGCGCCGCGCCGCTGGAAATCGGCGTGCTGCCGAACATCAGCGCGCGCGTGCTGCTGGCGCAGTACCAGCCGATGCGCGAATTCCTCGCGCGCGAGCTGAAGCGGCCGGTGCAGGTGTCGACCGCGCCGAACTGGATCGCCTTCCAGCAGCGCACGCTGGCGCAGGACTACGACGTCGTCGTCACCGCCGCCAACCTGGCGCGGCTGGCGCAGCTCGACCGCGGCTACGTGCCGCTGGCGGTGTATGCGCCCAACATCAAGGGCATGGTGATCTGCGCCAACGCGCGGCCCATCAAGACCATGGCCGAGCTGCGCGGGCAGACGCTGGCGCTGTCGAACCCGCAATCGCTGGTGACGCTGCGCGGCATGCAGTGGCTGGCCGAAGCCGGCCTCGAGCGCGGGCGCGACTTCAAGACGCTGAACACGCCCACCGACGACAGCGTGGGCAACCTGGTGGTGCGCGGCGACGCCATCGCCGCCATGCTCAGCGGCGGCGAGTACCGCGCGATTCCGGATGCGGTGAAGGCCCAGGTGACCGTCGTCACCACCTTCGCCGAAGTGGCCGGCTTCATCGTGATGGCCAGCCCCAAGGTGGCGGCGGCCGACGCGCGCGAGCTGAAGGCGCTGCTGCTGAAGTTCAGCGCCGACGGCAACGAAGGCAAGGCCTTCTTCGGCGCCACCGGCTTCACCGGCATCCGCGAACTCACGCCGGGGCTGATGGAGACGCTCGACCCCTACGTCGAGGCCACGCGCAAGGTGATGACGCCGGGCTGAGCGGGCTCGGGCACGCCGCCGCGGCACAAGGATCAAAGCGCAAATGGGCTGGAACGGCTGGTCGCTGCGGCGCAAGCTCGTCTTCGCCTGCGTGGCGGTCCAACTGCTGGCGGCGGCCTTGCTGGTGCTGGCCGGCTCGCGGCTGCTGCAGCGCACGCTGCTGGCGCAGGCGCGCTTCCAGACCGAGCGCGTGGTCGCGCTGCTGCAGGTGGCCGTCGAGCCGCAACTGGCCACGCGCGACTACGCCACCTTGCAGCAGACGCTGGACCTGCTGCGCCGCGAAGGCTCGATCGACTACCTGGTGATGGTCGACCACCTCGGCAAGCCGGTGGCCGCCACCGGCTGGGACCCCAAGCGGCCGCTGCCGCCGCGCGACCAGGGCGACTTCGACCTCGACCGCGACGACACCACCTACCACGTGGGCGCGCCGCTGATGGTGGCGGGCCAGCCGCTGGGGGTGATCGACCTCGGCCTGTCGACCGCGCGGCTGCGCGAGGTGCGCGCCGACTTCCTGCTGCGCAGCGCCATCGTCGGCAGCCTGGCGCTGCTGGCCTCGATGGCGCTGCTGGTGGCCATTGCGCTGGCCATCACGCGCCACCTGGCGCGGCTGTCCGATGCCAGCCAGCGCGTGGCCGGCGGCGACTTCGACGTGCACGTGCCGGTGACCACGCGCGACGAGATCGGCCGCCTGGGCGCCAGCTTCAACGCGATGGCGGCGGCGCTGAAAGAACGCATGCAGGCGCTGGCGCGCAGCGAGGCACGGCAGCAGCGCCACCTGCGCGAGATGCGCGAGGAACAGTCGCGCCTGACCACGCTGCTGAGCGCGATGCCCGGCGGCATCCTCTTCGTCGACCCGCAGGCGCGCGTGATCTACGCCAATGCCTCGTTCGCGGCGCTGTGGTCGCTGCCGGCGTTCAGCGGCGGCCAGCCGCTCGCCGGCATCGTGCCGCTGCTGGCCGAGCGGCTGCAGCCGGCCGACGCCGTGCACGTGCAGGCGATGCTCGGCGACCCGGCGCGCCACGACGGCCACCATGCCGCCCAGCCGCGCGAGCTGCGCATGCTGGACGGCCGCCTGATCGTGCAGCGCATGCAGCCGATCGCGCAGGGCGCGCACGGCGGCGGCAGCATCTGGTTCTACGACGACGTGACGACCGAGCGGCTGACCCAGCAGCGCGCCCACCAGGCGCTGCTCGATCCGCTGACCGGGCTGCTCAACCGCCGCGGCCTGTACGAGGAACTGGAGTCGACGATCGCCGCCGCCAAGGCCAACGGCGAGCATGTGTCGCTGCTGTTCATCGACCTCGACGACTTCAAGTACGCCAACGACGTGGGCGGCCACCGCCTGGGCGACGAGATCCTGGTCAGCGTGGCGCGCGCGCTGGCCGGCCAGTTGCGCAAGGGCGAGCGCGTGGCGCGACTGGGCGGCGACGAGTTCGCGGTGCTGTGCCCGCAGATGGAAGGCGCCAGCGCCTCGGCCGTCGCGGCGCGGCTGGTCGAGGCGGTCTCGGCGTTGCGCTTCGAGTCGGGCGAGCAGGCGTTGGGCGTCGGCTGCAGCGTCGGCCTGGCGGCGTTCCCGACCGATGCCGCGTCGGCCGACGAACTGGTGGCCTGCGCCGACGCCGCCATGTACGAAGCCAAGCGCGCCGGCAAGAACACCTGGGCCGCCTTCCACCGCGAGCTGGAACGCAAGAGCAGCGACAACGCCCGCGCCAACTGGAACGCGCGCATCCACGCCGCCTTGCGCGAGCAGCGCTTCGTGCTGCACTTCCAGCCGGTGCACCGCGCCGCGGACCTGCGCATCTCGCACTTCGAGGCGCTGGTGCGCATGGTCGACGAGCACGAGCCGAGCGTGCTGATCCCGCCGTCGGAATTCATCCCGCACGCCGAGCGCAGCGGCGCCGTGCGGCAGATCGACCGCTGGGTGCTCGAAGCCTGCGCCGCGCACCTGGCGGCGGCCGAGCCCGGCGTCAGCATCGCGGCCAATCTGTCGGCCTGCACGCTGGACGACCGCAGCCTGCCGGGCTTCCTGAGCAGCCTGCTGCAGCGCCACGACGTCGACCCGCGCCGGCTGCACATCGAGCTGACCGAGACCGCCGCCATCAGCGACCCGGCCGCGGCGCGGCAGCTCATCGACAAGCTGCGCGCGCTGGGCTGCAGCGTGCACCTGGACGACTTCGGCAGCGGCTTCAGCGGCTTCTCGCACATCAAGCTGATGGGCGTGGATGCCATCAAGATCGACGGCAGCTTCGTGCGCAACCTGCACGCCGATTCGACCAGCCGGCTGTTCGTGGCCGCGATGATCGAGATCGCGCACGACCTGCGCCGCGTGGTGGTGGCCGAGCATGTCGAGGACGCCGCCACGCTGGACCTGCTGCGCAGCATGGGCATCGACCTGGTGCAGGGCTTCCACCTCGGCCGCCCGTCGGAGCGGCTGGAGGCGCGCACGCGGCCGCAGCTGCACGTGGTGTCCGACTTCCGCCGCAGCACGACGCGCGGCGACACGGGCTGAGGCGGGGCGGCGCGCGCTTCAGTGGCTGCTGGCGGCGGCCGTCGTGGCGGTGGTCGCTTCAGCCGCTTCAGCGTTCTCGCCGGCCAGGTAGGCCGCCCGCACCTCGGCGCTGTTCAGCAAGGCGTGGCCGCTGCCGGAGAGCACGATCTCGCCGTGCTGCAGCACGTAGGCCTGGTGCGCCAGGCGCAGCGCGTGGTGGGCGTTCTGCTCGACCAGCAGCACCGAGACGCCGTCGCTGCGGTTGATGTCGTGGATGATCTGGAAGATCTTGCGGATGTAGATCGGCGCCAGCCCCAATGAAGGTTCGTCCAGCAGCAGCAGCCGCGGGCGGCTGACCAGCGCGCGGCCGATGGCCAGCATCTGCTGCTCGCCGCCGGACAGCGTGCCCGCGCGCTGGTCCTGCCGGTCCTTCAGCACCGGGAAGTGGTGGAACACCCGTTCGAGATCGGCGCCCCAGTGCCCGGGGTCGGAGCAGGTCGCGCCGAGCTGCAGGTTCTCCAGCACCGACAGGCGCTGGAAGATGCGGCGGCCCTCGGGCGAAAGCGCGATGCCCAGGCGCGACACCTGGTGCGAGGGCACGCCGCCGATGTCGCGCCCGCGCAGCAGCAACTGGCCCGACGAGATTCGCGGGGCGCCGAAGATGCTGGTCATCAGCGTCGACTTGCCGGCGCCGTTGGCGCCGATCAGCGTCACGATCTCGCCCTCGCGAACGCGCAGGTCGATGCCGCGCAGCGCATGGATCGGCCCGTAGTGGGCGTGCACGCCCTTGAACGCCAGCATCATGTCGCGCACTCCGCTGCCGACAGGGCCTGCACCGGCTCGTCGGGCTCGCCCAGGTAGGCCGCGATGACCTGCGGGTCGCTCTGCACCTGCGCCGGCGTGCCTTGCGCGATCTTGCGGCCGTGGTTGAGCACGACGACCTGGCGCGAGACCTTCATCACCACGCTCATGTCGTGCTCGACCAGCAGCACGGCGATGCCTTCTACGGCGATCAGGCTGGCCAGCAGTTCGTTCAGCGCCGCCGATTCCTTCGGGTTGAGGCCGGCGGCCGGCTCGTCCAGGCACAGCAGGCGCGGGCCGGCGGCCATCGCGCGGGCGATTTCCACGCGCCGCTGCACGCCATAGGCCAGCGCGCCGGCCGGCGTGTCGGCCACGCGCTCCAGGTCGAAGCGGCGCAGCAGGCCGCGCGCCGCGTCGACCGCGCGCGCCTGCGCCAGCCGGTAGCGCGGGAGGCCCAGCAGGCCGGCGATCGAGAAGGCACTGGCCGCCTGCAGCGCGTGGTGCTGCGCGACGACGAGGTTTTCGAGCACCGTCATGCCGGCGAACAGGCGGATGTTCTGGAAGGTGCGCAGCACCTGCGCCGAGCGCGCCAGCTCGTGGCTCGGCAAGCGGTCCAGCCGCAGCGCGCCGCGCACCGGGTGGTGCAGCGTGACGGTGCCGCTGCTCGGCCGGTAGAAGCCCGTCAGGCAGTTGAACAGCGTGGTCTTGCCGGCGCCGTTGGGTCCGATGATCGACGTGATCTCGCGTGCGCAGGCCGTCAGCGACAAGTCGTCGATGGCGGTGACGCCGCCGAAGCGCATGCTCAGGCCGCGCACGTCGAGCAGGGTTTCGTTGGCCATCACGCGGCGCTCCGGATGGCCGCCGAATTGGGCGCCGGCGTTGGTGTTTCAGCGGCCGAGGCCGAGGTCAGCGTCGGCCGGCGCTGCGACAGCAGGCCGCCCGGCCGCCACACCATGATGGCGACCATGGCCGCGCCGAACAGCAGCATGCGGTACTCGCTGAAGTGCCGCCCCAGCTCGGGCAGCAGCACCAGGATGCCGGCCGCCAGCACGACGCCGAACTGGCTGCCGCTGCCGCCGAGCACGACGATGGCCAGGATCACCGCGCTCTCGCTGAAGGTGAAGCTCTCCGGCGAGATGAAGCCTTGGCGCGCCGCGAAGAACACGCCGGCGAAGCCGCCCAGCATCGCGCCCAGCGCGAAGGCCGCCAGCTTCACGCGCGTGGCGTTGATGCCCAGCGCGCGGCAGGCCACTTCGTCCTCGCGCATCGCCTCCCAGGCGCGGCCGATGGGCAGCTTGCGCAGCCGCAGCACGAAGGCGTTGGTCAGCAGCGCCAGGCCGAGGATCAGCAGGTAGAGGAACACCGTGCGGTGCCACGGCGCATCGTCGATGCCGAACAGGCCCGCCACGGTCGGCAAGTCACCGGCCGGCGCGAAGCCGTGGCCGAACAGCGTGGGCCGCGGAATCGACCCGATGCCGTCGGGACCATGGGTCAGCGCGGTCCAGTTCACCAGGACCAGGCGGATGATCTCGCCGAAGCCGAGCGTGACGATGGCCAGGTAGTCGCCGCGCAGGCGCAGCGTCGGGTAGCCCAGCAGGATGCCGAAGCTCGCCGCCAGCAAGCCGGCCAGCGGCAGGCAGGCCCAGAACGACAGTCCCCATTGCGTGGCCAGCAGCGCGTAGCTGTAGGCGCCGACGGCGTAGAACGCGACGTAGCCGAGATCCAGCAGCCCGGCGAGGCCGACCACCACGTTGAGCCCCCAGCCGAGCATCACGTAGATCAGCACCGTGGTGGCGGTATCGACGACGTAGCGGTTGTCGTGGAAGACCAGCGGCAGCGCGAGGGCCAGCGCCGTGACGCCGAGGCCGGCGAGTTGCATGCGCCCCGCACGCCGCGCTGCTGGCGCTTGATCCACTTGCACGCGGGCGCTACGGCCGCGCCACGCCGGCCGATCGAACAGCCAGCGCACGCCCAGGCGGCCGCTGAAGGCCATCAGCGCGGCGCCGAGCAGCCAGTCCCAGCGCGTCTGCACCGCCACGCGGCCGCCGACATCGACGGTGGTCAGTCCGACCAAGGGAATGCCCAGCAGCGCGGTGAGCAGCGCCGCGAAGCCGGCGTCGGACAGGCGTTGCGGCAAGGGCGTGTCCGCCGCGCGGGAAGTCGTCGTCGTCGTCATCAGACCTTCTCCACCTCGGGCCGGCCCAGCAGGCCCGAAGGGCGCAGCACCAGCACGAGAATCAGGATGCCGAACACCGCCACGTCCTTGTATTCGGCCGAGAAGTAGCTGGCGTAGAAGGCCTCGATCAGGCCGATCAACAAGCCGCCGAGCATCGCCCCGGGCAGCGAGCCGATGCCGCCCAGCACGGCCGCGGTGAAGGCCTTCACGCCGGCCAGGAAGCCGATGTAGAAGTCGATCACGCCGTAGTACAGCGTGACCAGCAGGCCCGCAACGCCGGCCATGCCGGCGCCGATCATGAAGGTCAGCGAGATGGTGCGGTCGACGTTGATGCCCAGCATGCGCGTCATGCCGGCGTCCTGCTCGCAGGCGCGCTGCTGGCGGCCGAAAGACGTGCGCGTGATCATCCAGGTGAAGCCGGCCAGCAGCACCGCCGTGGCCGCGACGATCAGCACCTGGACGTGCGACACGGTGACCGAGCCGGGCCCCGGCCCGAAGAACTCGAAGCCGCCCGGCAGCATCGGCGGCAGTTGCTTGATGCGCGCGCCCTGCAGCAGTTGAACGGCGTTCTGGATGAAGATCGAAGCGCCGATCGCCGAGATCAGCGGCGCCAGCTTGGTCGACCCGCGCAGCGGCCGGTAGGCGATGCGCTCGACGGCCCAGCCGTAGCCGGCCGTGAACACCACCGCCACCAGCAGCACCAGCAGCAGCGCCAGCGGCAGCGAGGTGATGCCCGCGGCCGCCAGGATCGCGAACGCGGTCAGCGAGACGAAGGCGCCCAGCATGTAGAGGTCGCCGTGCGCGAAGTTGATCATGCCGAGGATGCCGTAGACCATCGTGTAGCCGATGGCGATCAGGCCGTAGAGCGATCCGAGCGTCAGCCCGTTGATCGCCTGCTGCAGGAATTGCGACATGGTGAAAGCCCTCGCCGTCGATGCCGCGCCGGGCTCACTTCACCACGTCGTACTGGCCGCCCTTCCATTGGTAGACCACGAAGCCGGGGTTGCGGGGGTCGCCCTTGGCGTCGAACTCGACCTTGCCGAGCACGGTGGCGAAGCTGCCGCCGGCCAGCGCCTTCTGCACGTCGGCGTACTTCTGGCTGCCCGCCTTCTGCAGCGCCTGCGCATACACCTGCACGGCCGCATAGCAGAACAGCACGTAGCCCTCGGGCTCGATCTTCTTGTCGCGGAACTGCTTGACCACCTCGGCCGACGCCGGCGCCTTGCGCGGGTCGGGGTAGAAGGTGAACAACAGGCCTTCCAGCGCCGGGCCGGCGGCGGTGGCCAGCTCGGCGCTGGTCGAGGTGTTGCCGCTCATCACCTGCAGCTTCAGGCCGCCTTGCGCGGCCTGGCGCAGGATCAGGCCGAGCTCGGTGTAGTAGCCGCCGTAGAACAGCACGTCGACGCCGCCGGCTTTCAGCTTGCTGATCAGCGCCGTGTAGTCCTTCTCGCCGGCGGTGACCGATTCGCGCAGCGCGGGCGCGAGCTTGTGGTCCGACAGGTAGCGCGCCACGATGTCGGCCTGGCCCTTGCCGAAGGCACTCTTGTCGTCGACCACGGCGACCTTCCTGCCGGCGAAGGTCCTGACGAGGTAGTCGGCCGCCACCACGCCTTCCTGGTCGTCGCGGCCGGTCAGCCGGAAGACGTTCTTCAGCCCGCGGTCGGTGACCTTGCCGTTGGTCGAGATCGTGATGATCGGCGTCTGCGCTTCGTTGTAGACCTCCGAGGCAGGGATGGTCGAGCTCGAGCAGTAGTGGCCGACGATCGCCGACGCCTTCTTGTTGACCATCGCGTTGGCCACCGCGACGGCTTGCTTGGGGTCGCAGACGTCGTCGCCCACCTCGACCTTGAGCTTTTGCCCCAGCACGCCGCCGGCGGCGTTGATGGCGGCGGCCGCGGCTTCGACGCCGTTGCGCATCTGCTCGCCGCCCGAGGCGTACTGCCCCGACATGGGGCCGGCCACGCCGATCAGGATGTCGGCGCGAACGCCGGCGGCAGCGAACAGGCCGGCCATGGCGAGCGACGCGACGGCGAGGCGATGGGGATGTTGCATGGAAGCGCTCCAAAAAAAGTGATGGACCCGTGGCGCTGCGCTGGCTGGCGCGCCGCGCCGGCCGAGGCAGGTCCGGTGAGGCAAATTCTGGAATCGGTGGGGCGCTTCGTCTTGCCGATTTGCCGCCGACGGCATGCGGCAATTCGCATAGCGGATGCGGGTATCCCCGCGCCTCGGCGATCGAATGCAATAGGAAATTAGGCCGTTTCGTCTGCCTGCGCGCCGCGCGGCGAGTTTCAGGCTTGCGGGCTTCGGCACATCGGCGGCGCCGCGGCCGCTATGCGAATTTCCGCAGCTTTGCGGCCGGCTCGCATCGCGACGGATCGGCCGCGCCCGAACACACTCCGGCCCGACGACTTCGCCCTCAAGCCTGGAGCCTTCGATGCACATCCTTCCGTTCGCCAACGAACCCTACGACAGCTTCACCTCGCCCGCCGCGCAGGACGAGATGCGCGCGGCGCTCGCCAGCGTGCGCAGCCAGTTCGGCCGCAGCTACCCGGCCGTGATCGGCGGCAAGCGCGTGCAGCGCGACGCGCTGATCGTCTCCACCAATCCGTCGGCGCCGAACGAAGTGGTCGGCAAGGCCAGCCGCGCGACGCGCGAAGACGCCGAAGCCGCGCTGGACGCCGCCTGGAAGGCCTTCGACGGCTGGAAGCGCTGGCAGCAGGAAGACCGCTCGCGCGTGATGCTGAAGGCCGCGGCCATCATGCGCCGGCGCCAGCGCGAGCTCGAAGCCTGGCTGGTCTACGAGATCGGCAAGAACTGGGTCGAGGCCAGCGCCGAAGTGGCCGAGATGATCGACTTCACCGAGTACTACGCGCGCCAGGCGCTGCGCCACGTCGGCGGCCTGGGCCACCTGAACGCGGTGCCCGGCGAAGAGAACGAAAGCTTCTACATCCCGCTGGGCGCCGGCCTGACCATCGCGCCCTGGAACTTTCCGCTGGCGCTGATGACCGGCATGACGGTCGGCGCCATCGTGGTCGGCAACACCGTGGTGTGCAAGCCGGCCGAGGACACCGTGGTCGCCGTCGCCAAGATGGCCGAGATCTTCGAGGAGGCCGGGTTGCCGCCGGGCGTCGTCAACTACCTGCCGGGCCTGGGCTCGGAGGTGGGTGCGTACCTGGTCGAGCACCCCCGCACGCGCTTCATCAACTTCACCGGCAGCCTGGCCACCGGCCGGCGCATCAACGAAGCGGCGGCCAAGGTCGGCGAAGGCCAGCGCTGGTTCAAGCGCGTCTTCCTCGAACTGGGCGGCAAGGACGCCATCCTGGTCGACGAGACGGCCGACCTCGACGCCGCCGCGCTGGGCCTGGTGCAAAGCGCCTATGGCTATCAGGGGCAGAAGTGCTCGGCCTGCTCGCGCCTGGTGGTCGTCGACAGCGTCTACGACGCCTTGATCGAACGCGTGGTCGAGCGCGCCAAGGCCTTGCGCGTGGCGGCCGCCGAGAGCAACCCCGACCTCGGCCCGGTGTGCAACCTCGCGCAGGACGCCAAGGTGCGCGAGTACCTCGCCATCGGCCGCAGCGAGGGCAAGCTGCTGCTGGGCGGCCGCCGCCTGGACGGCGAGGGCTTCTTCTTCGAGCCCACCGTCTTCGGCGACGTGGCGCCGGGCGCGCGGCTGGCGCAGGAAGAAGTCTTCGGGCCGGTGGTCGCCGCCATCCGCGTCAAGGGCTTCGACGAAGGCCTGGCGGTGGTCAACGACACCGTCTACGGCCTGACCGGCGCGCTCTACTCGCGCGACCGCGCGCGCATCGAGCGCGCGCGCCGCGAGTTCCACGTCGGCAACCTGTACTTCAACCGCAAGTGCACCGGCGCGCTGGCCGGCGTGCAGCCCTTCGGCGGCTTCAACCTGACGGGCACCGACACCAAGACCGGCGGGCCCGACTACCTGCTGCAGTTCCTGCAGATGAAGTCGGTGGCCGAGCGGCTTTGAGCGGAGGCCCAGCATGAGCTTCATCGCCAAGCGCCTGGCCGCCGTCGCGCCGGCCGAAACCATGGAGATGGCGGCGCGCGCCGCCGAGTTGCGGCGCCAGGGCCACGACGTGGTCTCGCTGTCGCAGGGCGAGCCCGACTTCGACACGCCGGCGCACATCCAGCAAGCGGCCGTCCGCGCGCTGCGCGACGGCAAGACGCGCTACACCGAAGCGGCCGGCATCGCCGCGCTGCGCGAGGCGGTGGTGGCCCGCCTGGCGGCCGACCACGGGCTGCACTACGGCGCCGAGCAGGTGAGCGTCACCGCCGGCGCCAAGCAGGCGATCTTCAACGCCTTCTTCGCGACGCTCGACGCGGGCGACGAAGTCATCGTGCCGGCGCCTTGCTGGGTGTCGTATCCCGAGATCGTCAAGCTCACCGGCGGCACGCCGGTGGTCGTGGCCTGCCCGCGCGCGGCCGGCTTCAAGCTCACGGCCGCGCAGCTGGAAGCGGCGATCACGCCGCGCACCCAGTGGCTGATGCTGAACTCGCCGTCCAACCCGACGGGCGCCGTCTACACGCGCGCCGAGCTGGCCGCGCTGGCCGAGGTGCTGCGGCGCCATCCGCAGGTCTGGGTGCTGACCGACGACATCTACGCGCAGCTGGTCTACACCGCGGCGCCGTTCGAGACCTTGCTGCAGGTGGCGCCCGAGCTGCAGTCGCGCGCCCTCGTCGTCAACGGCGTCTCCAAGGCCTATTGCATGACCGGCTGGCGCATCGGCTGGGCCGCCGGTCCGCACGCGCTGATCCAGGCGATGAACCTGGTGCTGGGCCAGAGCACCAACAACGCCAACGCCGTGGCCCAGGTGGCCGCCGTCGAGGCGCTGAGCGGCGACCAGGCCTGCGTCGCCAGCTTCCGCGCGGCCTTCCGCGAGCGGCGCGACTTCGTCGTCGCGGCGCTGCGCGACATCCGGGGCCTCAGCGTCGACCTGCCCGACGGCGCCTTCTACGCCTACGTGTCGTGCGCGGCGCTGATGGGCCTGCGCACGCCGCAGGGCAGCGTGTTGACGAGCGACCGCGACTTCGTGCGCTACCTGCTCGACCAGGCGCAGGTGGCCGTGGTGTCGGGCACGGGCTTCCTGCATTCGCCGTACCTCCGCGTGTCGTATGCCGCCGGCCTGCCCCAGCTGGAGCAGGCCACGCAGCGCATCGCCGCGGCGGTGGCGGCGCTGGCGTGAGAGGCCGCTCGTGAGCCGGCACACCCTCATCATCGGCGGCGGCGGCATCGGCTCCGCGACGGCCTGCTTCCTCTCGGCGCTGGCCGAGCCGGGCGAGCGCATCACCGTCGTCGAGCGCGACCCCACCTACCAGGGCGCATCGTCCAGCCTGTCGGCCAGCTCGATCCGGCAGCAGTTCTCCACGCCGGTGAGCGTGCAGCTCTCGCAGTTCGGCTGGGACTTCATGCGCTCCTGCGTCGACGAGGCCGGCGTGCCCGGCGGCGCGGTGGGCCTGAACGAGCGCGGCTACCTCTTCCTCGGCAGCGCGCAGCAGGCCGAAGCCTTGCGCGCGCGCGCCGACGGCAATCGCCGCCTCGGCGCCGCCATCGAAGCATTCACGCCGGCCGCGCTGGCGGCGCGCTTCCCGTGGCTGAACACCGAAGGCATCGCCTACGCCGCGCAGACGACGGCCGGCGAAGGCTGGTTCGACGGCTACCTGCTGCAGCAGTGGTACCGGCGCCGCGCGCGCGAGCGCGGCGTGCACTACGTCAAAGGCGACGTGGCGCGCCTGGTCGTCGAGCGCGGGCGCGTGCTGGCCGCCGAGCTGGCCGACGGCTCGCGCATCGCGGCCGACCGCGTGCTCAACGCCGGCGGCGCCTGGTCGGCCGCGCTGGCCCGCAGCGTGGGCGTGGACATCCCGGTGCGGGCGCGCCGCCGCACGGTGCTGGTCGTCTCGTGCCCGCAGGCGATCGAAGACTTCCCGATCCTGATCGACGTCTCCGGCGTGTTCGTGCGGCCCGAGCAGCAGCACTTCCTGGTGGCGGTAAGCCCGCCGCCCGAGCAGGACCTGGACGACCTGCCGCTCGACCCCGACCTCGGCAGCTTCGAGGACTTCGTGTGGCCGACGCTGGCCGAACGCATTCCCGCGTTCGAGGCCTTGCGCGTCGAGCGCGCGTGGGCCGGCTACTACGAGTTCAACACCGTCGACCACAACGGCCTGGTGGGCCAGGTGGGGCCGTCGAACTTCTTCCTGGCCACCGGCTTCAGCGGCCACGGCCTGATGCACAGCGCCGGCGTCGGCCGCGGCATGGCCGAGCTGTTGACCTTCGGCGAGTACCGCTCGATCGACTTGAGCCCCTTGTCGCCGCGGCGCCTGCAGACGGGCGAGTTCATCGTCGAAGACGCCGTCTATTGAATCGGAAACCGCCATGCTGAACGCGACCCACAGTCTTGCGCCGCCGACGCGCCACGAGCGGCCGCGCTTCGCGATGCCCGCCTTAGCCTGCGACGCGCACACGCACGTCATTCCCGAATCGGGCTGGACGCTGGTGCCCGGGGCCAACTACACGCCGGCCCCTGCACCGGCCCCGATGCACCTGCGAATGCTCGATGCCCTCGGGCTCGATCGCGGCGTGGTGGTTCAGCCCAGCATCTTCGGCACCGACAACCGGGCCGTCGTCGAAGCCATTGCCGGCGCGCCGCACCGGCTGCGCGGCGTCGCGGTGGTCGACCCGACGATCGGCGACGACGATCTGCAGGCCCTGCATGCGCAGGGCGTTCGCGGCGCGCGCTTCAACGTGATGCTCGGCGGCGGTGGCGGCCTGCGGTCGATGACGGCACTCGGCCCGAGATTGGCCGCGCTGGGCTGGCATGCCGAGATCCTGGTCGACGGCCAACGCTTGCCCGAACTTTCGCGGACGCTCTTCGATCTGCCCTGCCGGCTGGTCATCGACCACATGGCCAGCCTGCGCGCCGAGGTTGAGCTGGATGCTGCGCCCGTTCGCGCGCTGCGCCGGCTCGTCGGCGAACGCGACACCTGGGTCAAGCTGTCCGGCGCCTATCGCCTGGCCGACGCTGCCGGCGACCCGCGCCTGGCCCGGCGCGGCCGCACGCTGCTGGCCGATGCGCCGGAGCGCATGGTCTGGGGCAGCGACTGGCCGCACGTGGCCTGCGCCTTCATGCCCGACGCCGGCCGCCTGCTCGACGTGCTGGCCGACTGGTTCGACGCCGATGCCGCGACGCTGCAGCGCGTGCTCGTCGACAACCCGGCGCGGCTGTTCGACTTTCCCATCGCCTGAGGAGACCCGTGATGGACGTTCACCTGCAATTCAGGGATCCCGACTGGCCCGCCAGGGCCATCGACACCGTCAAGGCGCTGGTGGCCGAATGCCGCAGCGAACTCGACGAATGCGAGCGCATCGGCCGCTTCCCCGCCGAGACCTACCAACGCATGGGCGCGCGCGGGCTGCTCGGCGTCATCACGCCGAAGGAATGGGGCGGCCTTGGCGGCGATGCGCCGGAGTACTGCTTCACCACCGAGGCCATGTGCCGCTGGGGCCTGGTGTCGAGCCAGGTGCAGATCCAGGGCATGCGCTGGATGAACGATTGGGGCACGCCCGAGCAGAAGCGCAAGTACCTGCCCGGCATGGTCGCCGGCTCGCTGGTGTTCTCCGAGTCGATCTCCGAACCGGGCGCCGGTTCGTCGCTGAAGAAGCTGGCGACGACTGCCGTGCGCAAGGGCGGCGACTGGGTGATCAACGGCAAGAAGATCCACATCAACCTCGGCGCCGAAAGCCACGTCACGCTGGTCTACGCGATGACCGACGAAGGGCTGACCTCGTTTCTCGTCGACACCGATTCGAAGGGCCTGACCCGCCGCCACAGCGAGCCGCTGGGCTACCGCTTCCTGCCGACGGCCGACATGATCTTCGACGACGTGCGCGTGCCCGACGCCGCCTTGCTGGGCGCGCCCGGCGAAGGCATGAAGACCTTCTTGTCGACCTTCAACGTGAGCCGGCTGGGCAATGCCTCCGAGTTGATCGGCTTCGCAACGCGCGCGCTCGCCGAAGCCACCGACTACGCGCGCCAGCGCAGCGTCGGCCCCAACAAGGTGGCCGACTTCCAGGGCATCCAGTGGACGCTGGCCGATTGCTACAGCGCGCTGTATGCCGCGTCGCTGGCCCGCGACCACGCCGCCAACCGCGTCAAGAACGGCCAGGAGTTCGCCATGGCCACCAGCCTGGCCAAGAAGCTTGCGGTCGACGCGGCCGAGAAGACCACCAACGACGTGTTCGCGCTGACCGGCGGCTACGGCCTATACCGCGACAAGCCTTTCGGCCAGCTGCTCTACGAGGTGAAGACGCTGCGCATCGCCGGCGGCTCGGTGGAGATCCTGCGCAACTACATCGCCGGCCAGATCCTGAAGGACGAACAGCTCAAAGGCCTCAAATGAACAACGTCTCACAGCTCATTGCTGCCGCGGCGGCCGATGCGCCGAACGCCGCGTTCGGCACCTTCACGCAACACGATCGCCTGTCGCGCGTCGTCGAGCGCGCGCGCGCGGTGGCGGCGCAGCTGGCCGAGGCCGGCCTGGTGCGAGGCGACGTCGTGGCCGTCATCGGCCACAACAGCGGCGCCTACCTCGTCACCTGGATGGCCACGCAGTTCGCGGGCCTGCAGGCGGCGTTGATCAACCCGGCCTACCCGGACGAGCTGCTCGGCGCCATGCTCGACGACCTGGCGCCGCGCGCCATCCTGTGGGTGGGGCGCGATGCCGGCGCGCTGGCCGCGCGGCCGCAAACGCAGATCGACCTGCAGCCGGCGTGGCGCGGCCGGATCACGCTGCTGAAGTCCGATGGCCGCCGCGGCGCGCCTTCGGGCAGCGGTGCCGACTGCACGGCCGACGAGACGGCGGCCTACATCCACACCTCGGGCACGACGGGGCGGCCGAAGTTCTGCGCGCTCACGCATGGCTACTTCCTGCGGCTGGGGCGCTTCTTCGCAGACTCGCTGGCGCTGTCGCGCTTCGACACCGTGTGCGCGCCGCTGCCGCTGTTCCACATCAACCCCATGGGCTACGGCGTCGTCGGGGCGCTCACCGCGCGGGCCGCCTTGCTGGCGATGGACAAGTTCGCCGCCAGCGACTTCTGGCCCGCGGTCAAGGCCCATGGCGTGACGGCGCTGGTGCTGCACGCGCCGCCGGCCAACCTGCTGAAGGCGAAGACGACCGCCGAAGACGCGGCCGGCCACCGCGTGCGCATTGGCTTCCTGTGCGACCCGGCGTTCCTGCGGCAGTTCGGCGTGCCGGTGGGCGTCGGCGGCTACGGCTCCACCGAGGCCGGCGGCCTGTGCCACGCGGCGTTGCTGCGGCCCGACGAGCAAGACGTGCCGGTGGAAGGCGCCACGCACCTGGCCGGCCGCGCGCGGCACGACTTCGAGCACCGCATCGCGGCCGACGGCGAGATCTGGGTGCGCGGCAAGCACCCGCACGCGCTGTTCGCGGGTTATGCGCAGCAAGGCCGCATCGAGCCGCAGACCGACGCCGAGGGCTGGTTCCACACCGGCGACCGCGGCCGCCTGGACGACTTCGGCCGCCTGGTGTTCGTCGAGCGCATCAGCGAATCGATCCGCGTGAACGGCGAGTACGTGCCGATCGACTTCGTCGAGGCCCGCCTCAAGGGCGCGCGCTCGCTGGGCGAGTTCGCGCTGTGGCGCGTCGATTCGCCGTCGCGCGGCCACGACGTGGTGCTGTACACGACGGCGAGCGATGTCGACGCGGCGCAGCTGCGCGCCGCGCTGGCCGACCTGCCGAAGTACATGCACCCCGGGCGGCTGATCCGCATCGCCGCGCTGCCGCGCGACCCCGGCGTCGGCAAGATCCAGCGGCGGCTGCTCGACGAGCAACCGCGCCTGGGCGTGACGGCGCTCTGAAGCGGCACGACGCCATGGCCTTCCTGCAGATCGAACGATCCGGCGGCATCGTCACCTTGACGATGGCCGAGCCCGCCACGCGCAACGCCATCACCGACAACAGCGCCGTCGCCGAGTTCGAGGCCGCGTGCGCCGAGGTCAACGCGAACGCGGCCGACAAGGTGGTGATCATCACCGGCGACGGGCCGGCCTTCTCGTCCGGCGGCAACATCAGCACGATGCACCGCGGCATCGACCCCGCGACGTCGTGCGAAGCGATGGTGGCCGACTACGCGCATGGCATCCAGCGGCTGCCGCTGGCGCTGGCGGCGCTGGAGGTGCCGGTGATCGCCGCCGTCAACGGCCCGGCGCTCGGCGCCGGCTGCGACCTGGCCTGCCTGTGCGACATCCGCATCGCGTCCGAAACGGCGAGCTTTGCCGAGAGCTTCATCCACTTCGGCATCGTGCCCGGTGACGGCGGCGCCTGGCTGCTGCCGCGCATCGTCGGCGCATCGATGGCCGCCGAGTTGAGCTTCACCGGCGACCGCATCGACGCCGCGCGCGCGCTGGCGATCGGCCTGGTCAGCCGCGTCGTGCCGGCCGCGGCGCTGATGCGCGAAACCCGCGCGCTGGCCGAGCGTATCGCCGAGAAGTCGGCGCCGGCGCTGCGCTACACCAAGCGGCTGCTGCGCGAATCGCCGACGTCGAGCCTGGCGTCGCTGCTCGCGCTGTCGGCGGCCTATCAAAGCATCCTGCACAAGACCCCCGAACACCGGGCGGCGGTCGAGGCCTTCGAAGCCCGGCGCCGCGCGCGGCAAGGAGAACGAGCATGAAGAACGCTGGCATTGCCACCATCGCGATCATCGGCCTGGGCGAAGTGGGCCGCGCCTACGCGCGCGCCTTGCACGACGCCGGCTGCGAGCTGCGGCTGTGCGACCCGCGGCCGGCGCCGGCGGCCAGCGAGCTGGCGGCGCAGTGGCAACGACCCATCCACGCGTCGATCGGCCCCTGGCTCGCCGAATGCGGATGGATCTTCTCCTGCGTGACGGGCGCTCATGCGCTGGCCGTCGTCGAGCAGGCGCTGCCGCATGCGGCAACGGGCACCACGCTGTGCGACCTGACGACGGCCAGCCCCGACACCAAGCGCGCGGCGGCGCGGCGTGCCGGGGCCACTGCGCTGCGCTATGTCGACGTGGCCATCATGGGCGCGGTCAACCTGAGCCGGCATCGCACGCCACTGCTGGCCGCGGGCGCCGGTGCGCGCGACTTCGCGGCGCTGCTGGGCCGCGCCGAAGGCCGGGTCGAGGTGATCGACGGCGGCGCGGCGGGCGATGCCATCGCGCTGAAGATCCTGCGCAGCGTCTTCACCAAGGGCATGGAAGCGCTCAGCGTCGAGCTGCTGATGGCGGCCGAGAAGCAGGGCGTGCGCGAGCAGCTGTACGCGCAACTGCGCGACATCGACGAGACGCCGCTGCGCACCTTCATCGACATGCTGGTGCGCACCCACGTCGTCCACGCCCGCCGCCGCGCCCACGAGGTGCACGATGCGGCGGCCGAGCTGGCCAAGCATGGCCTGCCGTCGCGCGTGCTGCCCGGCGTCGAAAGCCGCTTCGCGCTGACCATCGCCGACCTGGAGGCCGCGCCGCCTGAGCAGGCCGAGCCTGGCATCGACCAGGCGCTGCAATGGCTGCTGGAGCGCTCGGCCCAGGCCTGACGGCAGCGGCCGGGGCGGCGCGCGAGCGCTGGCGCCGGCGGCCCCACAATGCCGGCTTCGACCTTCTCGGCGACGCTGGCATGCGGCTGGACAGGCAGGCACTGGAGTGGCTCACGCGGACGCCCGGGCTCATCGAGGCCTTGTTCGACGGGCTGCCCGACGTTCTCTTCTACATCAAGGACGGCGAGGGCCGCTACCTCTGGGCGAACCAGACCTTGATCGACCGCGCCGGGCTGCAGGGGCTGCAGGCCGTCGTCGGCAAGACGGCCGACCAGCTGTTTCCCGTCACCGGCTCCAGCACCGTGGCGCAGGACCTGGAGCTCATCCGCACCGGCCACCCGATCCGCGAACTGCTGCGCCTGTACCGAACCTTCCGCGGCGAGCGCTACTGGTGCCTGAGTTCCAAGTTCCCGCTGCTGGACGGGGGCCGGCGCATCGTCGGCCTGGCCGGCCTCTCGCGCGACCTGCCGCGCCCGAACGAGCGCCACCGCAGCTACCACCGCCTGGCGAAGTTTCTCGACTACATCGACGAAGGCCTGGACCAGCCGGTGCGCATTGCCGACGCGGCCGAGCACGCGTCGGTGTCGATCGACACGCTCGGCCGCCTGGTGTTCGAGGTCTTCCAGGTCACGCCCAAGCAGTTGCTGATGAAGAAGCGCATCGACAAGGCCTGCCAGTTGCTGGAGGAGACGACGATGTCCATCACCGACGTGGCCGCCGCTTGCGGCTATGCCGACCACAGCGCGTTCTCGCGCCAGTTCCGCGCGGCGACGCAGACGACGCCGGCGCAGTACCGGTCGACGCAGAAGGCGCCCGCGGCGTCGCGTGGCGGGTGAGGGCGCGAGGGTTCGAGGGCTTGAGCGCTCGAGCGCTGGAACGGCGCCGGGCCGTCACACCAGCTTGCTGCGCCTGACTTCCAGCGTGACGCCGGCGCCGTGGCCGGCCGTGTCGAAGTAGGTGAAGCCGCTGCGGTCCGGCAGGCGGCCGCTCGACAGGATCGCCAGGCCCATCGCCAGGCCCTCCTGCTCGGCCTGGTCGACGCTGTCGACGCTGAAGCCGAGGTGGAACACGCCTTCGCCGCGCTCGTCGAGGAAGCGGCGCTGCGGCGTGTCGCCATCGCCGGGCTGGCACAACTGAAGCTGGAAGTTGCCGAGGTTGGCGTAGCGGTAGCGCAGTTGCAGGTAGGCGGTCGGGTCCGCGGCCGAGAGTTCGTAGATCGACAGCGACGGATAGTCTTGCCACGGGCCGACGCCCAGCGAGCGGTAGTAGTCGACCGAGCGGTCGAGGTCCCGCACCACCACGCAGACGTGGTGCAGGTGGTGAAAGATCTTGGATGCCGACATCGCGTGCCTCGCCGCTCGGTTTCAGGAGTTGCAGATTCTTCGCGCGCCGCGCCGGCGCGGCTAGAGCAATCGGCGCGCGGGCGCTGCGGGTTTCGGCACAGCGGCAGCGGCCTGCCGATGGCCGCCGCGGCCGGCCTTGGCGACCGCTGCGAGCCCTCTGCGCCCAGGGGCGCCGACGCGCCGCTGTGCCGAAAACCGCGGCCGCGGCGCGCCCAGGCGTCTAGCCGCGCGCCTTGGGCGTTTGCACAATCGCCGCATGAACATCCTGATCGTCTTTGCGCACCCCGAGCCGGCGTCGTTCAACGGCGCGCTCCAGGGCGTCGCCGTCCGCGAGCTCGAACGGCTGGGGCACACCGTCGTCGTCAGCGACCTCTATCGCATGGGCTGGAACGCGGCGCTCGGCGCCGGCGACTTCGAGGGCGAGCGGGCGAACGCCGGCTACCTGGACCTCTCGCGCGAGCAGGAGCATGCCTTTGCCACCGACGGCCACGGCGCCGACGTGAAGGCCGAGCAGCGCAAGGTCGCGGCGGCCGACTTCGTGCTGCTGCAGTTCCCGGTGTGGTGGTTCTCGATGCCGGCCATCCTGAAAGGCTGGGTCGACCGCGTGTTCAGCCGCGGCTTCGCCTACTCGGCGGGGCGCAAGTACGAAACCGGCCACTTCAAGGGCAAGCGCGCGATGCTGTGCATCACCACCGGCACGGCCGCTTCGCTGTACGAGCCCAACGGCATCGACGGCGACCTGCACCACGTGCTGTGGCCGATCCATAACGGCATTCTCGGTTATACCGGCTTCACCGTGCTGCCGCCCTTTGCGGCGTGGATGCCGGCGCGCGTGTCGGCGCAAGAGCGGCAGGCCTACCTCGATGCCTTTGCCGAGCGGCTGCGCCGCCTGGATGAGACGCCGCCGCTCTTCTTCCACCCCTGGACCGACTACGACGAGTCGCAGCGCCTGAAGCCGGGCGTGCCGGCGCGATCGGGCGTGCAGTGGAACCCGCGCGCCGGCCAGAGCTTCGAGCAGGCGGCGGCCGACTTCGCGCAGCGTTCGCACGCCGCGCTGCCGTCGCGGGCTTGAACGGCGAATCGACCATGAGCCGCCAGCCCGCCAGCCCCTTTTCGCCGGCTGCACCATGTCGGCCTCGTGGACGAGGATGCCGACCAGGCGGTGGCCTTCTACGATTCGCTGGGGCGTCGAGCGCTGGACCGACTGCGCGCGCGCCTGCTCGACCGCAGCGGCTTCACCGACTCCGACAAGCGCGAGCAGGGCGCCGGCGTCACGCTGGAGATCCGGGCGAGCCGGCGTGCGTAGCGCGTCGCCGCTGAGCATCCGTCGTTCACCGGCGCGCCGCCGTCGGCAAGCGCGAGGTGCAAGACACGCTCAAGCGCGCCGCGCTCGAGCTGGCGGTCGACACGCCGGAAGGCTTTGCCGGCACCTTGCGCACCGAGTACCAGCGCTGGGGCCGCATCGTGAAGGCGCTGGACTTCTCGATGGACTGATCCGCGCCGCCCCGGCGCGGCACGGGCCTCACGACCCGGCGGCCTGCAGGTCGGCCAGCGTGGCCATCAGCGTCATCGGTTCGAGCGGCGACACGTCGAGGCCCAGCGCCCGGTAGAAGGCCTTGGCGTCGTCGGAGATCGCATGGACCAGCAGGCCGCGGATGCCCAGGGTGTCGGCGGCGCCGATGACGCGCCGCGCCGCATCGCGGAACAGCGCGCGGCCCAGGCCCTGGCCTTGATGCGATCGGGCGACCGCCAGCCGGCCCAGCACCGCGACGGGGATGGGGTCCGGCATGTTGCGGCGAAAGCGCCCGGGCGCGGCGCCGGGCGCCACCGAACTGGCGGCCAGCGCGTAGTAGCCGACGACGCGGTCGTCGTCGCACAGGACGAAGCTGCGCGAGGCGCCGCTGGCCTGGTTGTCGAGCGCCCGCCGGCGCAGCCAGTCGTCGAGCGATGCGATGCCGCTGTCGAAGGGGCCGAGATCGTGCTCGCCGGTCAGCCGTTCGGGCGCGCGCAGCACGGCAGCGACGTTCAGGTCTCGCGCCAGGGCGGCGCGGCCTTCATCGTGCGGCGCAGGCGTGCATTGGGCTTGGGTGCCGCGTCGAGGCGGGCCAGGAACTGCTGGTACTTCGCGGGGCTGGCCACGATCAGGGCGCGGTCGAGCAAGGCCTCTTCGGCGGCGCGGCGCGCCGCGCTGAGGATGAAGTCGGTGCGCGTCTTGCCGCTCGACAGCGCGGCGCGGTCGATGAGGTGGCGCTCCGCGGCCGGGATGCGCAGGTTCAGCGTCTCACGGCGGGCGGGCTTGGCGGCGGCGGTGGCGGGTGCGGATGCAGGCGTTTTCATGGCAGGACGCGGTCCACGAGGCGGCCCGCATTCTAGCCGGGCCGTAACGCCAACGTCATTACGGGCGAAGGCCTTGCCCGCCGGGCCCGCGCCCGCGCCCGCGCCCGCGTCCGCGCCTCGGCCTCTCAGGCCTTCAGCAGATCCAGCAGCGTGCGCGCCACCACCTTGGTGGCGCGGCGCAGGTCTTCCAGCACGAGGTGCTCGTCGGCGCGCTTGGCGTTCGATTCGAGCACGGTGCGCGGGCCGGCGCCGTAGATCACGGCGGGGATGCCGCGTTCGCTGAACAGGCGCGCGTCGGTGTACAGCGGCGTGCCCCAGGCCTCGACCTTCTCGCCCATCAGCTCGCTGGCATGGGCGCACAGCGCGTCCACCAGCGGCTGGTTGCCGGCCAGCGGCTTCATCGCGTGGGCCAGCAAAAGCCGCTTGATCTCGACGCTCGTGCCGGGCACGCCGGCCACCGCGCTTTCGATGAGGCGGCGCAGCGCGGCCTCGACCTGCGCGGGGTCTTCCTCGGGGATCATGCGGCGGTCGATCTTCAGCACCACCTTGCCGGGGACGACGTTGGTGTTGGTGCCGCCGTAGATCTGGCCGACGTTGATGTAGCCGTGGTTGATGCCCTTGACCGCGCTCTTGGTGGCGCGCAGCCGCGTGTTCTCGTCGTACAGCGCCACCAGCGCCTTGGTGGCGGCCTGGAGCGCGTCGACCGCGGTCTCGGGCACGGCGGCGTGGCCCATCTTGCCGTGCACCGTGGCTTCGAGCTGCAGGCAGCCGTTGTGCGCCGTCACCACCTGGTAGCCGAAGCCGGCGGCGATCTCCAGGTCGGGCTTGGTCAGCCCCTGCTGCAGCAGCCACTGCGGGCCCAGTTCGCCGCCGAACTCTTCGTCGTAGGTGAACAGCAGATCGACGCCGCCGGCCAGCGGCATGCCGGCGGCTTCGAGTGCGCGGGTGGCGAAGGTGAAGGTGGCGAAGTCGCTCTTGCTGACGGCGGCGGCGCGGCCGTAGAGCTTGCCGTCGACGATCTGCGCGCCGTAGGGGTCGTGGCTCCAGCCTTCGCCGGGCGGCACCACGTCGCCGTGCGCATTGAGCGCGACGATGCGGCCGCCGGCGCCGTAGCGGCGCTGCACGACGAGGTTGGTGATCGACTGCAGGCCGTGCGCCTGCACGACGTCGGCCGGCACCACGTGCGCCTGCGCGTCGAAGCCGAAGGCGGCCAGCAGCTCGCGCGTGCGCAGCGCGTGCGGCGCGTTGTTGCCGGGCGGCGTGTCGGTCGGCACGCGCACCAGTTCCTGCAGGAAGCGCACCTGCTCGTCGAAGTGGGCATCGACGTAGGCGTCGATGGCGGCATAGGGTTGGGCGTGGCTCATCGCTGGTCCGTGTCGTGTTGCGTGCTGAGTTGATCGAGAAGGGACCGGAACGCCGCGACGGCCAGGTCCATGTCGTGGCTGGAGGTCGACTCCAGCGGGTTGTGGCTGATGCCGGCGTTCTCGCCGCGCGTGAACAGCATCGCCTGCGGCATGATTTCGTGCAGCTTCATCGCGTCGTGCCCGGCGCCGCTGGGCATGCGGTGCACCGGCAGGCCGAGCGCCTGCACCGCGCGTTCCCAGCGCGCCTGCCAGGCCGCGGCGCTGGGCGCGGCCGCCGCGCGCAAGGTCTCTTCGAGCGTGTAGACCACGCCGCGCTTGGCGCAGATGGCCTGCAGGCCGGCCAGCAGGTCTTGCGCGCAGGCGTCGCGCGCGGCGTCGGTGGTGGCGCGCACGTCCAGGCTGAAGCGGCAGCGGCCGGGCACGACGTTGATCGAGCCGTTGGGCACTTCGAGCATGCCCACGGTGGCGACGACATCGCTCACCGCGGCGGCGCGGCGCTCGGCCAGCAGCACCAGTTCGGCGGCGGCGGCGGCGGCGTCGCGCCGGCGGTCCATCGGCGTGGTGCCGGCGTGGCTGGCCATGCCGACGATCTCGCCCAGGAAGCGCACGCTGCCGTTGATCGAGGTCACCACGCCCAGCGGCAGGTCGATCTCGTTGAGCACCGGGCCTTGCTCGATGTGCACCTCGACGAAGCCGAGGTAGCGTGCCGGATCGCGCCGCAGCTTGGGGATGTCGTCGGCGCACAGGCCGGCGTGCGCCATCGCCTGGCGCATGGTCATGCCGTCGGCGTCCTGCTGGTCCAGCCAGGCAGCGTCGAACTGGCCCGTCAGCGCGCCGGAGCCCAGGAACACGGCCTTGTAGCGCTGGCCTTCTTCTTCGGCGAAGCCCACCACCTCCAGCCCGAAGGGCAGCCGGCGGCCGCTGCGCGAGAGTTCGCGCACGCAGGCCATCGGCACCAGGATGCCCAGGCGGCCGTCGTACTTGCCGCCGTTGCGCACGGTGTCGTAGTGGCTGCCGGTCAGCAGGCGCGGCGCGTCGCGCGTCGCGCCGTGGTAGATGCCGACGACGTTGCCGACGGCGTCGATCTCCACGTCGTCGAAGCCGCAGTCGGCCTTCATCCAGTGCGCCAGCCGTTGCGCCGCGGCGCGGTGCGCGTCGGTGAGGTAGGTGACGGTCAGCTCGCCGCGCTCGGCGTAGGCCGGCTCGCTGTGCGCGGCCAGCCGCTCGGCCCAGTCCCACACCAGGTTGCCTGCCGCCGGCTCGGCGCCGAACTTGTCGTCGAGCCGGATCTCGGCGATGCGGTGGATGTTGCGCAGCGCTTCGGCGAACTCGAAGTCGGGGTGATGGTGCAGGCGCCGCTCGAAGGCGGCGATGATCTGCTGCTTGTCCAGCCCCACGCCGCGCGGCCCGCGCACGGCCAGGATGAAGGGAAAGCCGAAGGCCGCGTTGTAGGCCGCGTTGAGCTGCTGGATGCGCTCGAACTCCTGCGGCGTGCACTGCGTCAGCCCGGCCTTGCCTTGCTCGTGGGTGGACTCGGCGGTCAGCGTCTTGGCGACCATGGCCTTGCCGGCCAGTTCGGGGTGGGCGCGGATCAGGCCGAGCTGCGCCTCGCGCCCGCCGTTGCGCACGGCCAGCACGAGGGCGTGCTTCAGCGCCGCCAGCGTGGCGAAGGGGCGCGCTTCCCAGGCGCGCGCAGCGATCCACGGCGAATGCTCGTAGGTGCCGTCCAGCAGCGCGGTGAAGGTTTCGCGGTCGGCCTGGTTCAGGCGCTCCAGCGTGAGTTTGTCGGTCATGCTCATTCCCAGACGAAGGCGGTGGCGGCGTCGAACGGGTGGACGCGCTTCCAGTGGCGGGCGATGTCGATGCGCTTGGCGATCCACACCCGGTCGTGCGCCTGGACGTGGTCCAGGAAGCGCTGCAGCGCGCGCATGCGCCCCGGCCGGCCGAGCAGCCGGCAGTGCATGCCGATGCTCATCATCGCGGGCTGCCGCTCACCTTCGGCGTAATGCACGTCGAAGGCATCGCGCAGGTACGAGAAGAACTCGTCGCCGTGCGAGAAGCCCTGCGGCAGCGCAAAGCGCATGTCGTTGCAGTCCAGCGTGTAGGGCACCACCAGCTGCGGCGCCAGCCGGCCGTCGCTCTTGCGCACCTGCAGCCACAACGGCAGGTCGTCGCCGTAGTAGTCGCTGTCGTACTCGAAGCCGCCTTCGTCGGCCACCAGGCGGCGCGTGCGCGGGCTGTCGCGCCCGGTGTACCAGCCCAGCGGCCGCGTGCCGGTGAGGCGCTCGATGGCCTGCACGCCCAGGCGCAGGTGCTCGCGCTCCACCGCCTCGGGCACGTCCTGGTAGTGGATCCAGCGCCAGCCGTGGCAGGCGATCTCGTGCCCGAGCTCGACGAAGGCCGCCGTCACCTCGGGGCAGCGTTCGAGCGCCATGCCGACGCCGAACACCGTCAGCGGCAGCCGGCGGCGCTCGAACTCGCGCAGCAGCCGCCAGACGCCGACGCGCGAGCCGTACTCGTAGATGCCCTCCATGCTGAGGTGGCGGTCGGGGTAGGCGGCCGGGTTGAACATCTCCGACAGGAACTGCTCGCTGCCCGCGTCGCCGTGCAGCACGCTGTTCTCGCCGCCTTCCTCGTAGTTCAGCACGAACTGCAGCGCCACGCGGGCGTTGCCGGGCCACTGGGGGTGGGGCGGGTGGCGGCCGTGGCCGCGCAGGTCGCGCGGGTAGCGCGCATCGCTCGGGTCGCGCGCGTGGCTCGGGTCGCGCGCGTCGGCGCGTGGCGTGGTCATGGCGGTCATCCTCGGGGCTTGAGCACCGACGCCAGGTCGGGCGTGCGCGGGTCCAGGCGCAGGTTGCGCTCGACGCTCGTGATGTGCTGCTCCATCAGCCGTGCGGCGGCGCGGCCGTCGCGCTTTTCCAGCGCTTCGACGATCTGCACGTGCTCGGTCTGCGAATGCTCGGCCGAGTGGCCCGACTGGTACATCAGCGCGATCAGCTGCGAGCGTGACAGCAGGTCGGCGATCAGCTGCGCCAGCACCTCGTTGCCCAGCAGCCGCGCCAGCACGACGTGGAAGTCGGCCAGCAGCCGCGTGCGGCCCGACACGTCGTTGCGCGAGACGGCGCTGCGCTCGTCGCGCAGGTGGGCGCGCAACTGCTCGATCTGCGCGTCGCTGATGTCGTGCGCCAGCTGGCGCGCCATGCCGCCTTCGACCAGCCGCCGCACCTGGAAGACCTGGCGCGCCTCGTCGATGCTGGGCATGGCGACGAAGGCGCCGCGCGCCGGCTCCAGCGTGACCAGGCGGTCGCGGCTGAGGCGGTTCAGCGCCTGGCGCACGACCGTGCGCGAGACCGCGAACACGTCGGCGATCTGCTGCTCGACCAGCTTGGTGCCGGGCATCAGGCGGCGCTCGACGATGGCGCCGGTGATCGACTCGACGATCTGGTCGGTGCTGCTGGCCGGCGGCCGCGCGGCGCGCGCCGGGTCGACCAGCCGAAGCGGATTGGCCGGCTTTCTGGCCATGGCGCCGTCTCCCGAGAGTTGTTTGAACAATAGTGTATACACTCAAATCGACCGCGGCAACCCGCAACGGCGCGCCGGGTGGCGCGGCGGCGCCAGGGTTTCCCCGAGGCTTTGAAGGAAACGGCACTGTATACACTTTGGCCTGGTCGCCGCGGGTTCCAGACGCGACCATCCGGCCTCACAGAGCCCGCCGTGGTGAGGTGACGATGCGGCCGCCGGCGCGTCGGCTCGACGCCGGCCCGGCGGCCCCAGTTCGGAGACACCTTCGGTGGAAGCCTATCTGCTTGACTGGGCCAACGTGTTGCTGCGTTGGGTCCACGTGATCACGGCCATTGCCTGGATCGGTTCATCGTTCTACTTCGTGCTGCTGGACAACAGCCTGTCGGCGCCGGAGGGCGACGAGCTCAAGGCCAAGGGCGTCGACGGCGAGATGTGGGCCGTGCACGGCGGCGGCTTCTACCACTCCAACAAGTACATGGTGGCGCCGCGCTGGCGGCCGCTGCCCGACAACCTGCACTGGTCGTACTGGGAAAGCTATTCGACGTGGCTGACCGGCTTCGGCCTCTTCACGGTGCTGTACCTGTTCAATGCCGGCAGCTTCCTGGTCGACAAGAGCACGCACGACTGGTCGGCCGGCGCCGCCATCGCCGGCTCGCTCGGCTTCCTGGTGGCGTTCTGGGTCGTCTACGACCTGATCTGCCGCACGCTGGGCCAGCGCCGCAACGGCGACCTGATCGTCGGCTTGTGCGTGCTGGCCTTCGTCGTCTTCGCCTCCTGGCTGGCCTGCCAGTTGTTCGCCGGGCGCGCCGCCTTCCTGCTGGTCGGCGCCATGCTGGCGACGGCGATGAGCGCCAACGTCTTCTTCTGGATCATCCCCGGCCAGCGCACCGTGGTGGCGCAGCTGCGCGCCGGCGAGAAGCCCGACCCCATCCACGGCCAGCGCGGCAAGCAGCGCAGCGTGCACAACACCTACTTCACGCTGCCGGTGCTGATTGCCATGCTGTCCAACCACTACGGCTGGCTGTACCAGGGGCGCAACAACTGGCTGGTGCTGGTGCTGCTGATGCTGGCCGGCGCGCTGATCCGCCACAGCTTCGTGGCGCGCCACAAGGCCCACGTGCTGGGCCAGCGCGCGCCGTGGGAGTTTGCCGGCGCCGGCACGGTGGTGCTGATCGGCCTGGCGGTCTGGCTGGCGCCGCAGCCGCCCAGCGCCGAGCAGGTGGCGCAAGCCCAGGCGCTGGCCGCCAAGCCGGCCGGCTACGCCGCGGTGCGCGCCGTGATCGACCAGCGCTGCGTCATGTGCCATAACGCGCAACTTCAACAGAAGAACGTGGCGCTGCACGACGCCGAAGGCCTGAAGAAGAACGCGCTGAACGTCTACCAGCAGGCCGCCGTGCTGAAGCTGATGCCGCTGAACAACGCCACGCAGATCACCGACGCGGAGCGCGAGTTGATCAAGCGCTGGTACGAGGCGGGCGCTGCGGTGCAGTGATGGAGCCCCCGGCCGCTGGGGCGGCCGCCCCCCGAGGGGGCTACCAAACCCGACCGGCGAAGCCGGATCGGGTTTGGCGCTCTAACGACGCCGCTCCCCCTGGTCGCCTGCGGCGACCGGTCCCCGGGGGGACCGCGATTTGGGCGCGCTGGCTTGCAGGCGCTCCATGCCGCGGCCGCATCACCGCACGATGGCCACCCGGCTTTGCAGGCGCCGCACCTGCCACGACAGCGCGTAGCAGATGAGGAAGTAGGCGATGGCGGCGAACACGTACATCTCGACCAGCCGCCCGTCGCGCTGGCCGATCTTGGTGGCGGCGCCCAGGAAGTCGGTGATCGAGAGCACGTAGACCAGCGACGTGTCCTGGAACAGCACGATGGTCTGGCTCAGCAGCACCGGCAGCATGTTGCGCAAGGCCTGCGGCAGCACGACGAGCGCCATCACCTGGCGGTAGCGCATGCCGAGCGCGTAGCCGGCCTGGGTCTGCCCCGGCGGCACCGAGCGGATGCCGGCGCGCACGATCTCGGCGAAGTACGCCGCCTCGAACATCGTGAAGGTGATGACGCTGGACCAGAACGCGCCGACCTTGATCGGCTCGTTCCTGCCGAGCGCCCAGGCGCCGACGTAGGGCACGAGGAAGTAGAACCAGAAGATCACCAGCAGCAGCGGCACCGCGCGGATCAGGTTCACGTAGGCCGCGGCGGCCACCGACAGCCAGCGCTGCGACGACAGCCGCATCAGCGCCAGCACGGTGCCCAGCGCGGCGCCGCCGGCCGCCGCCAGCGCAGTGAGCGTCAGCGAAAAGACCAGCCCTTCGCTGAGCAGGTAGCGCAGGTTGCGCGCAACGACGCCGAAGTCCAGGCCGTCCATGGCGTTGCTCAGTGCCCCGCGCCGGCGGCCCAGGCGAGGCCGGGCACCGCGAGGCGCTTTTCCAGCCGCCGCATCAGCAGCACGACCGCCAGGTTCAGCACGACGTAGATGATGGTGGCCGCGGTGAAGGCCTCGAACACCTGGAAGCTGTATTCCTGGATCGCCCGCGCGGCGGCCGTCACCTCGACCAGGCCCACCGTCAGCGCCACCGAGCTGTTCTTGACGGCGTTGAGGAACTCCGAGGTGAGCGGCGGCATGATGATGCGCAGGGCCATCGGCAGCAGCACGAAGCGGTAGGTCTGCGGCAGCGTCATGCCCAGCGCGGTGGCCGCCTGCTGCTGGCCGCGCGCCAGCGACTGGATGCCGGCGCGCACCTGCTCGGCGACGCGCGCCGAGGTGAACAGCGCCAGCCCCAGCGTGGCCGGCAGGAAGGCGCCCCACGGCGGCTGGATCTGCTTGAGCGCCGTGCCCATCGACGCGGGCAGCAACTCCGGCACGACGAAGTACCACAGGAAGATCTGCACCAGCAGCGGCACGTTGCGGAACACGTCGACCCAGGCGGTGGCCAGCCGCACGATGCTGCGGTTGGGCAGCGTGCGCGCCACGCCGACGATGATGCCGAGCACCAGCGCCAGCGCCCAGGCGCTGAGCGCGACCATCACCGTCCACGCCAGGCCCGACACCAGGGTGCCGAGGTAGGTGCCGGTGCCGTCAGGCGAAGGCTGCAGGAAGACGGCCCAGTTCCACGGGTAGTTCATCGGAGCTTGGCGCAGCGCCGGCGGCGGATCAGACGCCGCGGTCGTTCGGGCTGTCGAGCGCCTCTTTCAGCGACGGCGTCATCGGGAAGTTCAGGTTCACGCCCTTGGGCGGGATCGGGCTCATGAACCACTTGTTGTACAGGCGCGTGAACTCGCCGCTCTTGTACAAGGCGGCCAGCGTGCGGTCGACCAGGGCCTTGAACGCCGGGTCGTCCTTGCGCACGATCAGGCCGTAGGGCTCGACCCGCAGCGCGTCGTCGACGAGGCGCCAGCCGGCCGGGTTGTTGCTGCCGGCCACCAGGCTGGCAAGCAGGATGTCGTCCATCACGAAGGCTTCGGTGCGGCCGGTGGTCAGCGTCAGGAACGAGGCGGCGTGGTCGGGGCTGAGCACCTTGTTGACCTGGAACTTCTTGTCCTGTTCGCGCGCGGTGAGCAAGGCGATGGAGGTCGACGCCGCGGTGAAGGCCACCGGCTTGCCCGCCAGGTCTTCGAAGGTCTTGACGGCCGAGTCCTTGCGCACGACCGCGCGGATGCTGGAGACGAAGTAGGTGTTGCTGAAGGCGACGACCTTCTGCCGCTCCAGCGTGTTGGTGGCCGGGCCGCAGACGATGTCGATGGTGCCGTTCTGGATCAGCGGGATCTGGTTGCTGAGCTGCACCGGCTGCAGCTTCACCTGGACGGCGGGCAGCTTCAGCTCGGCCTTGACGGCATCGACCACCTTCGCGCACAGGTCCATCGCGAAGCCGATGGGCTTTTGCTGATCGTCGAGGTACGAGAACGGCACCGACACCTCGCGGTGCCCGAGGCGGATCTCGCCGGCATCGCGGATCTTGCCCAGCGTGCCGCCGGGCGACTGCGCCAGCGCGGGAAGGGCGGCAGCCAGCGCCAGGGCCGCGAAGGTGGTGGACAGGGTTCGGTTCATCGTGGACTCCGGTGGGACGGACAAGCGGCGGCGCGCAGGGCTCAGCGCGCCGAGGTGGACGGGAAGCGGCCGATGCCCGGCCGCGGGCTGGCCTTGCGCCGCAGCACGGCGCGCGTGTGCTCGATGTGCTGCTCCAGCAGCTGCAGCGACCGCGCCACGCTGCCGCGCGCGCAGGCGTCGAGGATCTCGTGGTGTTCGCGCTGCGCATCGTCGCGGCCCACGGTGGCCGAGATGTAGGTGCGCATGAAGTGCGAGTTCATCAGCGCCACGTCCTCGATCATCTTGACGAGCAGCGGGCGGCCCGAGGCCGCGTACAGCGTGAGGTGGAACGCCAGGTTGAGGTCGCGCCACTCCTGCGGGCTGTCGCTGCGGTCGTAGGTGCCCAGGATCGAGGCGGCCTTGTCCAGGATCTCGCGGGTGAGCTTGGGCACCGCCAGCTTGAGCGCGCGCACTTCCAGCGCGATGCGGATGTCGAGCATCTCCTCGATCTCTTCGAGGCTGCGCGTCGACACGAAGGCGCCCTTGTGCAGCTCGGTCTTCACCAGCCCTTCGGCCTCCAGCTGCTTGAGCGCCTCGCGCACCGGCACCCGGCTGACGCCGAACTGCTCGGCCAGCGCTTCCTGGCGGATCTGCAGGCCGGGCGCGAGCACGCCGTTGAGGATGTCGTCGCGCAGGGTCCTGACGATGTGCAGCGCGGCGGGTTCGGTCATCGATCGGCTCCCGGATCCGAAGGCGCGCCTACAGGCTGCCCTTGCCGCTGCGCGCCAGCTCGGCCATCAGCGCCGCGTCGCCGTAGCGCGCGGCGGACAGCGCGTGCGCGTACGCCGGCACGGCCGATCCCGTGACCCAGGCGGCGCAGATCGCGCCGGTGGCGCAAGCCGCCATCGAGCCGAAGCCCGACAGCGCGCCGGCGACGAAGCTGCCCGGCGCGCGCATCGGCCCGATCAGCGGCCAGTTCTCCTCGGTCATCGTGTAGTAGCCGCCGTAGTGGTGCGCGCCGCGCGGCAGGTGGCCGATGTAGGCGGCCAGGCGCGGGTGCAGGCGGCTCGCCCCGCGCAGCACGATGTCGGGGAAGTGCGGGTCGATCGGCTCGTCGGCGTGGGGGTCGCTGGCCGTCTCGTTGTAGGCCCAGCCGAGCTTGATCCAGTCGCCGTCGACGGCGCCGTCGGGGCGGCAATGGATGCCGCCCGTCATCGGCTCCACCAGCCGCCGCGTGGCGGGGTCGGCGGCCAGCAGGGCGCGGTCTTCGGCGTCCCAGGCGAGTTGCTGGCCGTCGAGGTCGATGGTGAACGGCATGTCGCGGGCGATCGCCGCCTCGCGGTCGCGAAACGAGATCTTCTGCTGGTAGACGCACTTCACCGGCAGGTCTTCGCCCAGCATGCGCGCGATGTCGCGCACGAAAGGGCCGGCGGCATTGACGATGCGCTCGGTACGCAGCGTCTCGACGCCGGCGTCGGTCTGCAATTCCAGGGTGTAGGGCGCGCCGCCGCCGATGGCGCGCACCGCGGCGCGGCGCACGCGAACGCCCGCCGGGCGCATGGCCTCCAGCATGGCCTGCCCCATCTGCTGCGCGCTGATCGAGCCGGCGCGGCGGATGTGGATGACCGTCGCCACGTCGTCGGCGTAGGCCGGGAAGGCGCTGCGGATCAGCGCCCGGTCCAGCAGCACGTCGACACCGTCCGGCGCCGCGGTCCAGGGGCTGCGCAGCGAGCGCTGGTAGTCGGCGTCGTCCGCCTCGCGCAGGCGGATGCGGCCGGGCGTCTCGCCGTAGCCGCGATACAGCTCGTCGATCAGGTCCGCGGGGCGCGCGCGCCGCGTCACCAGCGCGTAGCCGCCGCGCGTCATGTTCAGGCGCCCGCCGGAGGTCCGGTCGAGTTCCTCCATCAGCGTGATCGAATGGTCGGTGAAGGCCGTCATCACCGGGTGCGGCCACCAGTTGCGGTAGTTCTCGCCGGACTGCGCCGAGGTCAGGCTCATCGGGTCGCGCGGATCGAGCACCGCGACGCGGGTCACCGCATGACGCGTGACCAGGTAGTACGCGACCGCGAGGCCGATGCTGCCGGCGCCGATTACGGCGACGTCGACCGAGTTCTGTTCAGGGGCTGGCACCGAGGCTCCGGGAAGAAGATCCGTTTTCAGATCCAAGATTGGATCCAAAACTGGATGCGAATGTAGCCTCGATTCCGCGGCCACGGCCTGGGACTTACCCGCTGGCGAACGTTGCCGGGCGCCAGCGCGCCGCAGCTAAGCCTCGCGGTCCCACCAATCCCCTTGCAGCTGCGCCTGCAGCCAGCGGATGAAGGCACTCACCTTCTGCGGCACCAGCTTGGGCGACGGGAAGACGGCGTGCACTTCCTGCGACGGCAGCGTGTGCTCGGCCAGCAGCGGCACGATGCGGCCCGCGCGCAGCGACTCGCCGGCCACGTAGCGCGGCAGCACGGCCAGGCCGAAGCCGGCCTCGCAGGCGGCCAGCACCGTGGTCAGGTTGTTCGATCGCAGCGGGCCGCGCACCGGCACCGCGAGGTCGCCGCCGGCCTGGTCCTGGCGACCCTTGGCGCCGTGGAACAGCCAGCGCGCATCGCCCTGCACGCTGCTGTAGACCAGGCAGGCATGGTCGACCAGGGCGGCCGGGTGCTCGGGCGCGCCGTGGCGCGCCAGGTAGGCCGGCGCCGCGACCAGCACCCAGGGGTTGCTGCCCAGGTAGCTGGCGCCCAGCGTGGAGTCGGCCAGGCGGCCCATGCGGATGGCCACGTCGACGCCTTGCTCCACCAGGTTGACGTAGCGGTCGTCGAGGCCGAGGTCGATCTGCAGCGCCGGGTGCTCGCGCATGTAGCGCAGCACCAGCGGCGCCATCACGCGGCGACCGAAGGCCACCGAGGTGTTCAGGCGCAGCGTGCCGCCGGCCACGCCGGCGCCTTGCGCGGCCACCTGCTCGGCCTCGGCGAAGTGGTGCGCGGCGAGCTTGCAGCGCTCGTAGTACAGGCTGCCCAGCTCGGTCGGCGCGACGCCGCGCGTCGTGCGGTGCAGCAGCCGAGCGCCCAGCCGGCGCTCGGCCTCGGCCACCGCCTTGGTGGCGGTGGGCTGCGTCATGCCCAGTTCCGCCGCGGCCTTGCTGAAGCTGCCGGTCTCGACGACGCGCATGAAGGTCAGCATCGTGGTCATTCGGTCCATGAGACAAAAGTGTATACAGCACGGCCGCCGCATTCCATACCGGAATAGCACTTATCCGATCCCTTGGCTTCTCAAGCCGGCGGCCGGCTCCGATCATCGATGCCGTTCTTCCAGGAGTCGACGATGGCAACGATGAAGGCGGCGATGGCGGCGGTGCTGGTGATGGAGAAGGAAGGCGTCAGCCAGGCCTTCGGCGTGCCCGGGGCGGCGATCAACCCGCTGTACGCGCAACTCAAGGAGCGGCAGACCATCGCCCACGTGCTGGCGCGCCACGTGGAAGGCGCCTCGCACATGGCCGAGGGCTACACGCGGGCGCGGGCCGGCAACATCGGCGTGTGCATCGGCACCTCGGGGCCGGCCGGCACCGACATGATCACCGGGCTGTACTCGGCGCAGGCCGACTCGATCCCCATCCTGTGCATCACCGGCCAGGCGCCGCGCGCGCGGCTGCACAAGGAAGACTTCCAGGCGGTGGACATCGCCGCCATCGCCCGCCCGGTGACCAAGTGGGCCACCACGGTGATGGAGCCGGCGCAGGTGCCGCGCGCCTTCCAGCAGGCCTTCCACCTGATGCGCTCGGGGCGCCCGGGCCCGGTGCTGATCGACCTGCCGTTCGACGTGATGATGGCCGACATCGAGTTCGACATCGACACCTACGAGCCGCTGCCGGTCTACAAGCCGGCGGCGACGCGCAAGCAGATCGAGAAGGCGCTGGACCTGCTGGAGCAGGCCGAGCGGCCGCTGATCGTCGCCGGCGGCGGCATCATCAATGCCGATGCGGCTGACTTGCTGGTTAGCTTCGCGGAACTGACCGGCATCCCGGTGATCCCCACGCTGATGGGCTGGGGCAGCATCCCCGACGACCACCCGCTGATGGCCGGCCTGTGCGGCCTGCAGACCAGCCACCGCTACGGCAACGCCAACCTGCTGGCCAGCGACTTCGTGCTGGGCATCGGCAACCGCTGGGCCAACCGCCACACCGGCAGCCCCGAGGTGTATTGCAAGGGCCGCAAGTTCATCCACGTGGACATCGAGCCGACGCAGATCGGCCGCGTCTTCGCGCCCGATTACGGCATCGTCTCCGACGCCCGGGCCGCGCTGCAACTGTTCGTGCAGGTGGCCGCCGAGCGCAAGGCCGCCGGCCGGCTGCGCGAGCGTTCGGCCTGGAGCGCCGAATGCCAGGCGCGCAAGGCCGACCTGCAATACCTGCGCAAGACCAACTACGACGACGTGCCGATGAAGCCGCAGCGCGTCTACCAGTGCATGAACAACGCCTTCGGCAAGGACGTCACCTACGTCTCGACGATCGGCCTCTCGCAGATCGCGGCGGCGCAGTTCCTGCACGTCTACGGCCCGCGCCGCTGGATCAACTGCGGCCAGGCCGGCCCGCTGGGCTGGACCGTGCCGGCCGCCTTGGGCGTGCGCGCGGCCGACCCGCAGCGCAAGCTGGTCGCGCTGTCGGGCGACTACGACTTCCAGTTCATGCTGGAAGAGCTGGCGGTGGGCGCGCAGTTCAAGCTGCCGTACCTGCACATCGTGGTCAACAACAGCTACCTGGGGCTGATCCGCCAGTCGCAGCGCGGCTTCGGCATGGACTACGGCGTGCAGCTCGCCTTCGACAACGTCAACACGCCGGCCGACGAGCCCGCGCGGGCCTACGGCGTCGACCACGTGAAGGTGGTCGAAGGCCTGGGTTGCAAGGCGATCCGCGTGCACCGGCAGCAGGAGATCGCGCCGGCCATCGCGCAGGCCGAGGCCTGGATGGCCGAGCACCGGGTGCCGGTGGTGATCGAGGTGATCCTGGAGCGGGTGACCAACATCGCGATGGGCACCGAGATCGACAACGTCGTCGAGTTCGAGGAACTCGCGCAGGGCAAGGCCGACGTGCCGACCGCCATTGCCAGCATCGCCGCCGCGCTGCTCGACTGACCCCACCGAGGAGACAAGCCCATGCCCAAGTTCGCCGCCAACCTGACCATGCTGTTCAACGAGGCGCCGTTCCTCGACCGCTTCGCGCTGGCGCGCAAGGCGGGGTTCGACGCCGTCGAGTTCCTTTTTCCCTATGCCTGGCCGGCGGCCGAGATCCGCGCGCGCTTGGACGCGCAGCGGCTGCAGCTCGTGCTGCACAACCTGCCGGCCGGCGACTGGGACGCCGGCGAGCGCGGCATCGCCTGCCTGCCCGACCGCGTGAGCGAGTTCCGCGACGGCGTGGGCCGCGCGATCGACTACGCCAAGGCGCTGGGCGTGCCGCAGCTCAACTGCCTGGCCGGCAAGGCGCCGGCCGACGTACCGGCCGCCGAACTGCGCCGCACGCTGGTGGGCAACCTGCGCTACGCGGCGGCCGAGCTGGCGGCCGCCGGGCTCAAGCTGCTGGTCGAGCCGATCAACACCTACGACATCCCCGGCTTCTATCTCTGCCGCAGCGCGCAGACCATCGACATCCTCGACGAGGTGGGCGCGAGCAACGCCTACCTGCAATACGACATCTACCACCTGCAGCGCATGGAAGGCGAGCTGGCGGCGACGATCGAGCGGCTGCTGCCGCGCATCGCGCACATCCAGCTGGCCGACAACCCGGGGCGCCACGAGCCCGGCAGCGGCGAAATCAACTACCGCTACCTGTTCGCGCTGCTCGACCGCATCGGCTACCGCGGCTGGATCGGCTGCGAATACAAGCCCGCGGCGTCCACCGAGGCGGGCCTCGGCTGGCTGCAGCAGCTGGCGCGCTGAAACGAATCGAACGAAGGACTTCGCGATGACCACCAACCCCCTGAAGATCGGCTTCATCGGCCTGGGCATCATGGGCGCGCCGATGGCGGGCCACCTGCTGCGCGCCGGGCACACGCTGTACGTGTACACGCGCGGCAAGCTGCCGGCCGCGATCGCCGAGAGCCGGGCCACACAGTGCACGCACGCGCGCGGCGTGGCCGAGCGCGCCGACCTCGTCATCACCATGCTGCCCGACACGCCCGACGTGGCGGCCGTGCTGTTCGGCAAGGACGGCGTGGCCGAAGGCCTGTCGACGGGCAAGGCGGTGGTCGACATGTCGTCCATCTCGCCGGTGGAGACGCAGGCCTTCGCCGCGCGCATCGAGGCGCTGGGCTGCGACTACCTCGACGCGCCGGTCTCCGGCGGCGAGGTGGGCGCGAAGAACGCCACGCTGTCCATCATGTGCGGCGGCAAGCCCGCGGTGTTCGATCGCATCAAGCCGGTGCTCGAAGCCATGGGCAAGAACATCAGCCTGGTCGGCGCCAGCGGCGCCGGCCAGACCTGCAAGGTGGCCAACCAGATCGTCGTGGCACTGACCATCAACGCGGTGGCCGAAGGCCTGCTGTTCGCCGCCCGCGCCGGCGCCGACCCCGCCAAGGTGCGGCAGGCGCTGCTGGGCGGGCTGGCCAGCTCGCGCATCCTCGAAGTGCTGGGCGAGCGCATGGTCCAGCGCAACGTCACGCCGGGCTTTCGCATCGCGCTGCACCAGAAGGACCTGAACCTCGCGCTCGGCGCGGCCAAGTCGCTGGGCCTGGCCTTGCCGGCCACCGCGACGGCGCAGCAGCTCTTCAACGCCTGCGTGGCGCATGGCGGCGCCGGCTGGGACCATTCGGGCCTGGTGCGCGCGCTGGAGAAGCTGTCCAACTTCGAGATCGGGCAGCCGGCGTCTGACGTGGGCCGCTGAAGCCGCCTCGTGACGGCCATCGTGACGGACATGGTCACGCCCGCCGATCTGCTGCGCCGCATGTTCGACGCGGCGATCGCCTCGGCGCAGCCGGCGCTGTGCGTGCCGCGCTTCCTGCCCGACCTGTCGAGCGTAACGGGCAGGGTCGTCGTCATCGGCGCCGGCAAGGCCTCGGCGGCGATGGCGCAGGCGCTGGAGCAGCATTGGCGCGGCCAGCCAGGGCTGGAGCGGGTCTCCGGCCTCGTCGTTACCCGCTACGGCTACGCCGCGCCTTGCGAGCGCATCGAGATCGTCGAGGCGGCGCACCCCGTGCCCGATGCGGCCGGCGAAGCCGCGGTGCGGCGGATGCTCGAAACGGTGAGCGGCCTGCGCGCCGACGACCTCGTGCTGTGCCTGATCTCGGGCGGCGGCTCGGCCTTGCTGCCGCTGCCGAGCGCCGGGCTGACGCTGTCCGACCTGCAGCACGTCAACCGCGCGCTGCTGGCCAGCGGCGCGACGATCGGCGAGATGAACACCGTGCGCCGCCACCTCTCGGCCATCAACGGCGGGCGCCTGGCCGCGGCCTGCCATCCGGCGCGGGTGCTGACGCTGCTGATCTCCGACGTGCCCGGCGACCGGCCGATCGACATCGCCTCGGGCCCCACCGTCGCCGACCCGACCACGTGCGCCGACGCGCTGGCCATCGTGCGCCGCTGGCGTCTCGACCTGCCCGACGCCGCCAGACGCCTGCTCGAATCGGGCGAGGGCGAGTCGGTCAAGCCGGGCGACCCGCGGCTGGCGCGCGGCAGCGCGCACATCGTCGCCGCGCCGCAGCTGGCGCTGGAGGCGGCGGCCGCCGTGGCGCGCGCGGCCGGCTACGCGGCGCACATCCTCGGCGACGCCATCGAGGGCGAGGCGCGCGACGTCGGCACCGTGCTGGCCGGCATCGCGCGGCAGGTGGCCGGGCGCGGCCAGCCTTTCTCGCCGCCTTGCGTGCTGCTGTCGGGCGGCGAGACCACGGTCACGCTGCGCGGCGCGGGCAGCGGCGGCCGCAACGTCGAATGCCTGCTGGCCGCCGCCATCGCCTTGGACGGCTGCGCGCGCGTGCACGGCCTGGCCGGCGACACCGACGGCGTCGACGGCGCCGAGGAGATCGCCGGCGCCGTGATCGCGCCCGACACGCTGGCCCGCGCCTGGGCGCTGGGGTTGAAGCCGGCCGACGAGCTGGCCAACAACAACGGGCACGGCTTCTTCCAGGCCCTCGGCGACTCGGTGCTGACCGGGCCCACGCGCACCAACGTCAACGACTTCCGCGCCCTGCTGATCGAAGCCGGGGCCGAGGTCGACGCCGAGGCCGCGGCGCGCTAGCCGAATGGATGCCGGGGCGTATACAGTTTGCCTTTTTCTTGGCGAGGAGATCGACCGATGGGCCACCTGAGCACGCATGTGCTGGACACCGCCAACGGCTGCCCGGCCGCCGGCATGCAGGTCGTTCTGCAGCAAGGGCAGGGCGACGGCGGCTTCCGCACCGTCAAGACCGTCACGCTCAACGCCGACGGCCGCAGCGACGGCGGGCCGCTGCTCGACGCCGCGGCCATGGCCGCGGGGCGCTGGCGACTGGCGTTCCACGTGGCCGACTACTTCCGCGGCCGCGGCGCGGCGCTGCCCGAGCCGCCCTTCATCGACGTGGTGAACCTCGACTTCGGCATCGCCGATGCGCAAGGCCACTACCACGTGCCGCTGCTCGTCAGCCCGTTCAGCTACAGCACGTATCGAGGGTCCTGAACCTCGCGATCCACGGGTAATCCCGGTACAAGATCGAACACGAAACTGTATACAGTTCACCCCAGGTCGCCGCGGGTTTCCGGTTTCCGCCGGGATTGCGACCCACGCTCCTCACAGAGCCCGCTGTGGTGGGGGGAAGACCGATCGGCCCTGGCCGCGGCTTCCCCATCCCGATCCTGCCGCCCCTGCGAGTGCCGCGCGCCGCCCTGTGAGGAGACCGTCGATGACGACCCCTGCCGTCCATCCCGTGGACGAGAAGCTTCCAACCGGCCGGCTCACGGCCCTCGGCCTGCAACACGTGCTGGTGATGTATGCGGGGGCCGTGGCCGTCCCGCTGATCGTCGGGCGCGCGCTGCGGCTGACGCCCGAGCAGGTGACCATGCTGATCCAGGCCGACCTGTTCTGCTGCGGGCTGGTCACGCTGATCCAGGCCTTCGGCGCGACGCGCCAGTTCGGCATCCGGCTGCCGGTGATGATGGGCGTGACCTTCGCGTCGGTGGCGCCGATGGTGGCGATGGCCAATGCCTCGCCCAACGTCGAAGGCGCGGGCCTGATCTTCGGGTCGATCATCGGCGCCGGCATCGTCTCGATGCTGCTGGCCCCGGTGGTCAGCCGCATGCTGCGCTTCTTCCCGCCGGTGGTGACGGGCACGATCATCGCCGTCATCGGCATCAGCCTGATGCGCGTGGGCATCAACTGGGTGTTCGGCAATCCCTTCGGCCCGACGGCGCCGCAGGTCGTCGACCCCGCGCACGCCCAGTGGCTGGCCACCGTCAAGAGCCTGGGCGGCGCGGCCGTGGCGCCCGGCGCCATCGCCAGTGGCGCGGCCAGCGCGCCGGCCCTGGTGCCGCCGCTGCCGCAGGGACTGGCGCTGGTCGGCACGGTGCCGAACCCGAAGTACGCGCAGCTCACGCACATGGGCATCGCCGCGATCTCGCTGGTCTCGATCATGCTGATCGCCAAGTACGCGCGCGGCTTCGTCGCCAACATCTCGGTGCTGCTGGGCATCATCATCGCGGCGGTCATCGCCACGTCGATGGGGCTGATGAGCTTCGAGAAAGTGGCCAAGGCGAACTGGTTCGACCTGGTGCTGCCGTTCGAGATCGCCACGCCCACCTTCGACCCGGTGCTGATCCTGACGATGAGCCTGGTGATGATCGTCGTGATGATCGAGTCGACCGGCATGTTCCTGGCGCTGTCGGAGATGACGGGCAAGCCGATCAACCAGCGCCAGCTCTCTGCCGGGCTGCGCGTGGACGGGCTGGGCACGCTGATCGGCGGCATCTTCAACACCTTCCCGTACACCAGCTTCTCGCAGAACGTCGGCCTGGTCGGCGTCACCGGGGTCAAGAGCCGCTACGTCTGCGTGGCCGCCGGCGTGATCCTCATGCTGCTGGGCATGTTCCCGAAGATGGCGGCGCTGGTCGAATCGCTGCCCACCTTCGTGCTGGGCGGCGCCGGGCTGGTGATGTTCGGCATGGTGGCGGCCACCGGCATCCGCATCCTGGCGGCCGTCGACTTCAAGACCAACCGCAACAACCTGTTCATCGTGGCGGTGTCGATCGGCGTCGGCATGATCCCGCTGGTGGCGCCGCGCTACCTGCAGTGGCTGCCGCACGCCATCCACCCGCTGATCGAGTCGGGCATCCTGCTGGCCTCGATGTCGGCCGTCGGGCTGAACCTGTTCTTCAACGGCGGCAAGGGCGACGTGGCGGCGTCGGTGGAAGCCTCGCGCTCGTTCAGCGGCGGGCATTGAGCGGGGGCGGGCCCACGACGGGCCAGCGGGCCGACCCGCTGGCCTTGTTTGGTTTCCTAGCATACGATATCGCGGTCAACGTACCGGGGAGTACGACGCGATGCGCTTTCGAGGCCCTGATCTCTCGCTCGATGGACTGGTCTTCATCGACGACTATCCGAAGCAGGCGGAACGGCGGTTTCCCGGCCGGCCGGCCATCGTCGGCGACGAGCTGACGCTGAGCTACCGGCAGCTCGACGAAGCCAGCGACCGCTTTGCCGCCTGGCTGCGCGCCAGCGGCGTGCCGGCGGGCAGCCGCGTCGCCTACGTCGGCAAGAACAGCCCGCTGCTGTTCCCGGTGTTCTTCGGCTGCATCCGCGCGGGCTGCGTGCTGGTGCCGGTCAACTGGCGCTTCGCGGTGCCGGAGATGCGCTACGTCATCGACGACAGCGAGTCGCGCGTGGTGGTCGCCGGGGCCGAGGTGCACGACGCCGTGGCCGAGGCCTGCCGCGGCCTGGCGCCGGCGCCGGTGCTGCTGTCGACCGTGGCGGCTGCGCCGGACGGCCTGCAGGCCCTGCTCTTCGACGGGCCGCTGCCCCACGCCGGCGACGCCGGCCACGCCGGCCACCCCGGCGACCCCGCCTCCATCGACCCCGATGCCGTGTGCCTGCAGCTCTACACCAGCGGCACCACCGGCCGCCCGAAAGGCGTGCTGGAAACGCGGCGCAAGCTGTCGGTGGCGCGCTGGATGGAGGTCGGCTCGCCCGACTGGGCCGACTGGCATGCCGGCGATGTGCTGCTCTCGGCGATGCCCAACTTCCATTCGGGCGGCTTGTCGTACATGCTGATCGGCCTGCTGCGCTCGATCACCTGCGTGCTGACGGCCGACCCGTCGCCGGCCAACCTGCTGAAGCTGAGCCGGCAGCACGCGGCGACGCGCACCTTCGTCGTGCCGGCCGTCATCCGCGCGCTGGTCGAGATGGTCGAGGCCGGCAGCGAGCCGGCGCCGCCGCTGAAGTCCATCTTCTACGGCGCGGCGCCGATGGATGTCGAGCTGATCCAGCGCTGCCAGCGGCTGTTTCCGGGCTGCGGCTTCGGCCAGTACTACGGCATGACCGAAGCGGCCGGATCGGCCACCTTCTTCCCGCCGAAAGAGCACCGCATCGACCGCCCGGAGCGGCTGCGCTCGGTGGGCCGGCTGCTGCCGGCCTTCGAGATGGAGATCCGCGACGCGCAGGGGCGGGTGCTCGGCATCGGCGAAGCGGGCGAGATCTACCTGCGCTCGCCGACCATCATGCTCGGCTACTGGAAGCGGCCCGAGGCCACTGCCGAGGTGCTGGACGCCGACGGCTGGTACCGCAGCGGCGACGGCGGCCGCGTCGACGCCGACGGCTGGCTGTTCCTGACCGACCGCGTCAGCGACCTCATCATCTCGGGCGGCGAGAACATCTTCCCCATCGAGGTGGAACAGGTGCTGCGCCTGCACCCGGCGGTGCAGGACGTGGTGGTGGTCGGCGCGCGCGACGCGCGCTGGGGCGAGACGGTGTGCGCGGTGGTCGAGCTGCGGGCCGGCCAGTCGGTCGGCCTGCAGGAACTGCAGGATTTCGCGCGGCCGCACATCGCCGGCTTCAAGCTGCCGCGCGTGCTGCGCATCGTCGAGCAACTGCCGCGCACGGCCACCGGCAAGCTGCAGCGCGGCGAGGTGTGGCAACGCCTGGGCGCAGCGGGCGGGGCGGGCGGGGCGGGTGCGGCGGCCGCCGCGCGCCCGGCCAACTAGTAAGCTAGTATACTATCGTCGTCGCAACCTGGGATCGGAGGGCCTGCATGGCCGGCTTGCTGGAAGGAAAGGTGATCGTGGTGACCGGTGCGGGCGCCGGCGTCGGCAAGTGCATCGCGCTGGAAGCGGCGCGGCACGGCGCCCGGGTGGTCGTCAACGACCTCGGCGTTGCGGTCGACGGCAGCGGCGGCAGCGTGCTGCCGGCGCAGCAGACGGTGGACGAGATCCGCGCCGCCGGCGGCACCGCGGTGGCCAACACCGACAGCGTCGCCGAATGGAAATCGGCGCAGGCCATCGTCGCGCAGGCCGTGGAGACCTACGGCCGCATCGACGGCGTCGTCAACAACGCCGGCAACCTGCGCGACGTGATCTTCCACCGCATGACCGAGGAGGATTTCGACGCCGTCGTGCGCGTGCACCTGAAGGGCTGCTTCAACATGTCGCGCGCCGCCGCGCCGCACTTCAAGAGCGAAGCGTCGGGCGCCTTCGTGCACATGACCTCGACCTCGGGGCTGATCGGCAACTTCGGCCAGGCCAACTACTGCGCGGCCAAGCTCGGCGTGGTCGGGCTGTCCAAGGCCATCGCGCTCGACATGCACAAGTTCGGCGTGCGCTCGAACTGCATCGCGCCCTTCGCCTTCACGCGCATGGTCGACACCATTCCGACCGACACGCCCGAAGGCCGGGCGCGGATGCAGGTCAACATGCGGCTGGAAGCCGCCAAGATCGCGCCTTTCACCTGCGCGCTGCTGACCGACCAGGCCGGCGGCGTGACGGGGCAGATCTTCGGCGTCAGGAACAACGAGATCTACCTGTTCTCGCAGCCGCGGCCGATCCGCACCGCCCACCGCGGCGAGGGCTGGACGGTGCAGGCCTGCCTGGACGTCGCGCTGCCGATGATGACGCCGTCGTTCTACCCGCTCGACAAGTCGCGCGACGTGTTCTCTTGGGATCCGGTTTGAACGCGTGCCGGCGCGGCGCCGATTGCCGCGCCGATTGCCGCGCCGATTGCCGCGCTCAGTGCCCCGCTCGGTGCCCCGCTCCGGCCGGCCGGCGCCGCCGCTGCCACGCGGCCCGCGCGCGCTGCAGCGCCCCGGCAACGCCTTGCGGCAGCAGCATCACGAAGACGATCAGCATCACGCCGTAGATCGCCCACGGCGCGGCCTTCGACACCTTCTCGGCGACGTTGGGGATGAAGTGGATGAAGGCCGCGCCCCACACGGCGCCCGACATCGAGGCCAGCCCGCCGGCGACGATGCCGACGATCAGCGAGATCGACAGGAACATCGTGAAGCTGTCGGGCGCCACGAACTGCACGGCGATCGCGCCGAGTGCGCCGGCCACGCCGGTGTAGGCCGCCGAGACGGCGAACGCCGCCGTCTTGACGCGCGCCACGTCCACGCCCATCGCGGTGGCCGCGGTCGGGTGGTCGCGCACCGCCAGCAGCGCCAGGCCGATGCGGCCGTCCAGCAGGTTGCGCGCGATGGCGAACATCAGCAACGCGACGCCGAAGACGAACAGGTACAGCCACTGGTCCTGGTTCAGCGGCAGGCCGAAAGGCGCATCGGGCTTGAGCAGCACCAGCCCCTGGGCGCCGCCGGTCAGCGGCTCCAGCTTCCTGAACTTCAGCAACTGCGGCGTCGCGGTGCCCAGCGCGAAGGTGGCCAGCGCGAGGTAGATGCCTTCGAGCTTCAGCGCCGGCCAGCCGACGGCGTAGCCGACCAGCCCGCAGGCCAGCGCGGCGGCCGGCAGCGTCGCCCAATAGGGCATGGACAGCCGCTCCATCAGGATCGCGGCGCAGTAGGCGCCGATCGCGAAGAACGCGCCGTGGCCGAGCGAGATCTGCCCGTTGTAGCCGGTCAGGATGTTCAGGCCGAGCAGCGCGATGGCGTAGACCATCACCATCGTCGCCTGGAACAGCTGGTAGCCGCTGCCGACGAAAGCGAAGCCGGTCACCAGCGCGACGGCGACCAAGCCGATCAGGCTGGACCGCAGGCGCTGGCCGGCGTCGCGCGCAGCGAGCGGGACCGGCACGGTCGATACGGAATGCATGTTATGCACCTCAGACCCTCGACACCGACACGCGGCCGAACAGCCCCGCAGGCCTGACCAGCAGCACGCCGATGATCAGTGCCAGCGCGACGCTCAGCTTCAACTCGTTGCCGATCAGCAGCCCGACCAGGTTCTCCAGCACGCCGACGGCGAGCCCGCCGACCACCGCGCCCACCGGGCTGGTGATGCCGCCCAGCACGGCCCCGGCGAAGGCGTAGAGCAGCACGCTCATCATCATGTTGGGGTCGAGGAAGACGATCGGCGCGACCAGCATGCCGGCCACCGCGCCGATGGCGCTGGCCAGCCCCCAGCCGAGCGCCAGCATGCTGCCGACGCGGATGCCCACCAGGCTGCTCGACGCCGGGTTCTCGGCCACCGCGCGCAGCGCCAGCCCCCACGGCGTGAAGCGGAAGAAGACGAACAGCAGCAGCAGCAGCGCGACCGTGACGACCAGGCTGCCGAGCTGGTGCGCCGACACCATGCCGCCCCACAGCCCGGTGCCGCCGCCGAACGGGCTGGGGAAGGTCTGCACGCTGTAGCCGAAGGCCCAGCCCGCCACGCTGTTGAAGATGACCAGCAGCCCGATGAACACCACCACCACGGCCAGCACCGGCGCCTGCGCCAGCGGCCGGATGACGACGCGCTCGACCGCGGCGCCGACGACGAAGCCGATCGCCGTCGCCGCCGCGAAGGCCAGCCAGTACGGCACGCCCTTTTGCAGCAGCGCCCAGGCCAGGTAGGTGCAGAACATGGCCATCTCGCCCTGGGCGAAGTTCACGTGGTGGGTGGTCTGGTAGATCATCACCAGCGCCAGCGCGACGATGGCGTACACGCTGCCGGTCGCCAGCCCCGAGATCACCTGTTGCAGCACGTCTTCCATTGGCGGGTGTGTCTCGGCGGCTGGCGTCTATTGGCCGAGGTAGGCGCGGCGCACGCCTTCGTCGTTGCGCAAGGCTGCCGCGCTGCCGCTCAGCACGACGCGGCCGGTCTCGATGAGGCAGGCGCGGTCGGCCAGTTCCAGCGCCAGCACCGCGTTCTGCTCGACCAGCAGGATCGACACCCCGCTCGCCTGGTTGATGCGGCGCAGGATCGCGAAGATGTCCTCGACCACCAGCGGCGCCAGCCCGAAGCTGGGCTCGTCCAGCAGCAGCAGGCGCGGCCGCAGCATCAGCGCGCGCGCGATCGCCAGCATCTGCTGCTCGCCGCCGCTCAGCGTGCCGGCGCGCTGCAGCCGGCGCTCGTCCAGGCGCGGAAAGTGCCGGTACATCGTGCGCGTGTCTTCGTCGACGGCGGCGCGGTCGCGCCGCGTGTAGGCGCCCAGCCGCAGGTTCTCTTCCACCGTCAGCTGCGTGAAGGTGCCGCGGCCGTCGGGCACGTGCGCCAGCCCCAGGCGCACGATGTCGGCGGTGGCGTGGCGCGTCACGTCGACGCCGTCGACCGCCACCGCGCCCGCGGTGCGCACCTGCATGCGGCACAGCGCGCGCAAGGTGGTGGTCTTGCCGGCGCCGTTGGCGCCCAGCAGCGCGAGGATGGCGCCGGCCGGGATCTCGAAGTCGATGCCGTGCAGCACCTGCGTGGCGCCGTACCAGGCCTGCAGCCCGCGCACCTGCAGCAGCGGCGTCATCGCGCGCGGCCCAGGTAGGCGGCCACCACCTCGGGGTGGTTGGCCACGGCCTGCGGCGTGCCGGCGGCCAGCACCTTGCCGAAGTTCAGCGCGACGACGTGGTCCGACACGCTCATCACCAGCCCCATGTGGTGCTCGACCAGCAGCACCGTGGTCCGCAACTCGTCGCGGATGCGGCGGATCAGCGCGCCGAGGCGGCCCACCTCTTCGTGGTTGAGCCCGCAGGCCGGCTCGTCCAGCAGCAGCAGCCGCGGCTCGCCGACCAGCGCGCGCGCCAGCTCCACGCGCTTCTGCGTGCCAAACGGCAGCTCGGAGACGCGGGTCTGCGCGTCGCGGCCGAGGTCGAGGAAGTCGAGCACCTGCGCCAGGCGGCGTTCCGTCTCGCGGCGCTCGCGGCCGACCACCGGCAGCCGCAGCGCGTTGGCGAAGAAGCCGGCGCTCGTGCGGCCATGGCGGCCGACGCGCACGTTGTCGGCCACCGACAGCGTGCGGAACATCGCCAGGTTCTGGAAGGTGCGGCCGATGCCCAGCGGCGCGATGCGGTGCGGCGGCAGCCGCGTGATCGGCGCGCCGGCGAACTCGATCTCGCCGGCCTGGCAGTCGTACAGCCGCGACAGGCAGTTGAAGAGCGAGGTCTTGCCGGCGCCGTTGGGCCCGATCAGGCCGCAGATGCTGCCGCTCGCCACCTCGAAGGACACGCCCTGCAGCGCCTTCACGCCGCCGAACTGCAGCGCGATGCCCTGCAGCCGGAGAAGTGCGCGCCCCTCGGCGGGACCTGCCCGGTCGGTCATCGAACGCCCTCGGGGTGGAATTCCGGTATGCTACCATACCAATTTTCGGCGATCGAGCCGCGGGAGAACCCGCATCTCGGCGCGTTTGGGGAACCCTTCTAGGAACCCGGCGGAAGGAGCGGCATGGACCTCGCGAACCTCAAGGGCGGCGCCTTCGTCGCCGGCGGCAGCGGCGGCATCGGGCGCGCCGTGTGCCTGGCGCTGGCGCGCGCCGGCAGCGACGTGTTCTTCACCTACCGCAGCCGGCGCGACAACGCCGAGGCGGCGGCGCGCGAGGTCGAGGCGCTCGGCCGCCGCGTCGCCTTCGCCGCGCTCGACCTGCAGGACGCCGAAGCCGTCGAGCGCATCGCCGCCGAAGCCGCGGACTTTCTCGGCGGCTTCCATTCGGTGGTCTACGCCGCCGGGCCGGTGCTGCACATGCAGTTGATCGGCGACATCTCGCCCGCCGACTGGGCCCGCGTCACCAATGCCGACGTCAACGGCTGCTTCAACCTGGTCCACGCCACGCTGCCGCGGCTGCGGGCGCAAGGCGGCAGTTATGTCGCGGTGATCACCTCGGCGGTCGAGCGCGTGCCGGCGCGCGACATCCTGTCGGCGGCGCCGAAGGCGGCGGTGGAGATGCTGATCCGCGGCGTTGCGCGCGAAGAGGGCCGCAACGGCATCCGCGCCAACTGCGTCGGGCCGGGCTGGATCGATGCCGGGCTCGGCCACGCGGTGATGAGCGAGGAGCTGACGCCGGCGCAGATCGAGACCATCCGCCGCGCCATTCCGCTGCGGCGCATCGGCCAGGCCGCGGAGGTGGCCGAGGCCGTCGTCTTCCTGCTGTCGCCGCGGGCGTCGTTCATCTCCGGCCAGTCGCTGGCGGTCGACGGCGGCATGCAGGTCTGAATTTGGTGAAGCAACTGGAGTGGCGATGAAGCTGTGTGAAGGACGCGTCGCGATCGTCAGCGGCGCCGGGCGCGGGCTGGGCCGGGCGCATGCGCTGATGCTTGCGCGGCACGGGGCCAAGGTGGTGGTCAACGACCTCGGCAGCTCGGCCGCGGGCATCGGCCGCGACGCGACGCCGGCCGAAGAAGTGGTCGCCGAAATCCGCGCGCTGGGCGGCGAAGCGGTGGTCGACACCAGCGACGTCTCCGACTGGAGCGGCGCGCAGGCGATGATCGAGCGCGCGGTGGCCAGCTTCGGCCGGCTCGACATCCTGGTCAACAACGCCGGCATCCTGCGCGACCGCATGCTCGTCAACATGACCGAGGACGAGTGGGACTCGGTCATCAAGGTGCACCTCAAAGGCACCTTCGCGCCGACGCACCACGCCGCCAACCACTGGCGCCGCCAGCACAAGGCGGGGCAGGCGGTCGATGCGCGCGTCATCAACACCAGCTCGCATTCGGGGCTGTTCGCCAACATCGGCCAGGCCAACTACGCGGCCGCCAAGGCGGGCATCGCGAGCTTCTCGATCGTCGCCGCGCGCGAGTTGCAGCGCCTGGGCGTGACGGTCAACGCCATCGCCCCGCGCGCCGAGACGCGCATGACCAGCGGCCTGCGCGGCGAGCTGGCGCCCGAGGTCGTCGCCCGCCGCGATCCGGCGTGGATCGCCGCGCTGGTGACCTGGCTGGCCAGCCCCGAGGCGCGCCACGTCAGCGGCAAGGTGTTCGAGGCCTGGGGTTATGGCTACACGGTGGCCGAGAGCTGGCAGCACGGCGCGATCACGCCGGCCAGCCAGGACCCGACGGAGCTGGGCCCGAAGATCGACGAGATCGTCCGCTTCTCGCGCAAGAACGCGGGCATCGACCGCGACACCTGGCTCGATGTCTGAGGCCCGTCATCGGGCCGGTCGCGGCGCGCGGCCGGCCTCCAGGGAGACCCCCCTGTTGCAACGCCGTTCGCTGCTGGCGGCCGCGACCACCGCCGCGCTGTTGACGTCGGCCCGCGCCCAGCGCAGCGATGTGTTCCCGACGCGGCCCGTGACCCTGGTCGTGCCGTTTGCCGTCGGCGGCCCGACCGACGCGGTGGCGCGCGCGCTGGCCGAGGCCTTGCGGCCCGCGCTCGGCGTGCCCATCGTCGTCGACAACCGGGCCGGCGCCGGCGGCGCGCTGGCCAACGACTTCGTCGCGCGCTCGGCGCCCGACGGGCACACGCTGCTGCTCGCCGGTTCGTCGCTGACCATCAACCCGGCGGTGACGCGCAGCGTCCTCGACCCGGTGCACGACCTCGCCGCCGTCTCGCAGGTGCTGACGCTGGAGATCTTCCTCGTCGCGCGCGCCGAGCTGCCGCCGCGCACGCTGCCGCAGCTGGTCGAGTACGCCAGGGCGCGGCCCGGCCAGCTGAGCTTCGGCTCGTCGGGCAACGGCTCGGTCACGCACATGCAGATGGAGCTGCTGAAGGCGTTGACGGGCATCCACCTCGTGCACATCCCTTACCGCGGCAACGCGCCGGCGCTGCAGGACCTGCTGGGCGGACAGATCGACCTGCTGTTCGACAGCCTGGCCACCTCGGGGCCGCACATCCGCTCGGGGCAGCTGCGGCCGCTGGCGGTGGCGGCGCCGGCGCGGTCGCGGCACCTGCCGGAGGTGCCGACGGTGGTCGAGGCCGGCGTCGCCGGCTACGAAGCCTCGGCCTGGTCGGGCATCCTGGTCGCGCCGAAGACGCCGCCGGCGCTGATCCAGCGGCTCAACCGCGACATCGTCGCCGCCGTGCAGGACGCCGGCTTCCAGCAGCGGCTCGACGCCATCGGCGGCGTGGCCGCCGGCTCCACGCCGGCCGAGTACGCCAAACGCATCGGCCGCGAGACCGCGAAGTGGGCGCGCCTGGTCAAGGACCGCGGCATCAAGGCCGAATGACCGATCGCATCGACACGAAGCGGAGCGCGCCGTGACCTACCTTGCAGATTGGGCGGATGCGCAGCCCGAGAAGTGCGCCGTCCGCATCGACGGCGGCCCGGCTTTGAGCTATCGCGAACTGCACGAACGCGCCAACCAGGTGGCGCACTGGCTGCACGCGCTGGGGCTGCCGCCGGGCGGCTGCATCGCCTTGCTGCTGGAAAACCAGATCGGCAGCTTCCCGCTGTGGTGGGGCGCGCGCCGCGCCGGCCTCTACTACGTGCCGATCAGCACGCACCTGACGGCGGCCGAAGTCGTCTACCTGCTGCGCGATTCGGGCGCGCGCGTGCTGGTCGGCAGCGCCGCGCTGCGCGACCTGGCCACGGCGGTGGCGGCGGCGCTGGCGGACGGCGAGGTGCCGCACCGCTTCGTGCTGGACGGCGAGCTGCCGGGCTTCCAGCGACTGGAAGGCGCCGTCGACCGCTTCGACCCCGCGGCGCCGCTGCCGCCGCGCGATGTCGGCCGCGAGTTCATGTATTCGTCGGGCACCACCGGCACGCCCAAGGGCATCAAGCGCGCGTTGACGCCGTACGCGCGCCGGCGCGAGCTGCCGCCGCTGGAGCAGCAGTTGCGCCGCATGTTCCGCCTCGATGCCGACAGCGTGTACCTGTCGCCGTCGCCGCTGTACCACGCCACCGGCCGCTTCGTGGTGCGCGCCATCGAGTGCGGTGGCACCGCGGTCATCCTGCCGCGCTTCGACGCGCTGGCCGCGCTGCAGGCCATCGAGCGCCATCGCGTCACGCACGGGCACTGGGTGCCGACGATGTTCGTCCGCCTGCTGGCGCTGGACCCCGCTTTGCGCGCCGGCTTCGACCTGTCGAGCCAGCGCGTGGCGCTGCATGCCACCGCGCCGTGCCCGGCCGGCGTGAAGCGGGCGATGATCGAGTGGTGGGGGCCGATCGTCGACGAGTACTACGGCGGCTCCGAGAACGTCGGCGTCACCTTCATCGGCGCCGCCGAATGGCTGCAGCATCCCGGCTCGGTGGGCCGGCCCATCACCGGCGAGGTGCACATCGTCGCCGAGGACGACCCCGACACCGAGCTGCCCGCCGGCGAGGTGGGCCTGGTCTACTTCGGCGGCGGCGTCGGCTTCGAGTACCACGGCGACCCCGGCAAGACGCGCGGCGCCTACAACGGCCGCGGCTGGGGCACCTACGGCGACATGGGCCACGTCGACGCCGACGGCTACCTCTACCTCAGCGACCGGCGCAGCGACCTCGTCATCAGCGGCGGCGTCAACGTCTATCCGCAGGAGGTGGAGAACGTGCTGCTCGAACATCCGCAGGTGGCCGACGCCGGCGTCATCGGCCGGCGCGATGCCGAGTTCGGCCAGCGCGTCACGGCGGTGGTGCAGCTCAAGCCCGGCGTGGCGCCGTCGGAGGCGACCGGCGCGGCGCTGGTCGCCTGGTGCCGCGAACGGCTGTCGGGCATCAAGTGCCCGCGCGCCGTGGTGTTCACCGACGACCTGCCGCGCAGCGACAACGGCAAGCTGCTGCGCCGCGTGCTGCGCGAGCGCTACGACGCCGCGCCGCCGGGTTGACCGCGCGGTCTACTCGAAGTTGATGTACGAGACCTCGCGCAGGATGGCCTGCCACTTGGCCATGTCCTGCCGCGTGATCTCGTTGCCCTGCGCGGCGCTGGTGCCGCTGGGGTCGAGGCCGAAGCCGAGCAGCCGGTCGCGCAGATCGGCGCTGCGTACCAGCCGCGCGACTTCGGCCGACAGCTGGTCGACCACCGCCGCCGGCGTCTTCTGCGGCGCGAACAGGCCCCACCACGGCGAGAACGGCTCCATGCCGGTGATGCCTTGCTCGGCGAAGGTCGGCGTGTCGGGCAGGTTCGGCGAGCGCTGCGTGCCGGTGACGGCGATCGGCCGGATGCGCCCCGCCTTGGCCAGCGGCGCCGCGGTGCCGATGTCGGCCACCGCCAGCATGATCTCGCCGGCCACCAGCGCCTGCAGTTCCGGCGCCACGCCCTTGTACGGCACGTGCACCATCTTCACGCCGGTCTGGCGGATCAGCATCTCGCCCAGCACGTGGGCGCTGGAGCCGTTGCCGTACGAGCCGTAGTTGGCGGCGTCCGGCCGCGCGCGCGCCGCCTCGGTGAGCTGGCGGATGTTGTGGATGGCCGAGCCGCCGTTCACGTACAGCACCAGCGGCGTGGTGCCCAGGTGCGACACGGTCGTGAGGTCGCGCTGCACGTCGTAGGGCGGCTTCTTCATCGTGAAGGGCACCATCACGATCGGCGTGCTCGTCGTGAACAGCAGCGTGTAGCCGTCGGGCGCCGCCTGCGCCACCGCCGCGGTGCCCAGCGTCAGCGAGGCGCCGGGCCGGTTTTCCACCAGCACCGTCTGGCCGAGCGCGGCGCCGAGCTTCTCGGCCACCAGGCGGGCGACGACGTCGCTCGGGCCGCCGGGCGCCGCCGGCACGATGAAGCGGATGGGCCGCGACGGATAGCGGCCCGCGTCCTGCGCGGTCGCGGCCATGGCCAGGCCGAGGGCGACGCCGGCGATGGCGGCTTTCAACAAGGTTCTGCGCATGCTGTGCTTTCGGGGTGGATCGGCGGCCGCCTTCGGTGGCTCAGTGAAAAGTGCGGCCGCCGTCGACGGCCAGCGCCGCGCCGGTCACGTAAGAAGACTCGTCGCTCGTCAGGAACAGCAGCGCCGCCGCGATCTCTTCGGGCGCGGCAACGCGCTTGAGCGCATAGGGCGAGGTGGCAGGGTCTTGCGCCTTCAGCCGCAGCACCTCGGGCAGCAGCGGCGTGTCGACCGCGCCGGGGCAGACGACGTTGGCGCGGATCGCCGGCCCCAGCTCGCTGGCCATCGACTTGGTCAGCGCCACCAGCCCGGCCTTGGAGGCGACGTAAGACGAGATCGCCATGCCCACCGGCAGCAGCGCCGAGCCCGACGACACGTTGGTGATGGTCGCGCCCGGGCGCCGGCGCAGCCACGGCAGCGCCGCCCGGCAGACCAGGAACGACGCCGTCAGGTTGACGGCGATGACGCGGTTCCAGTCCTCAAGCCGCGTCGCCTCGATCGGCGCGGCGATGGCCATGCCGGCCGCGTTGACGATGCCGTCGAGCGCGTCGCCCATCGCGGCGGCAGCATCGCCGACGGCGGCCTGCACCGCCGCTTCGTCGGCGACGTCGACGGCCGCATGAAAAGCGCCCAGCTCGGCGGCAACGGCCGCCAGTGGCGCCGCGTGCAGGTCCAGCAGCGCCAGCGCGGCGCCTTCGGCGGCGAAGGCGCGCGCCGTGGCGCGGCCGATGCCGGAGGCGGCGCCGGTGATCAGCACGTGCCGGCCGGCCAGCCGGCCGCGGCGCGGTTCGTCCGCCATCAGCCGCCCACCGGCGTGCCCACCGGCACCCACTTCTTGCCGTCGAAGCGCACCATCTGGAAGCGCTTGATCGGATCGTGGTCGGCCGGCGTCACGCGAAAGCGCACGCCCGGCAGGTACATCGGCGGCTCGATGTCGATGTTCTGCGCCTGGCGGATGATGTTCTCGCGCGTCAGGTTGTCGCCGGCGCGCTTGAGCACGTCGACCAGGATGTACGAGGTGGCGTAGGCGAAGCTGTTGGAGATGTTGTTCGGGTCGCCGGCGGCGTAGTACTTGGCCATGAAGGCCTTGTAGTCGGCGGTCACCTTGTCGCCGGCCCAGCGCGGGTCGCCGGCGTCCTTGATGACCTGCGTGGTCAACAGCCCGGTGGCGAAGTCGGCGCCGGCGACGTTCAGCACCGTGGGGATCGACGACGACGACCAGCTCAGGAAGAGCTGCGGCTTCCAGCCCAGCTCGCCGATCTTGCGGATCGCCTGCGTCGCGTGCTTGGCCAGCGCGCCGAGCACGACGACGTCGACGTTCTTGCTCTTCAGCGCCAGCACCTGCGAGTCCACCGTGGGGTCGGACAGCTCGTACGACTGCTCGGCCACCAGCAACTTCGCCGCGTTGGCGCCGAGGCCGGCCTTCAGCCCCGACAGGTAGTCGCGGCCGTAGTCGTCGTTCTGGTAGAGGATGCCGACCTTGGCGTTGGGCAGGTTCTTCTGGATGTAGTCGGCGAAGATCCGCGCCTCGGCCACGTACGACGGCAGGCTGGTCGTCGTGCCCGGATACTCCTTGGGCTCGTTGAACTTCGAGGCCGCGGTGTTGGCCAGCACGTGTGGCACCTTCTTCGCGGTCAGGTAGCGCAGGATGGCGGTGTTCACCGAGGTGCCCAGCGTGTTGTAGATCATCAGCACCTCGTCGGACTCGACCAGCTTGCGCGTCTGCTCCACGGCCTTCGGCGGCGAAAAGCCGTCGTCCTCGCACAGCAGCTTGAGCTTGCGGCCGTTGATGCCGCCCTGGTCGTTGATCATCGCGAAGAAGCCCTGCGTCACCGGGCAGGCCACGCCGTAGGCCGAGGCCGGGCCGCTCAAGGGCGCCGTCATGCCGATCTTGATCTCGGTGTCGCTGGCGCCGGGGTCGTACTTCTTCTGCGCCAGCACGGCGTTCGGGAGCAGGGCGGCTGCGACCGCCAGCGCGGCGATGGGCTTGAGGAGGCTCACGGGGTTGGTTCCTTTGATGCCTTGGGTGGCGGCGACGAACGCTGCCGGCAGCGCCGGCGCGGGGATGGTAGGACGGCCGGCAATTCGTATGCAAGCATCCTATTCTCGGGAGTTTCCCAGGGGCGGCGTGAACGCGTGCCGGCGTGCTCAGCGGCCGCTGAAGCGCGGCGCGCGGCGCTCCAGGAATGCGTTGACGCCTTCGCGCAGGTCGGCGCTGCGCAGCGTCAGGTTCTCCCACGCCAGCGAGGCTTCGAGCACGCTTTCGACGGCCTGCTTCAGCGGGATGTTGGTGGCCGCCTTGGTGAACTGGATCGCCAGCGCGGCGCCGTCGGCCAGCTGGCGCGCGAAGGCGTCGACGCGGGCGTCGAGTTCCGCCGCCGGCACGGCGTGGTTGATCAGCCCCATGCGCGCCGCGTCGGGCGCCGCCACCGCGTTGCCGGTGAGCAGGAACTCCTTGGCGCGCGCATAGCCGATCAGCAAGGGCCAGATCAGCGCGCCGCCGTCGCCGGCGACGAGGCCGATGCGCACGTGCGGGTCGGCGAAGCGGGCGCGCTCGTCGGCGACGATCAGGTCGCACAGCAGCGCCAGCGAGGCGCCCAGGCCCATCGCGTCGCCGTTGACCTTGGCGATGATGGGCTTGGGGCAGTCGAGGATGCCCAGCACGACGGCGCGCGCGCCGGCGCGCGATTCGTGCGCGGCCGGCGGGTCGTCGAGCTGCGACTGCAGCCACTTCAGGTTGGCGCCGGCGCAGAACGCGCCGTTGGCGCCGGTGAGCACGATCACGCGCACCTCGGCATCGGCGGCGAGCCGCGGGAACACCGTGCCCAGCTCGTGGTGCATCGCCCAGTTGACGCCGTTCAGGCGCTCGCCGCTGTCCATCGTGAGGGTGGCAATGCCGTCGGCCTTGGCGACGCGCAGGTGCCGGTAGTCGGCGTAGTCCATGGGGGGGTCCTCCGTTGCGGCCGCGCTTCAGCGGGCCTTGCGCTGCGCCTCGGCCAAGAGGCTGCGGCCGATGATCTGCTTCATGACCTCGATCGAGCCGCCGGCGATGCGGGTGATGCGCGCATCGGCATAGGCGCGCGCGATCGGGTACTCCCACATGTAGCCCCAGCCGCCGAAGAGCTGCAGGCACTGGTCGGCGACGCGGCCGTGCAGCTCGGACAGCCACAGCTTGGCCATCGCGGCGTCGGTGCCGTCGAGGGTGCGGTCGAGGAACTGGCGGATGCAGTGATCGGTGAAGACGCGGCCGATGGTCACCTCGGTCTTCATCTCGGCCAGCTTGAACTGCGTGTTCTGGAAGTCGGCCAGCGTCTGGCCGAACATCTTGCGCTGCAGCGCGTGGTCGATGGTCCACTGCAGCATGGCTTCGGTCGCCGCCGCCGAGCGCACGGCCTGCGTCAGCCGCTCCTGCGCCAGGTTCTTCATCAGCAGCTTGAAGCCGCCGTGCTCGGGCCCCAGCAGGTTGGCCGCCGGCACGCGAACGCCTTCGAAGAACAGCTCGGAGGTGTCCTGCGCCTTGAGGCCCAGCTTCTCCAGCCGCCGCCCGCGCACGAAGCCCGGCCGGTCGGCCTCGACGATGAACAGCGACAGCCCGCCCGCGGCCGCGGCTGCGTCGGGGTCGGTCCTGCAGGCCAGCACGATGACATCGCATAACTGGCCATTCGAGATGAAGGTCTTCTGGCCGTCGATGACGTAGTGGTCGCCGTCGCGGACCGCGCGCGTGCGGATGCCCTTGAGGTCGCTGCCGGCCTGCGGCTCGGTCAGGCCGAGGGCGCCGATCACCTCGCCGCGCACCATGGCGGGCAGCCAGCGGCGCTTCTGTTCCTCGCTGCCGAAGGCGTTGATGTAGGGCATCACCATCTCGTTGTGGACGGCGAAGCCGGGCCCGGTGATGCCGGCGCGGGCCAGCTCCTCGACGACGACGAAGCCGAACAGCTCGTCGGCGCCGGTGCCGCCGTAGTCCTGCGGGATCGACGTGCCCAGCAGGCCGGTGGCGCCGGCCTGCGCCCACAGGCTGCGCGGCACCTGGCCGTCGTGCTCCCAGCGCGCGTGGTGCGGCGCGATCTCGGCGTCGATGAAGCGGCGCACCGTGGCGCGGAAGGCCTCGTGTTCCTCGGCAAACAGCGTGCGGACGAGCATGGGGGTCCTCAGGCGCGCAGCAGTTGCGCCGCGATGATGTTGCGCTGGACCTCGCTGGTGCCGCCGAAGACGGTCCAGCAGCGGCCATACAGGTACTGGTAGTTGATCGCCGCGGCCTGGCGCCAGGGTTCGGCGGCTGCGAGGCCGTCGCCGGCCACGCGGTCGGCCGGGTCGTAGCAGGCGGCGTGCACGCCGTGGGCGTCGCGCCAGAACTCGCTCATCGCCTGCAGCAGCTCGCTGCCGGCGACCTTCAGCACCGAGGCGCCGATGCCGTCGTCGCGCCCGCTCGACCATTCGTCCAGGTAGAAATGCTCCAGCTCGACCAGCGCCGTCAGCCGGGCCTGCAGTTCTTCGAGCGCGTCGGCCATCAACGCGTCCTGGGCCGGCGCTTGCGATGCCCGCGCGGCCGCCACCGTGGCCCGGATCTGCCGCATCATGCGCAGCTTGTTGCCGGTGTCGGCGATGAAGGTGCGTTCGCGCGAGAGCAGGAACTTGGCGATGCGCCAGCCGTCGCCCTCGGCGCCGACGACGTTGGCCGCCGGCACGCGCACGTGGTCGAAGAAGACCTGGTTGGTGTGGTGCACGCCGTCGAGCGTGACGATCGGCTCCACGGTGATGCCCGGCGTCTTCATGTCGATCAGCAGGAAGGTGATGCCTTGCTGCTTGCGCGTGCCGCGCTCGGTGCGCACCAGCGCATGCATCATGTCGGCCCAGTGCGCCTCGGTGGTCCACAGCTTGCTGCCGTTGACGACGTAGTGATCGCCGTCCTTCACCGCGGCCGTCGACAGCGAGGCCAGGTCGGAGCCGGCGCCGGGCTCGGAGTAGCCCTGGCACCACCAGGTCTGGCTGGACAGGATGTCGGGCAGCCAGCGGCGCTGCTGCTCCGCCGTGCCGAAGGTGTACAGCACCGGCCCGACCATGTTGACGCCGTAGGGGATGATCATCGGCGCCGCGCCGAGCGCACATTCCTGCAGGAAGGCGTGCTCCTGGCGCAGCGACCAGTCGCGGCCGCCGGCGGCGCCGGGCCAGCTGGCGCCGAACCAGCCGCGCCGCCACAGCGCGCGCTGCCAGTCGACGTAGTCGTGCTTGGCGAGGTAGAGCCCGTTCTCCACCTTGCGGCGGGTGGCGGGCGACAGCTCGGCGGCGACGAAGGCGCGCACCTCGGCGCGGAAGGCGGCTTCGTCGAAGGGCCGCGGCGCGGCGGCTGGCGGTGTCGGCAGCGGGCTCATCGGGCGGCGCTCCCGGCGTGGCTGGCATCGGCGGCTGCGGCGGTGGCTGCGGCGGTGTCGGCTGCGGTGTCGGTGGCGGTGTCGGTGGCGGTGTCGGCCGCGGCGTCGGCCGTGGGCAGCAGGCTGGCGATGGTGCGCAGCCGCGCGTTGCCGTGGCTGACCCACAGCTCTTCGGTCAGCCCGATGCCGCCATGCATCTGGATCGCCTCCTGCCCGACGCGCCGGCCGGCGCTGCGCACGAGGCGCAGGCTGGCGCGGCGCAAGTCGTCGGTCGTTGTGATGGCGGCGGCATCGTCCACCGCCCGCGTCCACGCCCGCAGCAAGGCGCGCAGTTCGAGCGTGGCCACGTGCATGTCGGCCAGCCGGTGCTGCAGCGCCTGGAAGCTGCCGATCGGCACGCCGAACTGCACGCGCGTGCGCAGGTAGTCGGCGGTGGTCTTCAGCAAGGCCGACATCACGCCCAGCGCATCGGCGACGCCGGCGGCCAGCCAAAGCTCGCGCGCCGCGGCGGCCGCCGCAGCGGCCGTCGGGCCGTCGGCATGGAAGTCGGCCTCGGCCTGGTCGAAGCGCACGTCGGCGGCGCCGCGGCCGTCGAGCAGCCGGTAGGCGGCGATGTCGACCCCGCGCTGCGCCACCGGCACCGTGGCCAGCGCACAGCCGCCGCCGGGCGCGGTGCCGCAGACGAGCAGCCAGTCGGCATCGGCCGCGCCGACCACCGCCGCGCAGCGGCCGCTGACCCGCGCCGGGCCGGCGCCGGCGGCCGTCACCACCGGCGGTGCATCGCCGCCACCACCACCACCACCACCACCACCACCACCACCACCACCACCACCACCCCCACCACCCACCCCACCCCCAGCCACAGCACCACCCGCCCCACCCTCACCCACCGCAGCGCCCACAC